>ENA-OUQG01001480-OUQG01001480.1-human-gut-metagenome-genome-assembly--contig:-NODE-1480-length-12610-cov-5.361051_pt1 | contig 12610 bp, 19 predicted proteins | sample MGYA00237943_ERZ548823 | MGnify/ENA primary metagenome ERZ548823 (study PRJEB26490, sample SAMN05194731) | human gut metagenome | biome: terrestrial biome; feature: human-associated habitat; material... | reverse complement strand
CGGTAATGATTCCGCTGTGGCACTTCAGAACATTGGAATTAAGTGTGACAGATGCAAGCGAGTGATGATACTCAAGAAGTATTCCGAGGGAATGATGAAGGAACATTCAGAGAATGGGACTTTCAGAATATAACGATTGACAATTAAATTACAGCCCACCTGATAAGGGCACATCGAAAGATGGAAGCACCAGAGACGCAGGGGAAACGAACAGTATTTATGATACTGGTTTCCTCGTGCGTCTTTTTTAGTGCTGTAAAGGTAATCCGACTTGTTCGTTTCCAAGGGCGGCAAGGAGGATTTATGAGCAGTAAAGCACAGGCAAGAGAAAAGGATTATGAGAGAGGATTACGAATTGCTGATAGAAGAAAGGCGATTGGATTGTCACAGGATGAGTTAGCTCATAGAGTGGGTATAGGCAGACAGGCATTATCAGCTATTGAAAACGGTGGAGATTTTAAGGTCTCTGTGTTGAGAAAAATTGCTGTTGTATTAAATTGTTCAACAGATGAATTATTATATGGAGTATTTTCAAGCATAAATGAGGAAATGCAAGATAACATTATGAATGAATTGAAAAGAATGAGCGAGGACGAGATAAAAAAATGGTTGCATATGCTCCGGGCAGTTAACGATATTTCATAGGATGTTAAGACTTTTATTATAAAAATATACTGATATAATAAAATGAAAGGGCGGTGGTTAGTATGGTAATGTATGATATAGATTCAAATTATAAGTGTGAAAAACACACATATGCAAGCTTGTGTCAGGAATTGATGTATGAGTATGAAATTAAAACAGGAGAGGTTGCGCCCTCGGAAGAATATATTCGTTACAAGACAAAAAACGCAAAAAATAATGGAATTATAAATAAGTTAAATCATCAAGATGTATGATTAGCCAAGAGTATGCGAAGAATATAGGTAATCAATTTGCAAGTGAAATTTGTAAACATTTATCTCCAAAAATCCATAATGTGAATGTTATACTACCTCCAGAAGGTGTTAATGTATATAATATGTTTAAGGGTTTTTCTATTGACAGGTCAAGTGAATTGGGACGAATAGCCTTTGAATTAGCGAGATGATGAATGATTCGTATAATGAGGATGAGCTGATAACAGCAAGAAGTTTTAAAATTTATGTGAACATATCATGGTCAGAAAAATGTAACAGAAAGTCCTTACTAACTTTTTGGATTAATAGAGAAACCAATTGTATTGAGTATAAACAATATGTGGGCGTGGAGTCTGATGAAAATTGCGATAGGATGAGACATTTAGGATTGGGAAAATTTATTGTAGATGGAAATCCAAATATAAAGTTTTTTTAGAAGTAAGAAATTTAGGGGAATTACCTCGGGAAAAATAACATAGTGAAAATTTGCACAGAAAATAGTGAATGAAATGTAGAAAAATCAGGGGGGCAAGGTCATTTTTGTGTAAAACAACGAAAAAAATAGAGAATGATAAGAATATATTGATGAAAGTGACAAAAGTTGATATAAATAGGATAAGAGTTTCAATGCGATAAGTGAAAGAGGGAGGGTTAGAGTCATGAGTCAAGATGTATTTACGTTATTGGGAGAAATGACAACTGAAAATCTGATGGAAATTATTTCAGAGAGCATGGATGATTTTTTGTATGTATTTGACATACAGAATAATAAAATAGAGATTTCACAGTCAGCAGTGGATCGGTTTATGATATCCAGCAGATTTTTGGAAGATGCATTGCATGATGTCCTGCCGGCGGTCTTTGAGGAAGACCGGGAGATGCTTGTAAAGCATCTGTCCGATGTGGCATCAGGAAAAGAAAAATTTCACAATCTTCATTACAGATGGCTGGACAAAAAGGGAAAACCTGTCTGGATCAACTGCCGGGGTGTGGTAGTGGATGATGATAAAGGGAATCCGGCATATCTGGTCGGGTGCATGAATGAGACAGGGAATCAACGGAGAGCTGATAATGTTACCGGGCTTCTGGGTGGAAGCGAATTCTGCGAATATCTGCGTTCGCAAAAGGAACATATTTCAGCAGGTTTTTTGATGCACATAGGTATTGATGATTTCTGGAGGGTCAATAGTACCTGCGGATCGGATTACGGTGATTATATACTCAAAAGCGTAGCAGACTGCATGAAAGACTGTATTTCGGATCAACAGCATCTGTATTATCTTACGGGAGACCAATATCTCATTCTCGATCTGCAGAGCCGGAACATGGAAGATGTAGCAGAGCTCAGAAAAAAGATCTGTAAAAGTATATATGAATTTATTGTGTCGGAGCAATATAGAGCAATCTTTACCGTCTCTGTCGGCGCCATAGATGTGCAGTATGCGCTGGAGGGTTATAAAGAATGCAGGAAAAAGTTTGAATTTTCCTTAAAGTGTGCCAAAAAGATGGGGAAAAACAGTTTTTATTTCTTTCAGCAGGAGGACTATAATGCGTTTCTGCGAAAAGAAAAAATCATAGGTGCGCTGCGTCGTTCAGTGGCAGAGCAGTACGAAGGATTTGATGTGCATTATCAGCCCATCATGGATTGCGAAACGGAAGCGATGACCGGTGCAGAAGCATTTATGAGATTTACAATGAATACGGAAGGTGGGACGGAAGTGATCTCACCGATGGAATTCATTCCACTGCTGGAAGAAACAGGACTTATCATTCCGGCTGGAAGATTTATCCTGAAAGAGGCAGCAAAAACGTGCTGCGAGATCCGGCAGTTTATCCCCGGTTTCCAGATGAACATTAATGTATCGTATGTGCAGATCGCACAGGGGAATGTTGAGGATGATATTATAGAGGTAATAAAAAAATATGCCTTAGATCCTTCGGGTATCTGTATAGAGATGACAGAAAGCGGATTTATAGATATGACAATGCCTTTTATCCGGTTCCGCCACAGATTAGAAGAAAACAGGATACACTTTGTGATAGATGATTTTGGGACAGGCTATTCCAATCTCCACTGCATCAGCGATATGAACCCGGATTATATTAAGATAGATCATGATTTTACGGCGAAAGCCATGGACGGACAGAGAGATTACGAACTGTTTAAAAACATCATTACCATGATACACAGTGTCAATGCCAGAATTTGCGTTGAGGGTATCGAGCAGAGGGAATGGTGTCAGGAAATGAAGAAAATGGGTGCAGATCTCCTTCAGGGATACTTCTATGGAAGACCTTGTAAAAAAAGTGATTTTATAACGAATTACGTAAAAGGAGATTAAATATATGCAGATTATTATGAATCAGTATGTATGCTTTATTGCAATCTGGTGTCTGGTGATAAATACTTATATTGTTTTTTCGTCCAGCAAGGTGAAAGCGCTCGAAAACAAAGAGAAAAAAAGGATGGAAAAGATTATATATTTTATCACCGCAGCAATGATGGTATGTGATCTGGATACATATATGTTTGCGGGTATCAGTACGAGATCGGTGTATTGGAATTTAAAGGTCGTAAATTTTTCGCTTTATCTGTTAAAGTATCTGTATCTGACTGTGTTTACAATATATATCATGAAAGAAAGCGGCAGGTTTGCAAAAGTCAAGAAAGTACTATTGGCGGTTTCGATTCTGATTGGGATCACCGGCATGGTCTGTATCTTGTTGCCGGATATCAGGAAAGAGTTTTATTATTTCAGCAGTGACAATTATTTTTATTATGGCAGGCTATACGGTATTGTCAGAGTCCTGATTATATTAGATATTCTGGTATTATTAACTGCCTTGCTGCTGGAGAAGAAGCAGTATAGAAGAAGAACATTTTATCTGTATCTGGGATATATTTTAATTTTGCAGTTTACCGCAGTTGCGGATTATGTGATTGATACCTGGTATCTGCAGAATCTGGCAATTTTCTTTTCGTCCATGATCATTTTTTTAGACAACATGACACAGGTTTCAGATCAGTGGCTGGATGCAAAGAAAGAACTGCTGCTTTCCGAGTACCGGGCGAGTCATGATGTTATGACAGGGCTGTGGAATAAAACCAGTGGAATGGATCAGATCAGAGACTATCTTAACAATATGCTGCAAAGAGATACAGCTGTACTGGGATTTGTGGATATCGACAATTTCAAGTCTGTCAATGACACATATGGACATGAAACCGGAGATTTCTGGATACGTGAAATAGCAGCAGCACTGCAGGAAATATGCGGATCTTCAGACATTGCATGCAGATATGGCGGCGATGAGTATATTCTTTTTCTAAAGAATGTCAGAGATAGGGATGAACTGACAGCACGTATTGAGGGTTTCAGAAAAAAAGTCGTCGATAAAGCAGCAGAAAGAGAGCAGGACGTGCATTGCAGTATCGGACTATACCAGGTAAAAGGGGCAGGAAATAAGCTGGCTGAATGCATCATAATAGCGGATGGTCTGCTCTATCAGGCAAAAGATAAAGGAAAAGATACTTACATAATCGGATAAATAAATGGAAAGAAATGAGGAACAGGAGAAGGAACAAAGTCAAAGAACACATCAGAAACTTGAAAGTAGAAGCAAAATTGAAAACGTACCGGATAACGATACTGTGTATGACAGTATTTTTAGTGCTGGTGGCGCTTATTTCAACATTAGTGATCCGGTCGAATGTGAGGGAGATTACGGTAGTGTGGTCTCCGGCGATAGGATATATTCAGGAATTAGAGACACTGACAGCTAAGTACAGGATCAAGCAGTATCAGCATCTGGCGGAAACAGACGCATCGACCAAGGCTTCCTGTGAACAGGATATTGCGGGTATAGCAGACCAGATCACAGAGTATGCCAAGAAGTTAGATGCAATTATTAATTCTGAAAAGGAAGCACAGAAAGGAAAAAGCGATTATGAGAAGGCAAGCACTGCATGGAATGATTACAAGGCGGCTTCAGAGGAGATCCTACAGTTGAGCAATACAGGCTGAGGCAGCTGAGCTCATGACAGGAAGTGTGTATGAGAAATATACATTATTTGGGGAAACATTCGGTGCACTGCGCGAGGATTTTCAGGTTCAGTTAGAAGCGGCGAAGAAGAGTGCCAATACCTGTACAGTGATCATTTTCATTGTTATTTTTGCAACAGGATTTGCGATTGCCGTTGTTTCAACAAAGCTCGGAAAGATAATCACACATTCGATCACGGAACCGGTAGCACAGATAGAGGCAGCGATTGCAAGCCTGAGAAAAGGCGAGCTGTCCAACATTACAATGCTCACATATGAGTCGGATGATGAGTTTGGCACTACCATAAATAGTCTGAGAGAATCCATGAACATTCTTGCGGATTATGTACGTGAGATTTCCGAGGAAGTCAAGAGCATTGCACAGGGTGATCTGACAAGAAAAGGTGATGATATCACAGAGTTTCTGGGAGATTTTTCAGAATTGAGGGAGTCGCTTCTGTATATTTTGAAGCGCTTTAACAGTACGTTGTCAGATATCAGCAATATTGCGGAACAGGTGTCATCGAATGCCAAGGATGTTGAAAATGCATCTGAAAGAGTAAAAGCTTCCGCAGACAAAGCGAATGCTGAAAAAGAAAAGATGAATGAACTGCTTAAGGAAATGGAACACATTACAGAGATTTCTAAGGAAATTGGCAATATTATTACTGATATTGAAGATATTGCCTCCCAGACAAATCTGCTGGCACTTAACGCATCCATTGAAGCAGCAAGGGCAGGTGAAGCAGGTAAAGGATTTGCGGTTGTTGCAGATCAGATTGGAAAATTGGCAGCAGACAGCGCACAGTCAGCAGTAAATACGCGAGACCTGATCGATAAGACTTTAGTTGAGATTGAGAAAGGTAATTCTATCACAAGAACAACTGCAGAGGCATTTAATCAGATTATCGCAGACATGGAATCTTTTGAAGAAATGGCGCGGAACACTGTGGAAAAGGCAAATTCGCAGGCAGAATCATTGGAACAGATCGGACAGGGTATCGAACAGCTTTCCGGTGTCGTACAGGGTACAGCGGCATCCTCAGAAGAGAATACTGCAATCAGTATTAATCTGGCAAAGGGAGCAGCGAACATGCATAACCATGTAAATTTATTCAAATTGTTTAAATAATGCCTTATGCAGGTAAAAACAAGCAGGATCTGATATCTGCACTTATAGAGAAAGGATAGAAATGATAGAATATTTAAGGGGAAAAAGCATAAAGTGGAAGATCATCCTTCCGGCATTGGTTTTTGTGGCCGGAATCGTGACCGTGTATGAAATCGAAGTCTGTAACGACCGGATATATCAGGAGCAGAAGCGCATGAAGACAGAATTAAATGCGGTAAATTATGCGCAGCAGATGATGTCTGAGATGCAGGAAGGGGCAGGTATCACCGAGATAATGGAACAGGTTGTGACAAGCCGGCAGGGAGATGGAGATTATTTTTCTGCGGTTGCGGAGAATCTGACCGCTGAGTATGTGCAGAGCATCCAGCTAGCACCGGAAGGTGTTGTGACATATATTTATCCGGAAGAAGGCAATGAGGCGGGAAAGATCGATCTGATCCATGATGAAGAACGCGGAGAGATCACCCGGTACGGAATCGATCATGATGTGATTGTCATGCAGGGACCGTTTGATCTGGAACAGGGCGGAAAAGGAATTGCTATCCGCAATCCGGTCTTTCTGGAAGATGAGAATGGGGAAAAGAAATTCTGGGGACTGACGATCGTAATTATCCGTGTGCCGGAAGTGTTTGATGGTTCGATCAACAAACTTACGGAATTCGGCTATGACTACAGATTGTCGAAGACATCTTCGCCATTGACTTCTGAATACAAGGAGATTTCTGCTTCCGGTGGGACTATGGAACAGCCGGCCGTCTATCTTTTTGATCTGGGCGGATGTTCATGGAAATTAGAAGTGATGCCAACGGATAGATGGAAGATGGCTCATAGTTCCAGCGTGATCATATTCAGCGGACTCTGTATTGTGATTCTTTTGACAGTGTTGGTGGCAGTATTGATGGGGCTGGCAGAGAGCAGAAACAGATTAAAAAAACTGTCAGATACCGATCCGTTGACCGGACTTTTAAACCGCAATGGTTTTGATGAGCAGGTGGATCGCTATATGCAGAAACATCCAAGGGAGCATTGTGTATGCGTAGCGTTGGATATTGATGATTTCAAATTTGTCAATGATTTGTATGGACATTCCTGTGGAGACAGGGTGTTACAGCAGCTGGCAGAAAGCATGAGAGAAATGTTCCCGGAAAATGCTATTCTGGGAAGAAATGGTGGAGACGAATTCTGCATCATCTTAAAGAACTGCGTCTGCAAAGATGTAGAGGAAAAAATCGGTCAGTTCACGCAGCTTCCAAGGACATTCCGTTATAGCGGAGGGGAGTATGAGTTTAGCATTTCTGTCGGCTATGCTGAAGCGCCGGTTTTTGCAGGAAACAGGACAGAAATTTTGAAGAATGCAGACACTGCGCTTTATGAAGTGAAGCTTCAGGGAAAGCACGGTTGTATGGCTTACAATAAGAATCTGCAGATTGTTAAGCGTAAGCAGTTAGGATTCGGACTGAATGACATTTCAGATTATCTGCCGGAAGCATTTTTGATCTATAAAGCTGATCTGGACAACGACCAGATCTTGTTTTCCAGCAGAGAGATGATTTGTCTTGCGGAATGCAGTGATCTGGACGAGTTTTTGGAGCTGACAGAAGGAAGATTCCGGAATCTGGTCGCACCAGAAGAAAGGGATAGCGTTGAGAATACTGTCCTGAAGCAGGCAGCTGAAAAAGCGCCGGGGGTGATCATGCATGTGGATTTCCTGTTGAACGGAAAAGACGGATGCAAAAAATCAGTGGCTGCATCCTGCAGACTGGTCGAGAACCAATATTATGGAAGCATATTGTATGTTGTTTTTTCTGAAAAAATGAACAGGCATGAGGGATAAAAATTCCGCAATATATCAAAACAAAAAAAATCAGGTCATAAGAGAGAATTCTTATGACCTGATTTTTTGCATGAAATGAGGTGGGACCAGATGGCAGAACGTATTGGAATTTGTAGGCAAGCCCTGTCTGCCATCGAAAATGGAGGAGTGTTTAAAACTCAGACATTGGAAAAGCCGGTCTCAGTTCTAGGTACTTCAGAAAGAAATATTTTACATGGTAATGATACAGATTGTGAACTGATTACGGAGGTAATGCTTTGCTGCAGGGAATGGATGAATTGCAGCTCAGACAGTGTTTAGCAATGATAAAGGCAATGAAAAGTGTGTCAATAGAAAAGTAATTGTCGTGTTTACACGACATAACTGTCGCCTGTACACGGTCGGCAATTAGAGGGGGGCAGGTTACAATATAAATGTGCTAAGGAACAGCACACCACGAGAGTGGAGGCGCCAAAACTCTCCAATACGAAATCGTAAAGGAGACAACAAAATGAATAAAAGAGATTATAACGTAGTAGGAAACGAAGGTACAGATAATCAGGAGCTTGCTAAGGGAATTGCATTTATAAAGTCCCGCAGAGCAGAACTCAATGTAGTCCAGATGGTCGAGAATATGCGTGATCAGGCAATACCTAATGGAGTAATAATAAATGATGCGTATTGTGATCGCTCAATGACAAGGGACTATGACAGAGAAGCACTGAATGCTTTCTTTGCAACACTTAAAGAGGAAGATTTTGAGGTTGTAGTAGTCAGAAGCCTGAATGAGATCACCGATGACATTTATGATCTGGAGGAATTTGTGAATACCATTACTGATATGGGCATATGGATCTATTCTCTTGAAGTCGGTCCGGTGCCAATAACTGTATCTCATGCAGAGGACTTTGGATGCTAACGGAGTCCTTTGGTAGATCGGCAACAGAAAATCATTCCGGTCGGGACAAGCAAGTCCCGGCTGTGAAGGATTGCAGATTTACACAGACTGCATTCGGAACAGTAGTACATGATTCAAGTGGGAAGTGGATTGGTCAGTATGAAACAGAAGATGCAGCTGTAGAGATGTTAAGAGAAATGGCAAAGGATAATGGAGGATATAGCGATGAAATATGATGGTTATCAAGTTGGAATCGTGATTAAATCGTTACGAATCCAAAGAAATCTTACAAAAGAAGCCCTTGCTACTGAGCTTGGCATTAGTGAGTCAACTATCAAAAAGTATGAGAATGGAGAACGTGCATTAAGTATCACAAATCTATTTAAGATAATTGATTATTTCAAGGTAGATGCCAATACAATCCTGAATGTGGCAGAGAGTAAGAAAGAAAGTTCAATAGACTCCAGGCTGGAATTAATGGATTGCAGCAAGAGGGCATATTTTCAAAAGATATTTAACGAAATGCTAGATAACGCAGAGATGCTTGTTTCATAGGAGGTTTGGCTATGAGAAGAAAGAAAAAGACGATTGAATGTATAGAGTATCTGTCAGTAAGTGCACCATTGGATAAAGTGGATCGCTTAGAGGATAAGCAGAGTAGATATATTCACGAGTATGTAAAAAATAAAGAATACATGATTGTTGGCACTGAACGCCGACATGGATTTTCGCAGAATGATGTGGATAGACAGTGGCATCAGATTGTGGATAAGATTAAAAAAAAGCAGGTAGATGGTGTAATAGTCGCAAATATGAGTGTCATTACAGATAATCTTATTGATGCATTCGTAAAAATAGCACAGGTTCAGGCTGCCGGAGGAATTATTGTTACAGTAGATGATGGCAGACTGGCTATGCAGTTAAGGGGGTTTTAGATTATGAAAAAAAATAAGAAACATTATGACAAATATAAGAAGTTTGATGTTGTATATGCAGATTTTGGTCGAAATCCGCATGGTGTGCAAGGAGGAATAAGACCGGGAATTGTAGTCTCATGTGATGCAAGTAATCATGGTGGTGCACCGCAGATTTCAGTTGTTCCGCTATCATCAAAATTGAAAGATAATCCTGTGCATGTGATTGTTGAGCCTTCAGAAATAAGAGGGTATGCATTGAGCAACAGATCTGATTTTATGCCGGAGGATATTCAAACTTTAAATAAGGGATGTGTCCGTTTTAAGTCAGGGTACATTCCGGGAGAATCGGAGATTAGGGAAGCCATGGATAGAGCGATGATAATGCAGCTTAATTTGTTACCTGTAGCACGCAAGATGGTATTAGAGGAATTGGAGATGAAACAAAATGGATAACAGAACGAAGAAAACAAATAACAAGAGATTTGTCAGATATCCAGAGGGTGCAGAGATGTACTCGATGAGTTTATCAAAGTTCCAACAGTTAGCTAAGGATGCGAAAGCATGTTATAAGATGAATAGACTGGTGCTGGTGAACCTTGATATTCTTGATGAATATCTGGAGACATTTCATATAGAAGACGAGGAATTCTACAAATAAATTAAAAAGAATATGAAAGAGTTTGCATTAATATACTTGACTTTATGTCGGACATAAAGTATACTATGTTCAGATGGAGGTGATATATTGGCAAAGATGGGACGACCAAAGGCTGAAAAACCTGCTGATAAGAAGGTTACAATCAGACTGAATGGTGAAGAACATGAATTGTTGCTTGAATACACCAAAAATCATAACATGACTATGACGCAAGTAGTTAAAATGGCAGTATTAGAGAAACTAATGGCTGACCAGAAGTAATGCAGGCTCTTTTCTTTTTGAGAAAGGAGAAAAGATGGCTTGTAGAAAAGATGGTAAAGGAAGAGTATTACGAAAAGGAGAGCATTATCGTAAAACTGATGGCAGGTATTCATATATTTATACTGATCCATTAGGGAAAAAAAGGACGATATATGCGAAATCTCTTGTAACACTTAGGCAGAAAGAAGACGAACTTGTTCGTGACCAGATGGACGGATTAAATGTATATGTTGCCGGAAGTGCAGATGTGAATTTTCTGTTTGATAGATATATTTCTACCAAGACGGAGTTGCGAAGTACTACAAAGGCAAATTACTTATATACATGGGATCATTTTATCAGGGATACTTTTGGAAAGAAAAAGATTAAGGATGTAAAGTATTCTGATGTCTTATTTTTCTATACGGATTTGATTACGAACAAAGGATTGCAGGTAAATACTTTGGAGAGTATCAATACTGTATTGCGACCTACATTTGAGCTGGCAGTACGAGATGATATAATAAGAAGAAATCCTGTAGATGGAGCTTATGCCGAGGTGAAAAAAAGAAATGGTGGTGCTAGAAAGAGTCGAAGAGCACTGACAGTAGAGCAGCAGAGAGAATTTATTGATTATGTTGCGAAGAATCCGTTTTTCTTCCATTGGTATCCGTTTTTTGTATTTCTGCTTGGAACTGGATGCAGAATCGGTGAGGCAATAGGCATCAGATGGGACGATGTTGATATGAAGAAACGAACAATCAATATTAACCATAGTCTTACTTATTACACAAGATCTGACAATTCATTCAAGTGTGAGTTTAGGGTTTCAGAACCTAAAACAGAAGCAGGAATAAGGACAATTCCAATGATGGGACCGGTGTATGAAGTGCTCAAGTCTGAATACCAGCGTCAGCAGGAAGAAGGTTTTTGTGTTGCAGAGGTTGATGGAATAACAAACTTTATATTTACTAATCGGTTTGGAAATCCACATAATCCGCAGGCAGTAAATCGTGCAATCAAGAGAATCGTTGATACTCACAATGCTGAAGAAGAGGTAGAGGCAAAGAAAAAGAAGAGAGAACCTATAATGTTGCCCAGGTTTTCATGTCACATTTTTAGACACACATTTGCTTCAAGGTTTTGTGAAAACGAAACCAATGTAAAAGTTATTCAAGAAGTAATGGGACATGCTGATGTCAGCACAACCATGAACATTTATGCGGAGGCAAATCCGGAGGTTACTAGAGAGGCTTTGGAGAAACTTGCCAAGAACATGGATGTGTTTTAGAAACAACAGTATAATATAGAAAAGAGTCCTCTGATTTGAGGGCTAGGCAATTGACCAAAAAAATTTAATATGACTAATATATGACCAAAAAAGGCTGCGAATTTGGTTATTTTAGTACAGCTTGCTAAAGAAAATAATGTAATGATTTAAAGAAATACAAATCATCTTACAGACCTTTACAGCAAGAGCGAAAAAGCTCCCGACAATGAAGTCATTAGACGCTGACAAGAAGGCTTCTAAGACTTCCGAAGCAGCTCCTGCAGCGGCAGAAAAGGTCGCTGAGAAGATTGATTTCTCTAATGTAAAGATTGAACCTTTATTTGAGGAAGAAGTAGACTTCGATACATTCAGCAAGTCAGATTTCAGAGCTGTTAAGGTAAAAGAGTGTGTAGCAGTTCCTAAGTCAAAGAAATTATTACAGTTTACTTTAGATGACGGAACAGGCACAGACCGCACTATTTTAAGCGGAATCCACGCTTATTATGAGCCAGAAGAGCTTGTTGGAAAGACACTTATTGCCATCACAAATCTTCCACCTAGAAAGATGATGGGAATTGAATCTTGTGGTATGTTACTTTCAGCAGTAAACAATCTTAAGGATTCAGAGGATGAAGAACTTCATCTTCTTATGGTTGATGACCACATTCCAGCAGGTGCAAAGCTGTATTAAGAAGTACCGTTTTACCTTACAAAACGGGATGTACTTCATTTGTGAAAAA
>ENA-OUQG01001478-OUQG01001478.1-human-gut-metagenome-genome-assembly--contig:-NODE-1478-length-12622-cov-4.177528_pt1 | contig 12622 bp, 9 predicted proteins | sample MGYA00237943_ERZ548823 | MGnify/ENA primary metagenome ERZ548823 (study PRJEB26490, sample SAMN05194731) | human gut metagenome | biome: terrestrial biome; feature: human-associated habitat; material... | reverse complement strand
TCGGAACTTTAACACCAGTTTCGTTTTCAGTATTCATAGCATTAATTTGTTTTAATGCACCTCGACATTGAGATGCACAACAAATATATTACTATTAGTACTGATAACAATGAAATGATTTATAACATGAACATTAATACTTAATAGTTGAACATTATATTCAACGTTTATTCTTAGCGATAGCTTCCGTCAATCTTTGCATTAATAGAGGGAACACTAATGTAATTCATAAAAGTTACATAACCAATATGATATACGTCAGCAATTTTGTTCTTCCAAATCCAACGATAACTTCTATCATCATTGATATAAGTTTTAGCAATCTCTTGAATATCTCTAATTAATAAGAGCTTATTCAAATTAGTATAAGTCACAGGTGTCATATCTAAAGGAATTTAAATCATTAATAGAACGTTTAGTAGATGATTTAAGCGAGCAATGATTTTCCTTGATATGACAAAAGGGAGTACTACGCAATTTAGCAGTAGCACTCCTTTAGTCCGCAATCATACGCTTTTAGAATCAGCAAAATGCCGTTTTATAGCTTTGAGTATAGGTTTGATAATTAAATCATACCCAAAGGTACATATCAGAAAAGATAGCAGCACCGTTTCCAATGAAGCATCTAATTTGTATAAGTAAAGCACCATAATTGCAATACCTACGATTAAGCTAACAAGAGACTTGAAGTATCTCGGTAGTTTCTTTTTAGTAATCTTAGTGATAATCTCATTAATGCCATAAGTAGTTAAAAGCACAATGGCAATAAACGCAAAACTTATAGAATTAAAAAGATTAAAAATAATTGTTTCTTCCATAGTTTAAATATCTGTATATACAACAAAAGGTCTAATAAGCACATTAGTACCTATTAGACCTATAATCAAATTAGCAGACGACTTACGAAATAGTCCAAGCGGTATTCGTAGTAATCGTTATCTGTTTAGTTTCTCCCGCAGCAGCGAAAGTCAATGCAGTCGGAGATACAGACAGAGTAGCATCACCGGCGGCTTGAGTTACAGTATATTTCTGACCATTTACGGTAATATTACCGGTACGAGTGTTAACCGTCGGGTTAGCAGCAGCGGTAAACGTAATTTCAAAAGCGTAAACATCATCTGCTCCCGGATCATCTTCAATCTCAGTACCAGAATTATATTCTTTCTCATTTACGACCAATTTACCGGCAGTCAACCAAGAAGAAGCGTCAGAATCAACAGCAAACGTGATAGAAGCTAAGTTGGAGTTACCAGTGAACTTCTTAGCTTCACCCGTTTTAACGAAAGCCAACGATTGAGTAGTAACATCCCAAATCGTAGAACCTTCCTGCTGCAAAGTAACGTCTTCAGTCAAGTCTTCAACAGCAACGGTAATCAAACCAGAACGTCCGTTACGACCTTTATAAACCGGAGCAGTAACATCTACTTGAGAGTTACCAGTTCCCTCAACAGCACTTAAAGTAATCCAACTCGGTTTAGCTTTCAAAGCATATCCGGCGCGCATAACAGGTGCACCAACTCCATCAACTAAACCACCAATTTCAACAGCAGTTGCTCTTTCATTCAAAGCAGAATCTTTAACCATAACAGTAATAATTTAATTATTCGTAAAAAAGTTTGAAGTTCCGCACGCCCCACAAGCTATTCCCCTACTGGGGTTTGCAAAGCGTAGCGGAACATTTAAAAGTTTAAGAAACAGTCCAATTAACATTAGAAGTTACTTTGACAGTTTGTGTACCACCAGCAGCTTCAAACGTTAAACTAGTTTTATCAAGATTCAAATAAGGATCTTGTTCAAATGTAGCGGTATAAGTAGCATCTTTAGTTACAGTGACTGTCCTTGTAGCATTTGTATTATCATCACTCCATTTAACAAAATGATAACCAGAATTAGCTGTAGCTTTTAGTGTAACTGACGCATTGTAATTATAAGTACCTCCACCACTAACTGTACCTCCTGTACCAGCAATAACTGTCAATTTATACTGTCTAGTAGATATAGTCCATCTAGCGTACCAAGTCTTATTAGAAGTAACCTTAGTTGTCGTAGTTAATTGAGTACCACCAGTAGCGGCAGCAGTATCGAACCAACCTGCGAACGCATACGTATAAGTATTATCCGCAGCTCTTGAACAAGTAGGTAACGTTCCAATAGCTTCATTATAATCTTTAGTTATAGATGAAGAAGAAGGAGTACTACCACCATTAGCGTTAAATATAAAGGTGTACCTATTAACAGCTCTGGTCACATAAGCATAATAAGTAGCAGCACCTGTTACACTCGGTGTTTCTAAAGTTAATGAAGAACCAACCTTAGTTCCACCACCGTTGGCAGCAGTATACCAACCTTGGAAAGTATAAGTGTACTGAGCATTGTTTGAAGGCATAGTCAACGTACAAGAGCCTTTCGACCCATAAGCAACAGATTGACTAGTCCTATTCAAAGATCCGTATGTTGTTTGATAACCTATTGTATAACTCCGTCTAGTTGCAGTCCAATGTGCATATATTGTAGTATTACCTGCACCCATTGTCGTATTAGCAGTAACTTGCGTTCCGCCACTAGCAGCAGTGTACCAACCTGCGAATACATAGGTGTATTCAGCATTAGAAGACTTCGTAGGCGTCGGCAAAGTACCATAAGCACTTCCATATTGAACGCTCTTAGAAGCAGGACTTACTGCATTACCACCATTAACATTATAGGTTAAAGTATAACTATTAATAGACCATTGAGCATAATAGGTAACAGTACCAGTTATCTTAGTAGCAGATGAAATTTTCGTACCGCCACTAGACGCTGTGTACCAACCAAGGAATGTATAACCTGTCCTAGAACAAGTCGGAAGAGTACCTAATTCTGAACCATACGTTTTAGTAATAGTTGATGGGCTAGGAGTACCACCACCGTTACCATTGAATGTTGCAGTGTAACTTCTAGGAGTAGCAGTCCACTGAGCATAATAAGTAACGTTTTTTGTTACAGTAGTAGATGCAGATACTTGAGTACCATCGGTTGCAGCTGTAAACCAACCCTTAAATGTATAAGTATATTGAACATCAGCAGCTCTTGTCGGAGTAGGTAATGTGCCTAAAGTAGAACCATGAGTCTTAGTAGTTGACGTAGGACTTACAGAACCACCATTAGGATTCCAAGTTACAGTATATGACTTGAGAACAAATACCGGAGTAATATGAGTATTGGCAGTAATGTTAGAAACTGTCAGAGGATTAGTTGTAGAATCATTAGACCACTTACTAAAGTTATAGCCAGTACTCGGAGTAGCCGTCCAAATAGCAGAACCACCGTATTCTACACTAGACTTATTAACGCTCGCTGTACCACCAGTTGAATTAGCAGTAGTAGTTGTGAAAGTCTTAATTGTAAACTTAGCAGTTAAGCTGATATTGGCAGTAACAGCAAATGTATATGAAGCATTGCTAGATACTTTAATTGTTCCATTGTACCAACCAGCAAAATTATAAGCAGCCTTAGGAGTTGCAACTACAGTAGCATTAGCACCGTGTTCTACAGTTTGACCTGCAGGACTTACAGTACCTTTGTTTGTATCCTCAGAAGTTGCATTAACAGTGTAATTCTTAATCTTATATTTAGCAACAAGAGTTCTATTAGCAGTTAAAGTAACACTAAAAGAAAGACTTGTAGAAACAAGATTAGAGCCTTCATACCAACCAACAAAATCATACCCAGTTGGAGCAGCTTTAGCAGTTAATGTGACATTAGTATCACGATAATAAGTTCCTTCTTTAACTCCACCTGTAGCAGATGCACCAATAGAACAATCACCAACATTTGTGATAGTAGTTCCTGAACTATTAGTAGTTAAAGCTGAAATCTTAATAGTAAACTTATCAGCTTCTACTTGAGTACAATTAATAGTTTTCGTAATACCGCTGACTGAAACAGTAACAATAGTTGTTCTGCTTGCACCAGTATTCTTACTCGCAGTTAAACCAACTGTTTTATTACCCGTACCACTCTTAGTGGCAGAGGTGAGCCAAGAAGCAATAGCCATCTTAATACCTCTCCCTAATTATGAAACCGTCCATTCGACGTTAGAAGTAACATTAACAGTTTGAGTTCCACCAGTAGCATTGAAAGTAAGAGAAGTCTTATCTAATTTGAGATATGGATCTTGAGTAAACTTAGCAATATAAGTCTTATTAGCATCAATAGTAACACTTAGAGTTAGATCATCAGAAACCTTAACTCCATCTTTCCACCAACCACCAAAGCTATAACCCTCAGCAGCTGTAGCATGAATAGTAGCAACAATACCATCCTCAAATTCAGCAGTTTCAACTCCTAAATTAGATTCTTTATTGATACCAACACCACCTTGAACTACACCTTCATCTTCGGTTTTAACTGTAAGTGTATAATGTGTGGGTTCAGGAATAAGATCGCATTCAATAGTAACCTTAATGTTTTTCTCAACCACAAAGCTATACTGATTATTACTGTTAAGAGTGATTTTAACACCATCAACAAGCACTTTATTCAAAGTATAACCCGGACTTACATTAACTTTAATCGTACAAGTATCACCATCATCATAAGTACCAGCACCTTCCATTGTAGCACTTCCGTTAGGAATAGCTTCATAGGTGACTTGGAATTTATCAGGAGCATCAACCTCAAAACGAGCTTCAATAGATTTAGAGTCATTCATGACAATATCACGTGAAGTAGTCGAGGGCGCACCCGAATCAGTCCATTCCTTAAAATGATAGCCGCTATTTGCTAATGCTTCTACAGAAACGGTAGTTCCGTCAACAATATTAGAGTAAGTCTTTGCGCCACTATAATAGTCGCTCCAACTTCCATTGATCTTTGCGCGACATTTACCACCCGTTCCAGCAGTAAGAGTTAGCGTTCGCATGATTACTTGATCGAACGTAGCAATATGCGTTGCATTTGTTCCGGTTTTAGCAGTGAATGTTGCAGGATTATCTGAAACCTTTGCACCGCTTGTATTCCACTCTCTAAATTTGTAGTTACCAATCGCACGAGCTTCAACTAAATAAATCGAACCTACAGCAGTTTTAAACTTGTGTTCAGAAGTAGACCAATTAGACCAAGAACCATCACCTATACGATAACGAGTTTCATTAGTTCCATCAGAACCTACCGTAATAGTAACTTCTTCCGGTGGAATCTCTACGAACGTACAAGAGAAATCTACATTCTCAGTAATAACTTTTGAATAAGGATTAGAGTTAGAAGTAGTTTCACCAATATTCCATTGTTCAAAAGAATAACCACTATTAGGAACACCTAATACTTCAATTGTCTCACCATCAGTAATACTAATGTTAAAATGCGAAGATGCAGCTTCTGAATATTCACCAGAGCCAATCTTATATTTGCATTTACCATTAGAACCAGCAGTGATATTAACAATATGAGTTTCAGGTGGAATGTAAGTTTCCTTGAAATAGGCAGTATAAACTTTGCGATGCAGACCTTCTTCAACAATGATATTGTTTTCATTATTAGGAAGATTAGCACCAGTAGGCGTTACCCACTTTTCAAATTCATAACCTCTGTTAGCTTTACCAGCGATAGTGACAATAGTCTTTTCCGGAGCAGTAACTTCGTGTCTTTCTGCCCATTGAGACCAAGCATCATTAATATCTTTATATCGAACTAAACCATTCGTATTTGCCACGATACTAAACGTGAAATAACGAATAGCTTCTTTAAAGTTTACTGTAATCGTAAGATCTCGCGTAACAACGATGCTATATGTACCATTACCATTATTTACAAGATTACCGCCAGAAGCAGTAACTGTATCAACTGCCCAACCCTCAACCGGACTAGGAACAATTATTGCAGTTTGACCGGATTTATAAGTACCGCCACCGCTAACTGAACCTTTATCAGCAGGATTAGTTATAATAGTTACATTGTATTCCTCAATAACAGGAGCATCAAGCTCGAAGTGTGCAGTATAAGTTTCATCTTTCTCAACAACAAGATCATATTGAAGATTAGTAGAAACAATACGATTTAAACTATCAGTCCAATGAGTAAAATGATACCCTTGAATTGCCGCAGCTGTTATAGAATGCCTTGTACCTTTTGGGAATGTTCCGGCACCAACTACATATCCTGCATTAGCCGGATCAGCATTGACATTAATATAGAATTGTTCAATAGGAGCTTCATCCTTTTCAAATACGCCTATCAAATCCATATCTTTCTTAATAGTAAAAGACCAATTAGGACTAATAGACATAATCTCATTAGTATGGAACTCTTTCCAACCTTTAAAGTGATAACCTTGAACAGGTTTAGCATAAAGTTCAACACGACTACCAGCTTCAAATTGGAAACGGAAGCCATCTGAGTTTTCATCAGGAACAATAGCAGAACCACTACATCCAACAATACCACCTTCTTCAGGAGAAGGAACTAAAGTAACTCTATAGTAATCACGTTCGATATGACCAGACTGCATAAAATCTTGAAGATCTTTGATGTAAGTCCAAGCACGAATATATGTATCTTGACAACCACAAGTATTATTTCTAATACCACGACTAGGATGCACATAATTAGCTTTAAGACCAATGCAAACAAGAGTGTCATCAGTCAAAGACTCACTACCAACAATCAACTCTCTATCAATAGCAATAATATTACCATCAGTAGTTAGATTAATTTCGCAACCTTTTTCATCATACATATAGTAACAACCATCAGTACGATGATAGAAGAATCGAACGTTATGCTCACGCTTAGGAAATGTACCAAGAGGAAGAACTTGTTTTAACTTGACAATTTTAATATTACATTCCATAGCATTAAGTTTAAACAAATATAACTACGCAGAACCGTTAAGCACTGCGTAGTTTTCCAAGCAACTTTAGTCAGTTGCAGTATTCAGAGAAATGGCATTATCGCCGGAACCTTTAGCTAAAGTCTTAATAGCTTCAAGTTTATTTACAACAGCATCGATCACAGCTTCCGTACCAACAATGATTTGGAATTTGCGAGGACTATTGTTATCAGCGGCAATCTCAGGGAATTGATTAAACTCAGCCGTAGAAATAACAAGATAAGCGACTTTATCAAAGCCAACTTTCGGGTCACCAATACCCCAAGCTTTCTGCCACTCATCATGAGGATTCCAACCCATGTTAATCAGAGAATAACGAAGGTCTTCATCACTAAGAGCAACATCAGCTAAGAAACCGGATAACTTTGTATGTTCAACGATAATAGTACCATTGGCTTTTTGATCGGCAAGAATACCGAATACGTTCATCGTCAATTTGGTAGGCTTTTTAGCAACAACAGTTATCTGAACAGCACCATCAGCTTTCTCGATAGTAATATCAAACAACTCTTTGTTATAAGCGGTAAGACTAAGGTTTTTCTTAATCTTCTCTACCAACCGATCAACGGTATCAGTAGCATGAATCCGAACAGGTATTTGAACAATCTGAGGATTAGGATTAACCGTCAGACCATGACGATACTCCTCAGAAGAACAAATTTCAATAGCACCACAGAACTCAGCATCTGCATTATATACAATACCTTCAGCAGGCTTAAGTGCCGGATTCGTAAGACCTTTAAGAATAATAGTTTCTTTCTGATCTTTCTCCGTATATTTACGAACGTTATAAGTGAAGTTAAAAGGATTAATATCCACTCCACGTTGATTCATAAATCCACCGTCCTTAGTAGGAATTGCAGACATAATTACAAACGGCTCAGGTCTACCAGTAGTAGGCAAAGCAGTACCATAAGCAGTACAAATGCCGAGTTGACCGTTAGATAACTTAGTATCAACAGTAACATTATCGACAAATGTTTTTCCGTAACTTACAATTCTCATAGTAACGTTTTATTTTAAAGAATTACTTTCATTTATAGCAATTTGATAACCTTCATCTTTAAGTTTACCAAGAAGCTTCTGTGTAGCAAGGTTAATAATCTCGGTTTTAAATGGAAGTTCAGTAGCAGTATCAGTTACAATATCAAACCTAGTAGGTTGTCTAAGATATGTGATAGCAACATCAGTAATCACAAACGTATCATCCATATCTACTAAAACCCTATTACTTTCTATCGTACATATAGGATGAATGTGTCTATTAAGACGATTGTGATACGTTTGAAGCATATCTCTACGCTGAACATCAGAAACTAAATCCATACCAGCAGGTTTACTCTCTTGTACCTTTGTAACCACTCCGTCAGAAGTGATAACCTCGTATAAGCCCGAATAACGCTTGTAGTCAAATTGTACTAACTTAATAGTATATTTATCTCCAACTACAATTAGCTGTGGCGTATCGAAGTAAAACACTAGTGATTCGGGGTAATACTCGTTATTGTAGCGTTCATAAGTCACATTGTAATCTTTTCGCAGCAATATGGAGAGCATATAGTTGATATATTCAAATAGACCCTCTTTACGATAGATCTTAGCAGGATAATGAAACGTAACGGTATCATTACCAATTTGAATAACGAAATCTTCTATATAACCGGGAATAGTTTTAAATAGTTCACTGATATTAACAACGTAAATCCTAGTAGTAACAGATTCAGTTGCTCGATAACGTTTAAACTTATCATATATAACACTTGCATCATAAGAGACACCATGTAGGTAATTCGCAGGTAAAAAAGCGAAGCCTCTATTACCCTCATTTGCGAGAAGGTAAAGAGGACTTCTATATGTAGTCTTTAGCACCTGCAAATCATCGTAATAACGACCAGTCTCTTCAAAGGCTTTAATCTTTTGCGTAAGCAGTACGTCAATAGCTTCATTAAGAGCAATATCAATATACTGCGGACGAATAGATTCTTGCCTATTAGCATTAATCTGCTGAATCTTATCGTTTACAGCAATATGTGCTTCTTTACAACTACTATACATACTGACACTATTTTATTAGTTTATAACCGAAGCTTTATAAGCAGTAAAAAGTTGTGCTTTATATTCAACATTTTCAGGAGCAGCTAAGAAAGCCATAACCCCCTCAATGGAAGAACCAAGAACTACTTCCGGACGCACAGTATCAAAGTAATTATCACCGTCTTTCGTAATGACTTGAGCAGCGAGTAACTTATAGACTTGTGCCATTGCTTCTACATTCTTGTTATCAAACAGAGAAATAAATGCATCTGCATTCGTTTGAGAAAGTTCAGCCACAGCTGTCTGCAAATCTCCATGCTCCATTTTAATAATCTGTAGAGTATCGGCAGGAGCATTACAGATAAGCATATTTCTAATACGTTTATAAGAAGACTCATCACCTGTGAACAACTGAGCCAACTTAGTAGCAGTATTAACAACGGCTTTAGTCTTAGCATCTTTCATACGCTTAACATCTTCAATGCTATGTAAGTAAAACCGAATATTAGTAGATTTCTCAACATCTTCCGGTTTATTAGCAACAGTAGAAGTAAGTAGAGCAAGACGCCAAAGAATATAATCTTGCGGCTTAATAGGAGTCATGTACATATACAGATTCTCTTCATGAACCGCAGTACCTTCACCAAATAGCATAGCATCAAAGATAGCTTTCTCTAATTTATTCGGAGCAACCTCAGTATTAATACTGTTCTTTTTAGCCCAATCAAGAATAGCATCACGTTTAACAGGATCGTTAAGAGAAAACTCCCAACCAGTTTCAAGCTCATAACCTTGAGCGGGAACTTCAACAGTTGAGTTTTTAAGATGCTTCAAAACGAGGTCTTGAAAGTTTACATTGCGACTATCAGCAGAAGCTCCAATGATCGTAGGAAGTATAGAAGCCATTTCAGCAGTTTTACTAGATAGAGTAAGAACTGCTTTAATGCTTGGACCGAAAATAGTATTGAAAGCACCAATACTTTTCTGATTCACGACTTGAAACATAGTCGGATTCAGCTTTAAAGCTAAGGTTATTTTGCGTGAGTATATCATATAGTTTATACTTTAGTAAGTTTATACTTTACAATAATCGTAATGTACGCTTATTCAAAAATCATTTCAGCCCAGAAAGAAGTAGTACCATTAAGCATATTAATACCTTGAGAAGATATAACTTCATAGGTAGCAATATCCTCACGTGTACTTAACATCTTATTGTAAGCACCCCATTCTTTAGGAAGAGGAGTAATACCTTGGTAAATACCATATAAGTATTCACGACCTTCTTCACAAACAAGTTGGATATTAGGTTCACCTGAAGTATTATCAACAGAGTGATCCAAGAATACCATAGTGTATGAAGTAACAGGGAAACCTCCATACATACGACCGTTCTTACGATCCATCTCAGCACGAGAACCGCTATCGAACAAGTCAACAACTTTAACTGAAACGGTAGCTCCAGAGTAATGCTTATATTGATTAAAGTAAGCACCATAACTCAAAATACCACCACGACTTTGAATCTCCTCTGCACCAAGTTTATCGAAGTAACCATTACCAATAGCTTCATTCTTGATACATTGTTGGAACATCTTAGAACCACCTTTACCGGTATAAAGAACGATATTTTTGTTACTCAAATCAATATCGTTACGAACTTCAAAGATACGAGAAAGAATCATATCAATAAGCTCGATAGTCATAAATGAGTATTCGAAGTAGTTACCGAATGCGATAAGAATATCACGAACACCAGCACCACGAGGAATAGGTTTATTTGAATGTTTTTCTTGATTGTGAATAACACCATTAATATCACGGTTGTAAGCAGAGAACCACAAATCCTCTTCTAACAAACGTCTACGCATGAACTCGAACTGACGCATTTCATAAGGCATCCAAAGAGTACCTTTAGAACCATCATCATAATCAAGTTCAAACTCGGTTACGATATTAGCAATGTTACCGGTAATAATTTTGGAGAATCTATGGAAACCAAATTGGTTAGTCATTTCACTCCAAGATTCAGCAGTAGAACGAGAACCAGTAGATAATTCACCGGCAATCGTAGGAGCACCCATACCCCAATATTTACCTCTCTCAAAATTGCTGAGATCAATAAACTCATCAGGATTACCACCAAGGATAATCATTTCATAGATATATCCACCAGAAGCAGTTTGCTCACCATCGGTCTGCATACGAACCATGTGCTTTCCGTCAGGAGTAATAGCAGAATACTGATAAGGAATCCAGTTATCTTGGAACTCCGCTTTGAAAGACATAAATCCTTTACCGGGGGTTTGAGTAGGCGTAATCAAACGCACAATCGGGGAAGTGACAGTAGGTTTCCCCATAATCTTCCACTTATACTGAGTATCACCAGCATTAATAGGTTTCTTACGAGAGATATTCCCTTGACCTTCTGTAAGAGAAAGAAGAGGGAATTGATTACTGTTCCTACCCCAAAGATAAGTAAGAGACTTATTCAAATCGACAGCACCAAGAACATTAAAGTTCAATAGCATATCGGCATCAGAGTAAACCTCTTTGGAATACTGTTTTTTTCCAATTTCTCTAAGCATAGTTACGATAATTATTTATTTGAATCAATAATACCACCCGGAACAATAGGACGTCTATTAGAATTAACTTTAGTACCACCACCTTGAGTGGATACCTTAACTCTAGGTTTACCACTAGAAGTAATGTTCAAACGACGAACAGCTTCTTGTCGTATAGATGCAGCAGCTAACTGACTAATATCAGCACCTAACAAGTTACGAAGTGCTACCATAGCGAACGTTTCATTATCAGCAAGCATATCAAAAACATCTTTCTGAGCTTGCGTATAGAAATCACCATTAACTTCAACAACAGGAGCTGTCAGATACTTAACAATATCTTTACGAGAAAGAATTTGTTCGTTACCATTAACAATTCTTTTAACACCTGCTGTTGGAATTGCAAGACCTCCGATAGTACCTTTATTAACGATCTTATCGTATAAAGAATCAGGAACGTTAAGCACTTTAGCTTTACCATTCTCATCATAGGTAATACCGTAGGCTTTATCAAGAGCTTCTTGAGCAGCTTGATATTCGGCTTCTTGCCTAGCATTTGCAGCTTCAATCTCACGTCTCTGGGCATTGGCAAGATAATCAAGACTCTCTTTAGCAGTTTCAGCTAATACTTTATCAGCTTTAGAAAAACGAATAATACGTTCGATTTGAGCATCAGAAGTACCTTTACGTTTTTCAGCAGAACGAATAACAGCTTCTAACTGATCATCTGATTTATCTTCGAGGGTCATTGTAGTCCAATCAACATGATTAGCAAAACCCTCAAGAGAACCATACGTTTGTTTGTAAAGAGCAGCTTGATAAATATCCGGATTAGTACGGAAGAAATTGTTGATAGCTTCACTTTCAGCTTGACGTTTAGCAAGCTCTGCAATATCAGCATCACGTTGAGCAAGACCTTCAACGGTCATTTCATATTGCTTAGGAGTACCATCAGCATTTACCGGAGTTAAACCAGAAATAGCAGAAATAGCAGAAACATCTATAGTTTCTTCTTGAGTTTCAGCAGCAGCAAACTCATCTAACTGAGCTTTAGTATAAACAATCTCTCCATCTTTAATGGCATTACCGTCAGCATCAAGATCATACTCAACATCACCGTCATCGGTAGTAAGAACAATCTTAGTAGGAGTTT
>ENA-OUQG01001471-OUQG01001471.1-human-gut-metagenome-genome-assembly--contig:-NODE-1471-length-12663-cov-23.683614_pt1 | contig 12663 bp, 6 predicted proteins | sample MGYA00237943_ERZ548823 | MGnify/ENA primary metagenome ERZ548823 (study PRJEB26490, sample SAMN05194731) | human gut metagenome | biome: terrestrial biome; feature: human-associated habitat; material... | reverse complement strand
CCTGCCCGCATACGGTGCGCGTAGTTCTCCACGCTGTACCGCCGCATATAGGCGTTCTCACTGGGCGCGGCGCTGTCCAGGTCAATGCCCTCCAGCCGGTAATCATCTGGCCGCAGCACTTCCTCCACTGGGATCACGCGGACACGCGCCCTGCTTTTCCACTCGCCGCCGAACACGCCGCCCACGCTGTGAAATCCCCGATCACCGCACACCCACAGCAGCCGCTTGCCTGCCGGTATGCTGCCCAAAGGCTGTTTGAGAACGATTACAGAACGCGGCTCTGCGCCAGCCACCCGATAGTAACCGGCCTGCTCCGCCTTCTCGTATGTGCGTATCAGCTTCTCGAATTTCCACTGCGGCTCAATGTAAAGAAAGCTCTCCTGGTATCCCATATTGACCTACCTTTCTAACTCTGTCGTTTTTCTTTTCAGAGGTTGCTGGCTATTATCCGGTGCTTCCGTTTCGGCTACGATCTCCGGCTCACGCTTGTCCATATTCAGCAGGGCGTTCAGCTCCTCCAGCCGCGCCAGCTTTGTTTGCAGCTCCTCCTCGCGCGGAAATGGCTTCAGCACCTCTATCTTTGCCGTTTCCATCTGGTTATGCAGATCACTCAGCTTTTCCCGGCAAGCCTGCTCCTTGAGGGACAGCGATTCCAGCAGGTTATCCATGCGCTGGATATTGCCGAACACATCGGTACCCAGCGTCACCACATGGCGCAGCTGCCCGATCATGGTCAGCCTGTACTCCTGCGAAAAGCTGTCAAAGGACAGTTCCAGCGTCAGGCCGCGGTAAGAGCCGATCTGTATCGCCTCCGGCGTCAGCATATTCTGGCACAGCACCAACAGCTCCGCGCCTGCCGCCTTTTTCTCGGTGTAGACCTTACCCGCCAGCGTCATGGGCGAAAACCCGTCCTCATTAGGCACGGTGTGCGCCTTGACTGCGGCAATATCCGCGCCGTACCCGGCGAGACGTTCCTGCGTCTCCGCGATGGATTTGGGGAACGTTTTGCTGATGGCGTCCTCCATGCTGTATCGCTGGCTAAGGTGGCTGCTTTTCAGCAGCTTCAGCTTCGTCACTTCAATGTCCAAATCCATTTTCTCTTTAATAAGCGGGTTGCCGCTGGCCAGTGCCTTGATCTCCGCATAGGAAAGTGCCTGATCGTCCACGTCCTCAGCAGAGCGCACCGGCGACTTGCTGGTCATGATCTGTGCGATGAATTTCTGCTTTCGCTCCACCAGTTGGTAGAGGTAAGCGTCGAATGTACCCTCGGTGACGTAGCCGTAAATATCCACCTCGGCGTTTTCGTTGCCCTGCCGGATGATGCGCCCCTCCCGCTGTTGGAGATCTGCGGGACGCCACGGGCAGTCCAAATGGTGCAGGGCCACCAGCTTCTGCTGGCAGTTGGTACCGGCGCCCATGCGCTGTGTACTGCCCAGCAGCACCCGCACCTGACCGGCGCGCACCTTGGTGAACAGATCTTTTTTCTGCGTCTCCGTCTTGGCGTCGTGGATATAGGCGATCTCGTTTTCCGGCACGCCCATCGCCAGCAGTTTACTGCGGATGTCATCATAAACGCTGAAAACGCCTTCACTCTTGGGTGTGGACAGGTCACAGAAAATCATCTGCGTGGAGTGCTTTTCCCCTGTGCGCCGCCAGATGTCAAATACTGTCTCCGCGCACTTGACCGCTTTGCTCTCCGGGTCGGCGGGCAGCATAGGGTTGATGAGCCGCTGGTCTAATGCCAGCTTCCGGCCATCGTTGGTGATCAGCAGCATGTTGTCCACGCTGCTGTCCACCTGCTTGTTGCGTACCTGCTCGGCCCGCTCCGCCAGTGATGCCACCATCTCCTTTTGATACTCGGACGGCTTCAGGGCGATGTTGTGGTAGTGTGCCTCCGGCACGGGCAGGTTCAGCATATCCGCCGTTTGGATGTCCGCCACATTTTTGAATACAGAGATCAGCTCCGGCAGGTTGTTGAACTTGGAAAAGCAGGTCTTGGCTCGGTAGCCCGTCCCCTCCGGGGCAAGCTCGATAGCCGTGACCGTTTCACCGTAGTTGGCAGCCCATGCGTCAAAATGCTGGAAGCTCTGCTCCCGTAAGGCGTCCATCTGCAAGTACCTCTGGATGGTGTATAGCTCCACCATGCTGTTAGAGATAGGCGTACCGGTGGCGAACACCACACCCCGTCTGCCTGTGATCTCGTCTAAGTACCGGCACTTCATGAAAAGGTCGCTGGACTTCTGTGCTTCCGTCTGTGCAATACCGCTGACATTCCGCATTTTGGTATAGAGAAACAGATTTTTATAGTAGTGGCTCTCGTCGATGAACAGACGGTCAACGCCCAGCTCCTCGAACGTGACCACATCGTCCTTGCGGCTCTGGTCGTTCAGCTTGTCCAGCTTATTCTGCAAGCCCTTGCGGGTTTTTTCCATCTGCTTGATGGTGAAGTTCTCCGCCTTGTCTGCCTTCGCCTCCCGGATGCCCAGGATGATCTCATCCATCTGCTGCTCCAAAATAGCCCGCTGCCGCTGGATACTGACGGGTATCTTCTCGAACTGACTGTGCCCGATGATGACGGCGTCGTAGTCGCCGGTGGCGATGCGTCCGCAGAACTTCTTGCGGTTTTTTGTTTCAAAATCCTTTTTCGTGGCCACCAGCACATTGGCGGCAGGATAGAGCTGCAAGAACTCGCTGGCCCACTGCTCCGTCAGGTGGTTCGGCACCACAAAGAGAGATTTCTGACACAGACCCAGCCGCTTGGATTCCATGGCCGCCGCCACCATCTCGAACGTCTTACCCGCACCCACCACATGGGCCAGCAGCGTGTTGCCGCCATAGAGAATGTGGGCGATGGCGTTCACCTGATGCTTCCGCAGGGTGATCTCTGGATTCATGCCGGAAAAGTTGATGTGGCTGCCGTCGTATTCCCGTGGGCGGTTGCTGTTGAACAGGATGTTGTACGCCTTGCAGATCTTCTCCCGCCGCTCCGGGTCTTTCCAGATCCACTCAGAAAACGCCTCCTTCAGCAGCTCCTGTTTGCTCTGTGCAATGGCTGTTTCCTTTTTGTTGAGCACCGCCACACGCCGTCCGTCCGGGTCGTACTGGTAATCGAAAATACGGACGTCCTTTAAGTTCAGGCTGCTCTCGATGATGTCGTAGGCACTGGCTCGCGACGTACCGTAGGTGCTATACGCCTTGACATTATAGCTATCCTTGCTCTTGCCCTCGATGCGCCACTCGCCGGTGATTCGGGAGTAATGCACCTTAATGTCCCACCGTGCGCGGCGGGATGTGTCCAGCGTCTCAAAGATAAACTGCCGGATATACGCCGGATCCAGCCATGTGGCACCCAGCCGCACGGAGATCTCACTGGCGGTCAAGTCCACGGGCTGTACCTTCTCCAATGCCTCCACATTGGGAAGGTACTGCGGCTCTGTTTCCGCTTTTGCCCGCACCTCCGCCAGCTTCCGCCGCACATTGCCGGACAGGTACTCGTCGGCGGGCAGATATTTCTCGCCGCCCCTTTCCTCGTAATCAGGGTTCAGGAAAATGACACCCTGTAAATCCATGAACAGGGTGTCCTCATCCTTGCCGGTGAGCTGCCCCATATACGCCATATCTACGCGGGCTTTCTCCCCGATGGACAGGGCCAGTGCCTCCACCGCCGTATCTACTCTTTCGGCAGGCCGGTGGCTGCGGATGGTGTGTTTGGTGAACAGGTCGGCTTTCCGCTTCAGGCCACCCTCCTCATCCAGCACCTCCAACGAACACAGCAGAAAGTAGGAGCTATCCTGATCAAAGGCGATGGCGTTGCCCCGTGAGTTGATAAGCCCGTAGTCGTGGGTAAAGCGGTCATAGAGGTCGTTCAGCTTTGTTTGCTGCTGGCGTATCATGCCATCCGGATAGTCCTCCGTCTGGTATTCCAACAGCATCCGCACACAGTCCCGCAGACCGATCATACCGCGGATGCGGCTCTCGGCAGTCTTGGACACCTCCACCGGGTTCATGCGGCTGTCCTCACGGTAATAGAGCTTGTCATTCACCAGCGTATAGGAAAAATTGCGGACGGTGGGGTCTGCCGCGATGGACTGATCCTCGCCCTCCAGATCTTCCTCGCGCTCATAGGCGGTGATCTCGCCGTGGATATTCTGCACGGCATTGGAAAGCAGGCTGTCCAGCGGCTGATCCGGAAAGGGTACACAGGTGGGCTCCGGGCCATACGGTCCCGATACCATTTTCATCTCGCCCAGCACCATATCCGGATGGTCGAGGAAATACCGGTTCATGGAGATACCGTCGTCGTTCGTCCCCAACTGCACCCACTCCGGCTCAATGTCCACCATGCGGTCACGCTTTTGCAGGAACAGGATGTCTGACACCACTTCCGTACCCGCTGCCGCCTTAAAGGTATCGTTGGGCAAACGAATCGCACCCAACAGCTCCGCCCGCTGGGCGATATACTTCCGCACGTTGCTGCTGCGCTTGTCCATGGTGTAGCTGGAGGTGACGAAGGCCACCACGCCGCCCGGTCTCACCTTATCCAGCGTCTTGGCGAAGAAGTACTCGTGGATGGACAGGTTCAGCCGGTCATAGCGGCGATCCTGCACCTTGAACTGGCCAAAGGGAACGTTGCCCACCGCCGCGTCAAAGAAGTTATCGGGGAAATCCATCTTTTCATAGCCGCGAACGGAAATACTGCTGCGTGGGTACAACTGACGGGCGATGCGTCCTGAAACGTCATCCAGCTCCACGCCGTAGACCTTGCTCTCCGCCATGCCCTCCGGCAGCATACCGAGGAAGTGGCCGATGCCGCAGGCAGGCTCCAGCACGTTGCCCTGCCGGAAGCCCATCTGCCCCAGCGCGGCGTAGATGCTGTGGATCACCACAGGCGGCGTATAGAAGGCGGTCAGCGTGGATTCCCGCGCCGCGGCGTACTCTGCTTCGGACAGCAGGCTTTTCAATTCCTCATACCGGCTGTGCTTGGGATCGAAGCAGTCCGCCAGACCGCCCCAGCCCACATACGAGGACAAGACCTCCTGCTCCTCCGCCGTGGCGAGGCGATTCTCCGCCTCCACCTGCTTCAAAAGCCGTATCGCTGCTACGTTGTTGGCATACCGTTGGCTGGGCGGCGCGACGCCCAGGGCATCGTCGGTGATACGGTAGTTGACGCCGCCCGCCGACAGCGGGGCGGCGGCTTCCAGCCGCTCTTTTTTTCTCGGCAAGGTAAACGCAGGCGGCATAGCCGCCTGCGTCGGTTCCTCTGGCGGTGGAGCTTCCTGCTCCTGTGCCAGTTCTGCCGCAGGTGTAGGCTCTTCCGTGGGTACTTCTTCCTGCTCTGGCTCCGGCAACTCTTGGTCATGCCGGTGGTTGAACAAACTAAATATGCCGTTGACATATTCCGAAAGCTGTTCCCTCGCCTGCTGGCAGGAATCATAGTGCCGGTCGCCCTCGTCCATGCCTTCCAAATAGGATGTCAGGGCTTCCAGCATTTCCGCCGCTTTTGCCTTATCCGCCAACTGCTCCTCAATGACGGGAACGGCGTCATAGTAGTCCACACCCTTGGGGTACAGTCTCGGCACATCGTCCGGTGCGTCGGAAAAACCGAAATATATCGACCGCGCCAACTGCTTCCGCTCATACTGCGGAATCGCGGCAATGGCGTCCTCGCCGGGGAAACACTTCTGCGCGATAAGTCTTTCGTACTCCTTGACCACATTGGGGATGGTCCGCGTGACCTCACCATACCGCTTACCGGCATATTCCCGCTGATAGGTCAGTCCCTTAGAACTTCTCGTATAGTCATACCCGTCGCGCCCGCCGCCGCTGTACTCTCCAAAACGGCTTTTGATGAATTTCTGCTGCTCCTCCTTCGTGTGGGGATAGCAGAAAACGGCATACACGTCCAAGCGGCTGTCCACAGACTCCGCCAGGAAGAACTGGTCTATCTCATCCTGTGTGATGAACATTTTGCACCGGCGCAGGAAATCCAGCTGCGCGGTAAAGCTGCGCTCCGGCAGGTCAATTCCGTCCAGCACCACGCCGATCCGGTGTGTACTATACTCAGACAGTCGAAAACGCATGATGCTGCGATCCTGTTCATAGGCACTCAAAAAAGCATGGTATTCCTCGGCCAACGCCGCAAGGCCGCCCTCACTCTTGGCAAAGGCTACCATATCCTCGTCCAGCTCCGGATAGCCCTTGCGCTGGTCGTGGATGGCCAGCGTCTGAGGGAACAGGCCCTGTGCACGGCCCTCTTGGGTCAAATCGCGGGCGGTCATCAGCAGGGCGTCACCCATCTCAAGCAGCACCTTGTCCTGCGCCTGCTCCAGCTCTGGTGCCGAAAGGTACGTTCCCGCCTCCAGCAGCTCCAGTATCCGCGCCGACGCCTGCTCCCACGTCACCGTGGTACGGCTGTGGCCGGTGCGGATGCTGTCGCCCTGCGCCAGATGGATACCGTCCTCCATGAACCACACGGCATATTTCTTGCCCTCATATTCAATGCCGCGTCCGTTCTCCGTGCCGAATTCACGGTGCAGGAAAGCAATACATTCCGCTTCCGGACGCTGGCGCATATAGAACACCGCGATCCGTTCCGCGCTGCCGCGGCTGTTGCCCGCCGTATACAGCGTCTGATTGATGACCGCCTGCGGCACCGTGCGAGTGGGAAACAGCTCACCCGTTCGCTGCGTCTCCGGCACTTCATAGACCGCCGTGCCGCCGCCCATGCCAAAGAGGGACATTTGCTCCGCCATCACCGGCGCGTTCTGCAAACCCAGCTTGATCTTATACGCGCCCCGCTCAATAAGGTTTTCGGTCATTTCCGTGACCACGCCCCATGAAAAAACGGACTCCGCCGTGCGGGAGAGATAGCTGCCCTCCCACATCAAGAGTCCATCCTCTTCGGCGTGGTAGCCCACCCGGACTTTGTCCGCGCCGGCCAGCACCTCCACCCATATATCGTTGTAGCTGTTTTTCAGAAATTCCGTGCGTGTCGCAATATCCCTGTTGGCTTGAAAATACGCAAATATCTCCTGTCGCGTATGCTTGCGCCCGCCGTCGTCCAACAGTATCGCTTCTATGAGGTGTGCATCTAAAAACGCCGGAAGCTCTGCGCTCCCGGCGTTTTCGTCTGTGCTATTCAGTTGTAGATCAGGTCGTTCAGCACCGTTTCCTCCGCGCTGTGCTTCAGGTTGTTCATCAACCCCGTCCAGCGCTGGGGATCGGCGGCTTTCAGTTCCTCCGTAACACCCTCGGCTTTCGCCATCTGCGCCACGGCCTGCGTCACCATCCGCTGCGCTGTCTCCTCGATCTCTGCCAGATGTGCCGCCAGCTGACCGCTGGTCTTGAGATTCGTATATAACACCCTTCGGTGCTTCTTGATGTACTGCCTCCGCAGTTCCGCGTACCTGCCCAGATGCGCCTCCGCCTCTTGGGGCAGCAGCAGGTTCGGCAGGCGAAAGCCCTCCTGCACTCTGTAGGTCACTTCCATGTTCTGCGCTCCTTTCTTTCTCGGCGTTATTTTGCTCTTTGACAGCATCATAGCCGATTTGTGCATCCTTTGCAAAAATTTGCTCCCGCCGCGCCTGCATCATCGTGCGGCTGATCTCCCGCAGACCCATCTCCGCAATATCGCTAGTGGCGATACCCAGCGCATTGATCGTTGTGGGGGTATCAAAGGAATAAATACCCTCAAAATCCTCCGGCAGCAGGTAGGCTGCGGCAGGCAGAGAAAGGCGGGTCATCAGCATATAGGCAACGCTGTTTTGCAGCGCCCGCCTGTATGTGACCTCTACATTCAGTGCGTCCAGCTCCTCCAGCATACTGCCGCCGCGACAATCCAGCAGATCCCGCAGATAGTCCTGCATATTATCCGCCACAGCGTTGCGGCTGGCGGACAGTATGGCGTCCGGCAAATTATCCTTTTCGGCCAGTGTACCAAAGGTGGCCTCCAACGTCTCGATGACCGGCTCCGTGTAGGCCGGTTCCATCGACCAGATGGGAACGGGCCGCGAGATGCGTGTGGCATGGGTGTCCGTGATATCAAAGTAGTGCTTCAGCCACCCCTTGCCGTGGGCTTCGTCCATGACAGCAATGCCGGTAGCACCGGCATTGACCCACCGACCAAACTGCCGGTTCCACTTTTCCAACTCCAGCACCGCCGTGGCGTCAGGCCGCTGGACATAGATCAGGACTTGCTCGTCGAACGGGCATTTATAGTTATAGCAGGCCGAGCGCAGAAAGCCCGTCCAGCTCTCATAATCGCCGGTCAACTCTGCCAGCGTGGAATGATATAACTCCGTAATGAATTGAAATTTACTTGCCAAGGTTTCGCCTCCTTCCTCAAAAATGTTGGGCACATTGGTTCTCAACTACCGTGCTTCGCCCCGTTCTTTCAGCCTTTGCAGTCCCTTCAAAAAGTTCGGCACCTCCTGAAAGCCCACAGCATCCACATAGTAAGCATTTCTCTTGCTGCCGCGCTTGACCACGATCACATCGCTCTCAGATAGAGAGCGCATTTGTCGGAAGAAAGGCCGTGTGTCCGCATTGTGCTTCCGATATAACTCCTCCAGAGTCATGTTGGGGGCCAACACCCCGGCAAAGGCTTTGCGGTAATGGGCGGCGCGCAGCTTGCCTTTAGCGTTCTCATATCGCATAAAGGCGTAGTTCACCTTGCCCACGTTGTCGATCTGATATATCTCATAGCAGCCCGCGTCCGCAGGCAATTGCTTTGGATCAAGCGGCTCATACACCGTGCCTGCCCGCTGCGCTGCCTCCGCAAACTCACAAATATGATAGACCCCGCTGCCGATCAGCGTATGGTAGTCATCGATATAAGTACAGGGTCGTATCACGCTGCTGCCATCCATCCGCGTCATGACGATGCTGGCGCCGTCCGGAATGTAGAACAGCGTATTGTACTCTGCATCAATAAAGCGGATCCGGCGTTTGCTCTTATCTGGCTCTGGAAAGGCGATAACGCCCATGATATTTACCGGCTCACGGTCTGTCATCTTTCTTCACCTCGCTCCTTCCGCTTGCGCTTCTCCTCTTTTTGCAGCTCCTCCAAAGAACGCGCTGGTTTTCCATCAAAGGACACGAGAATATTTGAGGGCGGCGTCCCTCTCAGCATACTTTCAACCGACTCATCCTCATGCACTATCTGTTTCTTTTCCATTTCGTTCTCCTTTTCCGCGCACAAAAAACAGAGATCTGTGCATCCTCTGCCGCAAATCTCTGTTCCAGTCTTTCTACTGTCCAGTCCTTATTTTTCTGGCTCTGTCTGCCTTTTCGCCTGAAGCCGGTCATTTTTCTGCTGTTCCCTATGAGCCTTTTCAAACGGCTTCCGCTGGTAGCAGTAGCAGTAAAAATGGTAATCGCCTTTGACCGGCGTACAGCGGATCATATACACATACTGCTTCGTTTTTGCCATGAAACCGTATGACGGAAGCAACGCGCCCTTGATGGCACAAACCCTTCCATAACGGTCACAGCAGCGTTTCATGGTATCAAAATCCCGCAGTGGAGAATCCGGCTGCTCCCGCAGCCAGTTCACAGCGCGGTCAATATCCGCTTTGAACTTTGGCGTATTCAGCGCATCGTTCTGATGGGGCCACCATGTCGTGAAAAACTGCTTCCCACCGCTGCCAAAATCGCCCCGCAGATGTCCGACACAGCCCACGACCTTGTCCTGTTCCTCACTACGGGAAAAGTAGAGATCATGCAGCGATTCATCATTGACACTGTAAAAGTCGATGACGTCCTTTTTGCTGCCGGGGTATTTTTCCCGAAACTCCGCAAGGGTTCGGCAGCCGCCATCCCGAAAGGAAAGGCTACCGCCCTCCAAAGGAATCCAGCCCTCAACCGGAAGCTGGAATGGCTCACGGGTCAGAACGCTGCCATAGTAGTTGATCACGATGCTCCGTGACAGTGTTACCGGCTCGCCCCAGTCCTCATCGGCATGGCGCAGCTCATAGCGGTACACGCCCTCCGGCACCGTCGTTCTGTCAAGGCGGCACTCCGTAAACAGGGCAGGCTTTCCCAAAATTGTGACCTCCTGATAGGTCGCTTGCTTCGCGTCATAGCTCACCTTTCTTCACCTCGTTCCTTTTTCGGTGCTGTACGGCTTTTCTCGCACTGCGCCTGCCTCTCTTTTTGCTCCTGATACTCGCTGCCTGTCCTTTCACAGAAGTCCTCGATCATCGCCGCACGGTCTACCCCGTAATGTCCCCAGAAGAAGTTGGGCGGCCCATCTCCATCATTCTTGCAGTTGCGCTGCCATGTAACGAACGGGGCCGGTGCTTTCGGGTGTTCGCCCAAAACAAACTCAGAATTCCCAACACGCACCCGCGCCGTGATCTTATAGTCTGCGTTGATGATCTCACCAATGACATAGCTGCCGCTTTCCAGATCCATGGTGTAGCTGCCGTTCTGTGCCTGCTGCGCTTTCACCGGCATGGCAGGTACACCGCAGACCAAATCCGGCTGCATGACGAACTGTGACCTTGCGCCCAGCAGTTCCTTCGGAAGCGCCGATACCGGCAGATACATTTTCGCTTCCCCCAAGACCTCATATCGCAGCAGAAAATCGTCCACCGGATAGTAGATACTCATAACAGGGTCTTTGATATGCCCCTTCGCCATCGTCGCGTTCACATATCTGGCGTTGTCCAAATACCACTGCGGGTCTGCTCCCGGCGTATGCCAACCGAACATGGAACCGGCACTCATGGCAGCTGCCTGTATGTCAGAAATGCCCCGCTGCCGATTATGCTCTCGAGCGATATTCTGATTTTCTTCCCGTTTTCCGGTGTCCCAGTCGGAGGCGTAGTAGCCACGCTCGCCTCTCTTGAGAACGATGAGCTGCCCTGTAGAGGGCAGCGTGGATAAACAGAAATCGGGCAATTCATTCCTTCGCATAACCAACCTCCTCACCGCGTCTGCTCCTGCTGCCTGCGGCGATGCCAGCCCTCCAGCAGCTTGATGATAACCTCCTCCATCTGCTTGGGGGTATAGCTGGCAGGAAAATACTTTTGCAGACGGTCGTTCCGCAGCGTCACCTTCCGCTCCAGCGGCTTTTCCTCCCGCATAATGAGGTCGATGATGTTATTCTCCAGCTTCCCCTCCGCGCTGATCTGCTTGAGCCGCTGGGCCTGATCCACGGAGGGCGATACCTCGTCCCGCTCCATAAGGAACTGGAGATAGGTCTGTTCTTTCTCGGTCAGGTGGGAGATGTAGTCGGCTGCCGGAACGAATTTCAGCTTTCCCGCGTCCACCGCCTCCATCAGCGGCGGAATCAGGTTTGTCAGGCGGATATACCTCTGGATTGCGGTCACGTTATCTTCTACTTGCTCAGCTAAAACCTGTACAGAATAACGTCCCCGAAAATTCTCTCCATTTTGGAGAGAATTTTTTGTTGGACGTCCTGCCGTTCTCCTCATAGCGTCCAGCTTCAGCTTATACGCCTTTGCTTTCTCGCTGGGCAGCAGGTTTTCCCGGTTGATGTTGTAGTCCACCACCAGAATGTCCGCGTCCTCGTCACTGTAATTGCGCACGATGACCGGGCGGGTGTCCAGCCCCACCACCTTAGCACAGTAGTCGCGCCGATGGCCGGATATGATCTCATACCCGCCCTCGCTGCGGGGACGGACGATCAGCGGCTCGGCAATGCCGGTGCGCTCGATGCTGTCCATCAGCCGCACCAGATCGGCGCTGGGCCGGTCTACGGAATACGGCTGCCGCGCATAGGGAAATACCTGCTCCGCCGGCACGATCTGCACCCGCTCCTGTCGGTCGGCACTTCTCTCTACGTCTGTTTTGAACAGGTCATCGTACCGGGTCAGCTCTATGCCGTTTAATTTGCGGGCCAAGCTGCAACACCTCCTTCGTCAGTGCGGCATACGCCTGTGCCGCTTTCCCCTCTGGGTCATGCTCATAAATGCTGGTTCCTGTGACGCTGATCTCCGCCACGCGGATAGAACGGGGTATCTCGCTGGCGAATACCCGGCTGCCGTAGTTCCTGCGCAGCTGCTCACTAATTTCCTTAGCCAGTGTGGTACGGCTGTCCATCATGGTCAGCAGGATACCGTCCACCGTCAGGTGGGGATTGATCTGCCGTTTGACGCGGGCAATGGTACGCATGAGCTGCTCCAGTCCCTTGGCGGCCAAATACTGCCCCTGCACCGGAATGATAACGCTGTCCGCCGCGGTCAGTGCGTTGATGGTCAGCATCCCAAGCGAGGGCATACAGTCGATGATGGCGTAGTCATAGGCCGGTGCCACCGTGGACAAGTACTGCCGCAGCACCGTCTCCCGGCTCATGATGTTCACCAGCGTCACCTCCAGTCCCGACAACTCAATGTTGGCGGGAACAAGATCGACGCCGGACGCATGGTGCAGAATCCCCTCGCCGGGTGCGATGGGTTCCTCGTTGACGGTCTTTGTCATCAGGTCGGCCAGCGTAGGGGAAAGCTCGTCCGGCTGCCGCCAGCCCAGCATTTGGGTGAGATTGCCCTGGGCGTCGGCGTCCACCAACAGGACTTTCTTGCCCTGCTGGGCAAGGCCGACACCCAAGCTGGCAGCTGTGGTGGTTTTCCCCACGCCGCCCTTCTGATTTGCCAGTGCGATGGTTTTCAAAAGCACACCTCCATTTCGTGCAACAAAAAA
>ENA-OUQG01001459-OUQG01001459.1-human-gut-metagenome-genome-assembly--contig:-NODE-1459-length-12769-cov-3.230533_pt1 | contig 12769 bp, 10 predicted proteins | sample MGYA00237943_ERZ548823 | MGnify/ENA primary metagenome ERZ548823 (study PRJEB26490, sample SAMN05194731) | human gut metagenome | biome: terrestrial biome; feature: human-associated habitat; material... | reverse complement strand
AATCAAGTATTTACATAACGAAAAGAATTCAGGTGCAGCACTTACAAGAAATAAACTGCCGGATCGTCTGATCGTATTTTTCACGACACTGGGTACGGCAATGCCGTCTTTTGTACTGGCAACGCTGCTTTTACTTGTATTTTGTTTAAAGCTCGGATGGATTCCGGTATGGTCTTCGAGCAATCCGAATTATTTGCTCCCGATCATTGCACTGGCGGCATATCCGATGGCATATATTACGCGTCTGACAAAGACAAGTATGCTGGATGCGCTAAATCAGGATTATATCCGTACTGCAAGGGCAAAGGGCGTGCACCGGCTCAAAGTTATTTTTAAGCATGCGCTGAAAAATGCCCTGATTCCGGTTGTAACATATGTTGGTCCTATGGTTGCCTATATTCTGACAGGTTCCATGGTTGTGGAGAACATATTTACCATTGGTGGTCTTGGAACCGAATTCGTAACAAGCATTGTCAACCGTGATTACACGATGATTATGGCAATCACGATTTTCCTTGCGGTTCTGATGGTAGTTGCAAATCTTCTTACAGATATTGCATATAAACTGATTGATCCAAGAATCACATTTGAATAATGATGGAGGAAGGAACTTAGAATAATGCAGGGAAATGAAAAATTAAAAAAGCGGCAGATGCTGTCCGCACAGATTGATTTAAGTAAATTTAATAAGGGCGATTTTATAAAGGCAACGGAAGAAGAGAAGAAGCAGCAGGATGTCATGGGCGAGTCAACGACATTTTTTAAAGATGGCATGAAACGTCTGAAAAAGAATCCGCTGGCAATGGGAAGTATTGTGATTCTGGTTCTGATTCTGGCACTGATCATTATTGCACCGTTTTTTGTACCATACAGCTATTCGGATATCATTACAGTGGACGGCAAGCGTGACAAGACCGCAGCCAATATGGCACCGTTTGAGTACTCGAAATTAGAGCAGCAGTACATGGATCGTACCGGCGAGAAACTGTTTCCGCATATTTTCGGAACCGATAACTTAAGCCGTGATTACTTTATCCGTGTTATTTACGGTACGAGAGTCAGCCTTTCGGTTGGTGTGATCGCTGCAATCATGGTACTTATCATTGGACTGGTTTATGGTTCGGTTGCGGGATATTTTGGTGGAAAAGTGGATCTGATCATGATGCGTATCGTGGATATTGTGTATTCCTTGCCGGATATGCTCATTATCATTCTGCTTTCGGTTGTGTTTCAGGAACGGTTAAAGCCATTGATTGAGGGAACCATGTTTGAAAAACTCGGAACCAATATGATATCCATGTTTATTGTGTTTGGATTGCTTTACTGGGTAAGTATGGCGCGTCTGATCCGTGGACAGATTCTTACAATTAAAAACAACGAATATGTACTGGCAGCTCGCTGTATTGGTACCAAGAACAGTCGTATCCTGACCCGTCATATTCTGCCAAACTGTTTATCTGTTATCATCATTACGACCGCGCTGCAGGTGCCAAGTGCTATCTTTACTGAGAGTTACTTAAGTTTCCTCGGTCTGGGAGTCAGTGCACCGCTGACTTCTCTGGGAAGTCTGGCAAACGATGCGCGTTCGGCTATGCAGTCGTATCCTTATCGTCTGGTTATTCCGGCAGTGCTGATCTGTCTGATCGTGCTGGCATTGAACCTTCTGGGCGATGGATTAAGAGATGCATTTGATTCAAAACTGAATTAAGGAGATAAGCAAATGAGCGAAGAAAATAAATATATATTACAAGTAAAAGATCTTCATACCAGCTTTGCTACGGATGCTGGGGAAGTTCGTGCGGTAAATGGTGTCTCCTTTAATCTGGAACCGGGAAAGACACTGGGAATTGTAGGAGAGTCCGGTTCCGGTAAATCCGTTACTTCTTATTCGATCATGCAGATTCTTGCGGAAACCGGAAAAATTACCGGAGGAGAGGTACTTTATCGCGGCGAGGATATTTCCAAGTGGAACGAAAAGCAGATGCAGAAGTTCCGAGGGGAAAAGTGCTCGATCATTTTCCAGGATCCGATGACAAGCCTGAATCCGGTATTTACGATTGGAAATCAGTTGATGGAGGCAATTCTGCTCCACACAGACAAGGATAAAAAACAGGCACGTGAGCGCGCCATTGAAATGTTGACACTGGTTGGTGTCAATGAGCCGGAAAGCCGTCTGAAACAGTATCCGCATGAGTTATCCGGTGGTATGCGCCAGCGTGTGATGATTGCCATGGCACTGGTCTGTGAACCGGATATTCTGATCGCAGATGAGCCGACTACGGCACTTGATGTGACCATTCAGGCGCAGATCCTTGAACTGATGCAGGATCTGCAGAAGAAGCTCGGTATGGCGATCATCATGGTAACCCATGATCTGGGTGTTATTGCAAGTATGTGTGATGAGATTATTGTCATGTACGGTGGCCGTGTCTGTGAGCGGGGCACAGCGGATGCCATTTTCTATCATCCGGCGCATGAGTACACCAAAGGACTGCTCCGCTCTATCCCAAAGGCGGACAATATGAACGAAAAACTCATCCCAATCGGCGGAACCCCGATCAACCTGCTCCAGATGCCGGAGGGCTGTGCGTTTTGTCCACGTTGTGAGTCGGCAATGAAGATCTGCTTAAAACAGCAGCCGGCGGAGTTTCGTGTGGGCGAAGACCATCTGGCGAGCTGCTGGATGAATGTAAAAGAAATTTATGAAGCACAGGAGGGCGGCAGCAATGAGCAGTGAAAAGAAAAACAATGATTATCTGCTGGAAGTAGAACATTTGAAGCAGTATTTTCCGGTGCATCAGGGTTTTAGCACCATTCCGCTGAAAGCAGTGGACGATATTTCCTTTGCCATCCGCCCGGGAGAAACACTTGGTCTGGTTGGTGAGTCCGGCTGTGGAAAGACAACAGTAGGCCGTACACTGCTTCGCCTGTATCAGCCGACGGCAGGTAAGATTACGTTTGACGGAAAAGTTCTCTTTGACAGTGGAGAACAGTATGATGAAAACGGAAAAATGATCGTTGATGCAAACGGAAAGCCGGTTATGGGCAAAAAAGTAGATGTCAATATGATGCCGTACCGCAAGGAAATGCAGATGGTATTCCAAGACCCGTATTCATCATTAAATCCACGTATGACGGTGGAAGATATTATCGGGGAACCTTTGGATGTGCATAAACTCTACAGAAATAGAAAAGAGCGTCGTGAAAAGATTCTCGATCTGATGGAGCTGGTCGGTCTGAATGCAGAGCATGCCATGCGTTATGCGCATGAGTTTTCCGGTGGACAGCGCCAGCGTATCGGAATTGCCCGTGCACTTGCGGTAAATCCGAAATTTATTGTCTGTGATGAGGCGGTATCTGCACTGGATGTTTCCATTCAGGCGCAGGTTGTCAATATGTTTGAGGAATTACAGGAAAAACTTGGAGTTGCCTATCTGTTTATCGCACATGATCTGCTGGTTGTACATCATATTTCCGACCGGATTGCAGTTATGTATCTGGGAAAGATGATGGAAATTGCGGATGCAGATGAGTTAAATGCAAATCCGATACATCCATATACACTGAGTCTGCTGTCCGCAGTTCCGATTCCGGATCCGGAGACAGCAAGAAAAAGTCATAGAATCGTGCTGGAGGGGGATGTTCCGAGTCCACTGAAAATGCCAACCGGATGTCCATTCCGTACAAGATGTAAGTATGCAACGGAAAAATGCGGTCAGGAGATGCCGCAGCTGACCGACAGGGGGAATGGTCATATGGTTGCATGCTGGAATAAATAAGGTTTTTTCCCGCAAGGGTGAAACATATAAATAATTTTCAGGAGGAACAATTATGAAGAAGAAACTTGTATCAATCATGCTGGTTGCTGCAATGGCTCTTAGCGTAGTTGCATGTGGTTCATCAAAAGGAAACTCTGCAAAGACGGACGGAACCGAAGCAATGGCTTCCAGTGTAAGTAAAACACCGGACAACCAGATAAGCATTAACCTTGCTTCCGAGCCACAATCCATCGATCCGGCACTGAACTCTGCCGTAGATGGTGGATGTATGATCGTGAATTCTTTCGCGGGTCTTTATACCTACGACAAGGACGGCAAGCTGATTCCGCAGCTGGCATCTGATATGCCGGAAGTATCCGATGATGAAACTGTTTATACGGTAAAGATGATAAAATCCCAGTGGAGCAACGGGGAAGAGGTAACAGCAAACGACTTCGTATACAGCTGGAACCGTGCTGCGGATGAAAAAACAGCAGCTGATTATGCGTATCTGTTTGATATTATTGCAAGAAATGATGACGGCTCACTTGCTGTAGAGGCAACTGATGATTATACGTTAAAAATTACACTGACCAATCCATGCCCGTATTTCAATGACCTGATGGCATTTCCTACTTATTTCCCGGTATACCAGAAGGATGTGGAAAAAGCGGATCCTGATGGAAAGAATCCGGGTAAGTGGTGTCAGGAGGCAGGCTTTGTATCAAACGGTGCTTATACATTAAAATCATGGAAGCACAACGAGAGCATGGTTTATGTAAAGAACCCGAAGTATTACGATGCAGACAATGTAACTATGGATGAGATCCACATCATGCTGAGTGCAGATGATACTGCAACCTATGCAGCATACAATAGTGGAGACCTTGACTTTGTAGATACCGTTCCAAACGATGAGATTTCAACATTAAATGGAAAGAACTCTGATTTCCATATCATTCCAAACCTTGGAACTTATTATGTTGGTTTTAACGTAAACGACCCGATTTTTGACGGAAAGACCGTAGAGCAGGCAGCATCTATGCGTAAAGCAATGAACCTGCTGATTGATCGTGAGTTTATCGTGGAGAATGTAGGACAGACCGGACAGATTGCCGCAGATTCTTTTGTACCGGCAGGTATGTCAGACGGTAACGGCGGAGTATTCAAGACCGATGATACAAGCTACTATGATGCAGACAAGACAGGTGCAGACCAGGTAGAGGAAGCAAAGAAGCTGCTGGAAAGTGCCGGTTATACATTTACGGATAACGGAGATGGTTCATACAAGTGTGATCCGGCAATTTCCATGACGTTCCTGACCAACGATGACAGTACGCATATTGCAGTTGGGGAGTCCCTGCAGCAGGATTTCGCACTGCTGGGGATCAATATGGAGATTAAGTCGGAAGACTGGAATGTATTTATTGAAGACCGTAAGTCCGGCAACTTTACCATCGCCCGCGAGGGATGGCTGGCAGATTACAACGACCCGATCAATATGTTAGAACTCTTTACAACGGATTCCGGTAACAACGATATGCAGCTTGGAAAGGGAGACAAGCCTTCCGATTCTGCACCGGACTGGACAGATTATAATAAGCTGATCAAAGAGATCCGTACAACTGCTGATTTCTCCAAACGTGTGGATCTGATGCATCAGGCAGAGGATATGCTGATGGATACCGGTGCAGTAATGCCGATTTACTACTACAATGATATTTATATGTTAAAGTCAAATATCAAGGGCATTTACTCTACCATCTATGGTATGAAGTACTTTATGTATGCAACAAAAGACAAATAAAATCATCCGGATACAACCGCGATGAGAAACATGAAAACTCCGGGAAAGGCTCCCGGAGTTTTTGTGTTTTGTTAATACAGATTTTTTTTCTCATGTGACCATTTTTCCGGATGATCCTCATACTGTGCGTTAATCCAGTCAACGACCTGCTGCTTGCCTTCGTTTGTAAAGGGCGCAGTAAAATCCGTTTTGAGGGAATCATCCGTCAGGGAAAAGATAAGAGGACCGGGCCAGACCCATGCATGAAAAAAGGCGTCCCCTTCCTCGGGGGCTTCCCGTCTGATCAGAAAGCGCATGCCGTTGATCCAGCCGGTATAGCTCGTTTTTTTGTAATAATTTAAGTTTAATACTTCGTCAGAGGTTAACATAGTATCTCCCGGTTTCATTATTTTGTAATAATTGTAACACATTTCCATTAATTTTGGTATAATGTCTGTTAGAGTGTTTGAACGAAGGTGAAAAAATATGTTTGGGAGAAATGATTTTGTTGAAAATGTAAAATCTGCACTGGCAGCAGTGGATTGTGATATGGGGGCATTTCGCAGCTGGCAGAAAATGTATGACAAGCTGAAAAAGAAAAAAAGTGAGCAGGAGGATCGTTACCGGCGATGCAGAGAGCAGACAAAGCGTGTGCAGGAAGATGCACAGCTGATGGAACATATGCTTACCACTGCGCAATCGGTAGACGGAAAGGAATTCGGCAGACTTTTAAAAGATCTTCGTCAGATGCAGAACAGTTTTGATCATGAATTTCTGGTCAGCAAAGAAGATCAGGAGTTTCATTCCACGTACGATACGATTCTGCGGCTGGGAACGAAAGCGTTGAATGCCCCGGATCAGAAACTTCTGCTGCAGAGTGAAATTGAAAATCTGCTCGCACTTCTTAAGGAAAATCTGGAAAAAGAGGAACCGGAGATTGCGGCACTTACATTTTATTATCAGTTTGGATCGGATCAGGAACTCGCGCAGCTGCCGCCGGCGGAGAAGCTGTCGAAGATTACATATTTATATGAATGTGAGTTCCGGCGACCGATTCTGCGGCTTTTGGAATCTGGTATTTCTAGTGCCAGGCAGCAGAAACGTACATATGAAACTGCAACAGACCGTGGCAGCAGGAAAAAATATGAAACGCTGCAGGTCTTTTTGGACGGGCAGCCCGAACATATTTTAGAACAAATGATGGAAGAATAAAAAGACAGGAGGATACTATGGAACGCAGACCGTTGCCGGGAGAAAAATACCGGCATTTTAAAAATAAACTATATCAGGTGATTACCATTGCAAAACATTCCGAAACGGGAGAGAAACTGGTGATTTATCAGGCGTTATATGGAAGTTTTGGCGTGTATGCAAGACCGCTTTCCATGTTTGTGAGTGAAGTGGATCATGTCAGGTATCCGGATGTACATCAGAAATACCGGTTTGAGCGTGTGGATGAGTCGATGGAAGAAACCGGGAAAAACGCAGAACCAAAGGCAGAGACGGCGCAGCCTGTTATGCAGAAAGCAACAGCGGAAAATGCCGTGACGCCGGACCAGACACAACCGGAGGTGGAACCGAAACTCATGGAGTTTCTGGAGTCAGACAGTTTTGATGAAAAATATAATATTCTGACGTCCATGCGGGATGTTATTACAGACAGTATGATCGATACGATGGCGGTTGTGATGGATACGGTGATTCCGGAGGGAGATTTGGATAAGAGATATGACGATTTAAGGTACGTGATCCGGACCAGACAACAGTATGAATTTGCCAACCGGCTGCGCTGATTAGCGCAGTCCGTGCTGACTTAAATAACTGTTATGGTATTTTCCGGAATTGGTCACGTCTTCTCCGAACCAGTCCGGTGCGGTGAAGCGATCGGCTTCTTCTATGGAGTCAAATTCCACTTCTACGAGAGAAAGCGGAGCGAGATCTTTTTCAAAGATATCCAGTTCTGCAGTCAGATGATCGTTTAATGGAATCAGATAGCGGGTTTTTGCTATCAGAAGTCCGTCGATTTTTAAAAGCAGGTGTTCGTAGGCTTCTTTGGTGAGCGGTAGATTGTATTCTTCCCGCACCATAAGGCCTTCCCCTTTATAGGTGAGATAATAATCATCGTTGGAGCGGCGGATACGTACCACCGGTGCCGTACACAGGTATCCCTGTGCGATTTTTTTACTTTGATATTGTTCTAAGTGCTCAGGTAATGTTTTTACCAGATATTTTCGTTCGATTTCCATTTTATAGAATTCCTCATTTAAAATAAGTTAATAGTTTTTGTACAGCGATACTTTGTGGTTTTCCACTGTCTTCTACGAGTGTGATCTGACGTTCCGGGATTTCTTCTTCTAACAGAATCTCATACACTTCCCCGCGTTCTACAGCGGGTCTGGCAATTCCTTCCGGGCAGAAACCGATGCCGAGATTACTGCGCACCATAGGAAGAATCTGGTCTGTCGTGGCAACTTCCATATCCGGAGAAAAACGCATATGGTTTTCATAGAAAAAGCGGATATACAGATCACTTGTTCCAGTGCCGGAAATCAGAGAAACAAAGGAATAATCTTCGAGTTCTTTCAGAGAACGCTTCCGGCTGGCGATTGCTTTGTAAGCACTGCCTCCGATGAGGATATCATGATAGCTGCGCAGTGCGGTTTTACGCAAAGGTTTTCGGATTTCTAAAGGAGAAGTGACCATGGCGATATCAACCAGACCTTTTTCTAAGGCATCGATAGCCTGTGGGGTGGAATGATTGGAAATTTTCAGGCGCACATGTGGATAATCTTTGTGAAATTCCTGGATTTTATCCAAAAGATACAGACGCATGGCTGTTTCACTGATTCCGACGGTGATCTGTCCGCTTTCAAGGCTCTTGTTTTTGATAATTTCTTTTTCTCCATAGGTGAGCTGTTCAATTGCAATGGCAACGTGACGGAACAGGTGCTCGCCCTCGGTTGTCAGCTGAATCCCTTTGTGGGAACGGATCAGCAGTTTGCAGTCAAGCTCATTTTCCAGAATATTCATACAGCGGGTGATGTTGGGCTGGTTACTTCCGAGCATTTCTGCCGCGTTGGAAAAGCTTTTATAACGGGCAACATAATAGAAAATGCGGTAATAATCTAAAGTCATGATATTCCCTCCTCATAAACTATCGAAAGTATAATACAAAAATGGCAGGTGAGTCAAATGGAAATCCTCCGATTGTGTGCTTGTCGTTTTTGTAAGAAATTGCTACAATAGATCATAGCAATTACCGAAAAGGAGAATGATAAATATGAGCAGACTTGGAATTTTTATTGCAGACGGATGTGAAGAAGTAGAAGCACTGACGGTTGTGGATATTGTGCGCCGTGCAAAACTTGAAATTGACATGATTTCCATCAACGGAACAAAGCAGGTGACCAGTTCCCGCAATGTGACATTTATGACAGACACGACAAAAGAGGAGGCTGACTTTTCCGCGTATGACGGGATCATTCTGCCGGGCGGTATGCCGGGAACGCTCAATCTTGAGAAGTCTCAGACCGTGAAAAATACCGTGAGCTACTGCGCCGATAACGACAGGTATGTTTGTGCCATTTGCGCCGCACCGTCGATACTCGGTCATATGGGTCTGCTCAAGGGCAAGACGGCGTGCTGTTTCCCGGGCTTTGAAAACGAGCTTGAGGGCGCAGACGTAAGCGAGAATTATGTCTGCCGTGACGGAAAAATTATTACTGCCAAGGGTATGGGAGCTGCGATTGATTTTTCGGAAAAAATCACAGCCTGTCTTATAAACGAGAGTAAAGCGAAGAAGATAAAAGAATCTCTTCAGTGTCCCTGTTGATTGAAGAAGGAGGACGAATATGAAAGACGAGAACGGCAGAGAATATTCCGATTACGATATTGACAAGCTCATTGAAGAGTATTCGCATATCAATCGGAACGATGAGCCGGAGCAGGCTTCACAGCCGCCAAGGGAAAAGAAAAAGTTCGTTGTTCATATAGATGAATCGTTGATTGACGATTCGCCGCAGAACGAGGAACCCAAGCCGCAGTCCGGCGGAATATATTTTTCAAATTATCCCAAACACCGCAGGTCACCCGATTTGCAGGAGAAACCCGTTGCCGAGCCTGAGCATAAGCACATGGAGAAAAAGACTCACAAGGTAATGCACGGTTCCCGTGAGAATGCGGTCAATAAAGTTAAGAATGAAATCGAAAAAGTCGGCGGTAAGGCTGCCGTCGGATTTCTTGCGTTCATTCTTATTTCAACCATCCTGCTTTCATATGTCGGAATCACCTGCCTCGGAGATATGCTCGCAATCAACAGGAGCGACGAGAATGTTACGGTAGATATCCCTGCCGACGCAACCTACAGCCAGATAATTGATATTCTCAAGGATAATAAGCTTATCAAGCGCAAGACCTTTTGCAAGGTGTTTACAAAGTTCAGAGGCTTTGACGACGGAACATATCTGAGCGGTCAGTATTATCTCAACAGCAAGATGGGCGTTGAGGGTATGCTCAAGGATATTATGGCGGCTCCGGTTACGGCCGATTCGATTTCGCTCAGTTTCCCGGAGGGCTGGACGGCAGCTCAAATCGTTGAAAAGCTTGAGAAATACGATGTTTGCAACTCCGCAAAGGTTCTCACGGCGATGAAAACCGGCAAATATAATTATGACTTTATAAATGAAATTACGGATAACAAGAGCAGATATCTGAAGCTTGAAGGCTATCTTTTCCCGGATACCTACGACTTCTATGTTGATGCGGATCCGAACTATGTTATCACAAAGTTCCTCGACAACTTCAATTCCAAGTGGGAGGACGAGTACGATAAGCGTGCCGCCGAGCTTGGACTTTCAAGAGACGAGATTATAACTATAGCTTCCATTATTCAGAAGGAAGCCGCAAACACGGATCAGATGAAGGTTATTTCTTCGGTAATCCATAACCGTCTTAACCATCAGGCGGACTACCCGACGCTCGGCTGTGACAGTACGGCTCTATACATCAGCAATTATGTAACTCCGACTGTCGGCGAGGCTCAGGGCGCAATCTACTACAGCGCTTACGATACATCGGCGGTCAAGGGACTTCCTCCCGGACCGATCTGTAACCCCGGAATAGATGCTATCAGAGCGGCGCTTTATCCCTCGGATACCGATTACTATTTCTTCGCTCACGATAAGGCGGGCAATATCTACACCGCTTCGACCTTCAAGGAGCACAAGAACAACCTTGTTCTTATCATCAAGGCGAACAGCTCAACTGATTAAGAGGATTTATGAGTAATATTAAAACAGCTTTTCCCGAGCTTCTCTCTCCGGCAGGGGATACAGAAAGATTTCAGCGTGCGCTTTATTTCGGCGCAGACGCAATCTATGTCGGCGGTTCTGCGTTTTCAATGCGAGCCGCACCTGCCAATTTTACCGCAGAGGAGCTCAAGGCGGCGGTCGATGCCGCACATAAAAAGGGCGTTAAGGTCTATCAGACCTGCAACACCGTGCCGAGAAACGATGAAATTGACAAACTTCCCGATTTTCTTATGGAGTCGGCAGAGACAGGAGTTGACGCTTTCATCATCTCCGACCTCGGCGTTATGACGCTCGCAAAAAAATACACACCCAATGTTGATATCCATATCTCGACTCAGGCGGGAATTACGAATTATGCCTCGGCGAACGAATGGTATAACATGGGCGCAACAAGGGTTGTCACGGCGAGAGAGCTTTCCCTTGAGGACATCGCAACGCTCAGAGCAAAGACCCCGAAGGAGCTTGAGATAGAGTGCTTCGTTCACGGCGCAATGTGCGTTTCGTTCTCCGGAAGATGCCTTTTGTCGAACTATCTTGTCAACCGTGATTCCAACAGGGGAGAGTGCGCTCAGCCATGCCGCTGGCAGTACAGCCTGATGGAAAAGACCCGTGAGGGTGAATATTTCCCGATCGACGAGGACGAGAACGGCACGTATATATTTAATTCCAAGGATATGTGCATGATTGAGCATATCCCCGAAATGGTCAAGGCCGGTATTTCGAGCTTTAAAATCGAGGGAAGAGCAAAATCGGCATACTATACCTCGGTTATAACCAACGCATACCGTCAGGCTATCGACGGATATCTAAAAAATCCGACCGATGATTACAAGCCTGAAAAATGGGTCGTAGACGAGATGTATAAAATCAGCAGCCGCGAATACTGCACGGGCTTTTACTTCGGGCACCCGAGGGATAACGCGCAGATCTATTACGACGGCGGCTATAAGAGGGACTGGAGCGTTATGGCGGAGGTTCTTTATTCCGAGAACGGACGTGTTTTCAGCCGCCAGAGGAACAGATTTTTTGAAGGTGAAGTTCTTGAGGTGCTTCAGCGTGGAGTCGAACCCTACGAGGTTACGGTCACCGACCTGAGAGACGAAAACGGAGAGAAAATAGATAAAGCCCCCCATCCGATGATGAAGGTCAGCTTTGAATGTGAAAAGGATATTCCGCCGGACGCCCTTTTGAGAAAGGCTGTCTGACAGGTCTTTCGGAGGCTTTTATGCTTTTAAGTGATATTCTCAACGGTATAGATTATTCTTGCGATAATTTTAAGAATACTGATATTGTTGACATTACATACAATTCAAAAAATGCAGGCGAGGGCAAGTGCTTTTTCTGCCTTTCGGGAACGGTTACCGATGGGCACAAATTCGCTCGCAGTGCCTACGACGGCGGCTGCAGATGTATTTTTGCCGAGCACACGGTAGAACTTCCCGAGGACTGCGTTCAGATAATCACCGACGATACGCGGCACGCTCTTGCAATTGCTTCGGCAAACTTTTTCGGCAGACCCTGCGAAAAGCTCAAGGTCGTCGGAATAACGGGCACAAAGGGTAAAACGACAACGGCACATATTGTGAAAGCCTTGATTGAAGCCTCGGGCGAGATGTGCGGAATAATCGGAACGAACGGAGCCGCATACGGCAACGCTTCCGAGGAAACGAAGAACACAACCCCCGAGAGCTACGAGCTTCAAAGACTTTTTCGCAAAATGGTTGACGCAGGCTGCAAATACTGCGTTATTGAAGCCTCGTCACTCGGACTCAAAATGCACAGAACCGACGGGATTCCGTTTGAGGTCGGCGTTTTTATGAATCTTGCTCCCGACCATATCGGCACGATCGAGCATCCGACATTTGAGGATTATAAAAACAGCAAAAAGCTCCTTTTCAAGATGTGCGGGCATGCCG
>ENA-OUQG01001458-OUQG01001458.1-human-gut-metagenome-genome-assembly--contig:-NODE-1458-length-12779-cov-3.820575_pt1 | contig 12779 bp, 10 predicted proteins | sample MGYA00237943_ERZ548823 | MGnify/ENA primary metagenome ERZ548823 (study PRJEB26490, sample SAMN05194731) | human gut metagenome | biome: terrestrial biome; feature: human-associated habitat; material... | reverse complement strand
TAGTCCACCATATCGTTATTATCATAAACATACTGTAACAAGTCTTTGTCCCGCGATAATCTATATGCTGGATTTTCTTTCGTAAGCAAGTCTCCATATGAAATTTCTGTCATTAAATCACTGGGATATTTTTTATTCATGCGAAGCGCAGAATCACTATATTCGATCATAAAAATTTTATGTTTCTTTGTACCATCATACTTTGTGAGACTTTTAATATGATGTTCAAAATTTTCCTCAAATGACTCAACAAAATTTTCATATGAATGTTGCTTATGCCAATATGTCGGTGTTTCAACTGAATAAATTGTAATATCCCCCTCTGGTAAATTATCTGCAACTTCTTTAGCTCTGCGTTGAAAATCCTGATTGATTTTATTCTTCTCTATCTTCATTGTCGAACCTTTACGATTCTCGTGAGATGATGTCACCTGAAAATGTTCAATGAACCCATCATCAAAAATGAAATCTGGGAATTCACTCTGATTAGGATTTGCTGTTGCTTCATCAAAAGCTTTCTGGACAATGCATTGATCCTTATATGACATTGCAAAAAATATTTCTTTATTTAAATTGGCTTTTACTAATTCAAAACAATTTTTTTCGACTTCTCCTCTCATTGCTCAGCCTCAATTTCAGCTTTACAATGTCAATTTTCTCTTTAGTATCTTCCGCTTCAACATAGGTGGAAACAGATAAATTGTAATCATTGCCGGATACTTCTTCATAGCTTGCCAGATGAGAAAAATGTTCTACTTCTTCCCGTTTTGCAAACACATCCACAATATGGTCAATATTCTCTGGTGTCAGTTTATTATTGTTGGTAACTTTCACGCACTCGCTTGTAGCATCAATAAACAGTGTTTTATTGTCTGTCTTATTCTTTTTCATTACCATAATACAGGTAGCAATCGAAGTGCCAAAGAACAGGTTACTCGGCAACTGGATAATACAATCCACATAGTTATTGTCTACCAGATATTTACGGATTTTCTGCTCTGCACCACCACGATACATGATGCCCGGGAAGCATACGATAGCCGCCGTTCCATTAGATGCAAGCCATGACAGGCTATGCATAATAAACGCCATATCCGCTTTACTCTTCGGTGCCAAAACTCCTGCCGGAGCAAAACGAGGGTCATTAATCAGCAGGGGATTTTCGTCTCCTGCCCATTTAATAGAATACGGAGGATTAGACACAATTAGTTCAAAAGGCTCATCATCCCAGTGCTGCGGACTAAGCAAAGTATCTTCACAGGCTATATCAAATTTGTCAAATCCTACATCATGCAGGAACATATTAATACGGCACAGGTTGTAGGTTGTGATATTGATCTCCTGTCCATAAAAGCCATTACGGATGGCATCCTTTCCAAGGATTTTCTCAGCCTTCAAAAGTAATGAACCGGAACCGCAGGCCGGATCATATACTTTATTGATTTCCGTTTTTCCTACAGTGCCAAGCCTTGTAAGCAGTTCGGACACATCTGCCGGAGTAAAAAACTCTCCACCAGATTTTCCGGCATTAGATGCGTACATGGTCATAAGGTATTCATATGCATCACCAAATGCATCAATAGAATGGTCTTTCACATCCCCAAGGTTCATTTCCCCTACGCCATTCAGCAGTTTTACAAGCTTTTCATTACGCTTTGCAACCGTAGAACCCAGCTTATTGCTGTTTACATCATAATCATCAAACAATCCGGCAAAGTCACTCTCTGCTTCGCTGCCTTTCGCAGATTCCTCAATGTGACGGAATACTTGCTCCAGTGTTTCATTTAAGTTTTCATCATTCGCAGCATTGGCACGAACATTGCAGAAAAGCTCACTTGGCAGAATAAAAAATCCTTTTTCCTCCACCAATCCTTCTCTTGCTTCTTCTGCTTCCTCATCCGTCATCCTTGCAAAGTCAAAATCATCATTGCCGGCATCCGCTTCTCCACTATTTATGTAGCTACACAGATTTTCAGAAATGTAACGATAGAACATTGTACCAAGAACATAGTTCTTAAAGTCCCATCCATCCACTGCTCCACGCAGTTCATCTGCAATCGCCCATATTGCACGATGCAGTTCATCACGTTCCTGTTCTTTTTTTGTGTCAACCATTACCGTTCCTCCGTTGTTCGATTAGCAAATATAGATTAAGCGTATCATGAAAAAATATTTTTTTCAATTTAAGGCACTCAAAAGACTTTATTTTTATCATTCGTCACATAATCTCTGCAAAATTTCAATATTATTTTCAGCATTCCTTTTATGGTCTTTCCAAAGTTCATTCGTCTTATCTATTTCATAATTATGTTTCCCATTTTCCTCATCATATTCCAACACCTTTTTATAAAACAATTCGCGTTGTTTTTCAGTCCAAATATAGACATTTACCCAACCTTCGCCATAATTCTCAATTTCTATATATTCAGCAATGTACCACAGAAATGCTTTCCATGTTATGTCTTCCCGTGTATGTTTCCAATAGCATACCTTCTGCTTACTTACCGTATTTCTTCCCTTTACAAATCCATATCCTAAGTCCATTTACACACCTTTCTCCCCTACAAATACGCCTCACAGAACACCTCATCGTCGCAGCCCACGCATACTGTCACGGAATAAATCCGGCAGCCGTATCTTTCTATGAGCTGGATGCCCAGAGGATGGGATTCCCCGGCCACTAATTTCTTCTGGCGGATCAGATAGTCCTCGATTACTCCTCTGTCATTCGGAATTTTACCGCCCACCGTATTGTCTACGGGGAAATAGTAGGTTACGTTAGTTGTCTGTTCCAGGCACCACATTTCAGCCAGATAGCTCCTGCCGTCTGAGAAGAAACTCTCTTTTACCTGCAGGCTGTCGGGTATATTTTTTCCGTGAACAAACTCCGGTGTCATATCTGCATCCTTGGGTGCGGTAGAATGGATTTTCTGAAGGAAATCTTCCGCTTCTTTTAACAGCTTGTCGGAATAACGGTCACCGTCCTTGATACGCTTCTTTAACATGGAAACACAGTCTTCGACAATGGTCGGCCTGTCTGCATAATGATCGATTTCCTCCGGATAATAGCGGAGCATGCGCAGATAAGCATCCGGACAGACATAGATATCTTCCGATTCCAGTGCCATTTCAAAGGCTCTCCGGTAAAGAGCATGGGAATAGGCAATATTTTCCTTTAGATCGCCGTTCCGATACATATCGCCCAGCTTGTATACAGCAGCAATATCACCCAAAATAGATGCCCTTTCCCAGCATTCCTTTGCCTTTACTTTGTCCACCGGAATACTCCTGCCGTAATAGTAGCAGTAGCCCAGGTTGCTGAGAGCAATCACGTTCCCCGCTTCTGCGGCTTTAGTGTAATAGGTAATGGCGGTTTTATAATCTCCTTGCTGATAAGCCATTGCTCCCGTGTTCAAATCCATTTCATCCTGTGTCAATTCTCTTCTATTCTCTGCCATAATCATTTCTCCCAATCTGCTCATGTAGGCGATCTCTTCGCCATGCTTCTCTTTTCAGTTTCCCTTTTCTTCCTTTCTCCCAGTATACTCATCACTTGTCCCATAAATCGGTCTTTGTAATCATTTTTCAACATTCATTCTTTTTATTGCATGTTGCCATGACTTACCCACTTATTATTACATTACCATATCCTACATTTTCCGTCAATTTTCAACCCTATTCTATATATTCCGAACTTATCGCATAATCCGACAAAAAAGCCATACAATAACAGAGTATAATTTAAAATCAAAAAACCGGTACAACATTTCTGTCATACCGGCTTAAGCCTCTCTTTTTACTTCTCTTTACTTCACCAGCACTTCTTTTACCTCATTGTGGTAAGGCAGGACGACGGTAAAGTCGTTGTTTTCTGCCATGCGGAGCAGGTCGCCTCTGCTCTGGTGGTGGGGATATAGGAATTTGGCTGCTTTTCCTTCGGCGAGCAGTTTTTCCGGCAGTTTGCCGGGTCTGACCCTGCCGGTAACGATTACTCTTGCTCCGGCGGCTACTTCCTTTTCCACGAAAGCAGTATTGTAAGGCTTCAAAAGGTGCGTGTCCGCAAGCAGCAGAATATCATAATCCGGCTGTACGGCATCCTCTCTGGAGAAATCCACACATTCCCCGGAAAGCCGCTCCAGTAATCCACATAATTTGTCGTAGGTATCCTCGCAGAACCAGGCTCTGTCCTTCAGGCAGCGCAGACTTTCTCTTACGAAGGCAGCATCCACCATGACTTTTTTTTCCGGAAATTCCTTTTCCAGCAGGGCGAACATCTCCATGCCGCGGCCGTATTTTGGTACCGGGAAAATGACCCGTCTCGCCTCCTGCAGATATTTATCCGTCTGTGCGAGCATGTCCTCACGAAGTTCGGCGGCACTCTTGTCCGTTTCATAATGGGCACAATCCACAATAGCAAGCTCCGCTTTCATTCCTCTTGCCGCATCGCAGGCATAGGCAAGGGTATCTTCCTGATAGTCTCCGCTGAAAAAGCAGGTGCCCAGTGCATCCGTGATGAGAAACCACAGACCGCCCATGCAGTGGCCGGTTCTGCCGAAGGAAACCTGCAAGTCCTGCTGCCGGAAAGCCACCGGCTGCTCCATATCCAACGATAAAATGACAACCTTGTCATAGGTTATATCTGAGAGTTCAAACGCCATGGCAGAGGTAACCAGTGTCCCCCGGAAACCTTTTTCCACAAAGTGCATGAACGCACCGCTGTGATCCTTGTGACTGTGCGTCAGAAAAACGTAATCCGTTTTGGCAAGTTCCTCCTCCGTCACATCGGGATAGGGATTGCTGTCGCTGTCCATAATACCGCAATCCACCATATAAAAACGACCTTCTGTACCGTATTCCGTTAAAAAGCAGCTCCGTCCATGTTCTCCGTAACCGCCCTTAGCCAGAAATTTCCTCATAAGCATACAACCTTTCCGGAAGGATTTGGGTGTATCCCGTCTGCTGCTCCTTCAAAAACGTAGGATGAAGCAGGCAGAAGGTATCGCCGCCATCTGTTTCCACCTTAACCCGGTACTGGCCGCCTTCAAATGAGGACATCACCACTCGCACCGGAATAGCATTTTTACATTCTTTTTCTACAAAAATACATTCTTCCGGGCGAAATTTCAAGAGCATTTTTTGTCCTTTTTTAACATTTTGAAAACTTTTACAGACAAGCTTCCGGTTTTGCACGCTGACAACGGCACGGTTTTCCCTGTCGCTGCCATCTGCTGCCTGCTCTGCACTTCCAACTTCTGCATCGTCTGCTCCCGCGGGTCCTTCCATCACTGCGCCGCGCACGCAGTTTCCGGCGCCTAAAAGTCCCGCTACCGTGATGGTGCGGGGGCTTTCGTAACATTCCGCCGGGGTGGCAATCTGGTCAATCACACCCTGGTTCATCACGATAATGCGGTCCGCCATGGCGAACGCTTCGGACGGGTCGTGGGTAACGTGGAATACCGTGGTCTTTAACTGGCGGAAAAGCTGTGCCATTTCCGTTCTCATTTCAATACGAAGCTGCACGTCCAGATTGCAGAGCGGTTCGTCCAGCAGAATAATGGACGGGTTGGTGATAAGCGCCCTGGCGATTGCCACGCGCTGCTGCTGTCCGCCGGAAAGTTCTGCCGGATACTGGTCTAATAGTCCTTCCAGATGCAGCAGTGTTTCCACCTCGTGAAGTTTTTCCTGCATCTGCGCCTTGTCCGTTTTGCGCACCTTCAATCCGTAAATAATGTTGTCCCGTGCCTTCATATGCGGCCAGAGGGCAAAATCCTGAAATACCATGTTCATATCACGCTGTTCGATAGGCACCACCCTGTGTGGAGATGACATTTCTCTGCCCCGGACAAATACCTGCCCTGCGTTCAGGGGCAGAATGCCGGCAATGATATTTAATAAGGTAGACTTACCGCAGCCGGAAGGACCGAGCACACTGATAATCTCCCCTTCCTGCACCGTCAGGTTGATGCCTTTTAAGATTTCCTTCTTACCGTAATTCTTCTTTACATCTTTCAGTTCCAAAATCGTTTCCATAATTTGTAACCACTTTCTTCTTAATGTCCCTGCTTTTTCCGGTAACCGGCGTTCAGCACCACTTCCAAAAGCATCATGATGCCCACGATAAAAGCGCCGCCCACCATGGTGGCTGCTGCCGCGTAGCCGAACTTCAAATCGTTGTAGGAGTCGCTGATGTAAACCGGCAGCGTACTGTAATTTGGCGGATACAGAATGGTAGTGATGGCAAGGTTAAACACACTTCCTCCGAATGCCGCAAGTACCGCCGAAACACTGCTGTTGTGCAGAAGCGGCAAAAGAATGGTGCGGATTTTACGGAAAAAGCCGGCTCCCTGCATCTGTGCTGCCGTAAGCAGGCTGCCGGGGATTTTTGCCATGCCGCCCACCAGCACGCGGTTTATCATGGGAATGGCTGCCGCCACACTGGCAAGTACTAAAATAGACGGCGTTCCGTACAAATGCAGTCCCACTTTTGTCAGCCATTTCTGGTTCCATACGAAAATATAACCGATGCCCAGCACCACGCCCGGCACCGCCATTGCCACAAGCGTCAGCATATCAATCAGTTTTTTCAGCTTAAAACGGGAATAGGTGAGCACATACGCCACGCAAAATCCAATCAGGATGCCAAACACTGCGGATATTCCCGCCAGCCCCAGAGAATGCTTGATGCCGCTTACCATGCTGCCCGCAGAGGATAGCACTTCCTTATAATTATCCAGGGTAAAGGTAAATTTCTGCACGCTGACGGAACCTGAAAAGGACATGACCAGTTCGGAACCTACCGGTATTCCCAACGCTATCAGGCAGAACAGCACCGTTCCGGCTGTAAGTAAAACCTGCACCGGTTTTTTCGGAGAAACCGCCATCACACGCTCCGTGCCGTTATCTAAGAAATCAAATTTTTTCTTTCCCATGGCGCCGTACTGCACCGCCATAGCGATTACAATCATGACCATCAGGTACAGGGAAAGCACGCCCGCCATGTCGAAACGCACCGGTGAGGAGCAGATGGCGCTGTAAATGGTGTATGGCAGTGTGGGGAAGGAATAAACCGCCGTTATGGTGGAGGACATGCCGTAATCGCCCACTGTGTCCATGAAAATCAACATTGCCGCCGAGCAGTAAGCGGGAATACAGAGGGGGAGCTGCACATTTTTCCATGCCCGGAATGCCGATGCACCGTTCATCCGCGCCGCATGCATCAGGCGGGACGGATACCACTCCATGGAAGTTTTGATGGTCACATAGGCAAGGGGAAATTTGCAAAGAACCATTACACACACCAATCCCCAGTAGCTGAAAACAAAGGAGCCGACTCCTTTTATACCCAGCCACGCACTGGCAATTCCGTTACTGGAGGAAAAATACACCCAGCCCTGCGCCAGTATAAAGGAAGGAATTATCATCAGCACCCATGCTGTAAAGTCCAGAAGTTTTGCGCATGCGAATTTATAATTTACCCGGAAATGAGCCAGTACGGCTGCCAGAATAAGACCCAGCACCGTGGTGCCGCAGCTTAAAAAGAAGGAGTTCAAAAATGCTTTTTTCCACAGCGGTCTTTTAAATACATCCAGTACGAGTGCCAGATTGGACAAATTGAATTTATCGATGGAAAGTCCCGGGCATATAACCTGAAATAGTACTGTCACCAGAGGCAACAGTACTAATAAAATCAGAAGTCCGAGTATTCCTATGCCTGCGGCATTGTCTTTACTCTTCATGTTTTCTCCTACTTCGCGGACATATCTGCAAACCATGCCTTGATGTCGGCTTCGTTTTCCGCACCGAATACTTCGTCTGCAACGGCTAAGATTGCGTTGGCATCACGCTCTGCCTTTAAGGTAACGCCTTCTACGGAGGGTTCAAAATATCCTTCGTCGCCGGTATCTACAAGCTGCTGCTGGGTCTTGGCATCCAGTAAGAAGTTTACGAAAATCTTGGCGATTTCCAGCTGCTCGGTAGATGAGCTGATGGCTGCCACACGGGTAGATCCGGGAGCGCCTTCCTCGGGCCAGATAATGGAGACGGGTTCGCCGCTTGCTACCATATCGTAAGCATTGGTTTCCTGCAGCATGGCAATGGAGATGTCTCCGCCTGCCAGAGCCTGCACAACCTGGGGATTCTTGGGGAATACCTTCAGACCGTTGTCGAACAGGGTGGTAAAGTATTCTTTTCCGGCATCCAGTCCTTTTTTATCCATGAAATAAGCTGCCAGAGGATAAGCGGGCGCTGCCACACCGGGGTCTGCCATACCAACGGCATCTTTATATTTTGCATCGGTTAAATCATCGAAGGTCTTGGGGGCGTCTGCTTCGCTCCACACGTCATTGCGGTAAACCAGAACGCCTGCCGCATGGATATCGGTGGGGTACATGCACTTGTTATCCGGTACCAGATCCTTGGAAAAGCCGGTTAAGTTTGCGGCATTTTCCGGCTCCCAGTCGGTTACAAGCTCGCCGTCTGCGGACAAATTGTATACATCATACATGGAGTCAATCCATACAACGTCCCACTGGGGATTGCCTTTTTCGGCAGCGATACGGGACATAGTTTCTGCACCGTTTCCGACAACTACCTCTACATCATAACCGGTTGCTTCCTTAAACATATCACCGATTACAGCATCAAAGTCATTTAAGTAAACCACTAAGGGCTTGGTCTGCACGGGTTTTTCCGCTGCATCGGCAGCGCTGTCGTCTGCAGTGGCATCCTTTGTATCATTTGCCACACTTTCCTTACTCTCCGTACTCTCCTGAGCGCTCTCCCCGGAAGCGGCGGTGGAAGTATTTGCTGCCGCCTTGTTCTCCTGATTGTTTGTGTTTCCGCAGGCTGCCAGTGACAATACCATTGCAGCGGCGGTAAGCATTGCGATTAATTTTTTCTTTTTCATAGTTATCCTCTTTTCTGCTTTTTACGCACATTTCGCGCGTAATGATTTTTGCTTTCATCCTCTTTTGTGTACATCGGAATCATAATGCTTCTTGCCGGCTTCCGCTATCACGCTGCCGTAAATCCCATGTAAAATCCATGTGACAGAGTGGGGTACGTATTTGACGGGATAACCTTTGAATTTCGTGTGGCAGAGCGGGGGGTACGCATTTGACGGGATAACCTTTGAATTTCGTGTGACAGAGTGAGGTGAAAACGTTTTCCGGTCGGGTCTTGATGAATTTTCATATAATTTTGGGAAAATGGCAGGCTGCCGTTGACGATGGTCATCCTTTTGCCTTATACTAAGTACATTATTTGTATTTGCAGTCTCATTTTGAGAATATATTTTACTATGCGATACAGCTGACATTTCAACATAAGATGCAGAGGGGGAAAACTGTGAAAATTAAATGTGATTATTGTGATAGTTGGATTAATGATTTTGACGAAACCTGTCCGAACTGCGGAGCAACCAACAGCCACTACGTGAGACAGTCAGACAAGGTTCCTAAAACGATCGAAGAACTGAAGGCATGGGCTAAGGCAATGAATCTGCCGCTTGCCGACATGCGTACTTTTATCGGCGAGGATTACAGAGGTCCGAAGGCCTTCGGTATTTACAAGGACCCGGACGACGGCACTTTTGTGGTTTACAAAAACAAAGCCGACGGCAGCCGTGCGGTCCGCTACAAGGGCAGCGATGAAGCCTATGCGGTAAACGAGCTTTATATGAAAATGAAAGAACGCGTTGCCGACCAGAAAGCCCGTCAGGCAGGCCAGCCGCGTCCGCAGGGGAATACTTCCGGCAACCGGAGCAGCAATGAACCGACCCGAAAAAACAAACTTCAAAACATTATTACGATTATTATTCTGATTGTAGTTGTGCAGCTGGCAATGCCCTCCCTATTTAATTGCGGCGGTTCCGGACCCAGAACCGGTTACTACACCTACGGCAACAACAATTATTATTACTATCACGGCAGCTGGTATGAATGGATGAACGACGCCTGGACTGCTACTACGGTTGCCGACTGGATGAATGATGATTATTCTTCCTATTATGATTCCAACTCTTATGACAGCAGCGCCGATTATGATGACTTCGATGATTCTCCTTACTACGACCCTTCGTATGATGATGACGACACCTGGGATTTCGACAGCAGCTGGGACTCTGACAGCAGTTGGGATTCCGATAGCAGCTGGGACTCCGGCTCCGACGATTGGGGTTCTGACTGGTAAAGAACAGAATTGAAAGACTTGATTTCATGATAAACTAAGATAAAAAAAGCACTCACTATGATATGATACCTCTGAAGTAGACAAGGTAAATAACCAAAATCTACTTTGGAGGTATTTTTATGGGAAGAAAACCCAAGTGTACGGTTGAAGAAAAAATTTCTGCTGTCGAGGATTATCTGAATGGAATACGTTCTGCCTCTGAAATTATGGTAGATTTATCTATAAAAAGTACACGAACTATAAGAAACTGGATACTGGCATATCAAAATGGGGGAATAAAAGCCCTCTGCTCTGTTACAGCTAACCATTCCTATTCCAGTGAATTTAAAATTGAAATGGTTCGGAAGTATATCAACGGGGAAGGATCGGTTACCGATTTATGCGCCAGATATGGAATTCCTGCACATGCAACACTACAAAAATGGATTTCGTTGTATAATGCCAATAGAGAACTTAGGGATTATGATCCCAAGAGGGAGGTCTATATGGCAGAAGCACGAAGAAAGACAACGTTAGCTGAACGTAAGGAAATCGTTGAATACTGTATTACCCATAACCGTGATTACAAAGGAACAGCTTCTCTATATGATGTTTCTTATAGCCAGGTGTACTCATGGGTCAGAAAATATGATGCTGTTGGGGAAGAGGGACTGTCCGATAAACGCGGGCACCACAAAACGGATGATGAAGTCGATGAACTGGAACGGCTGCGCCGGGAGAACCTGCGACTAAAGCGCCAGCTTGAAGAAAAAGATATGGTGGTGGAACTGTTAAAAAAAGGGAAGGAATTCGAAGGGATGTGAGGCTTGGAAAACTACGGTTTGAATCAAAATATCAAGCAATAAAATATTTTTACGAAAAAAAGCAATGGAGTGTCAACTGGATGTGCAAACAATTGGGCATATCACACGCTGCTTACTATAAATGGCTGCACCGGACAATTCCAGAGCAGGAATCCGAGAACACAAAACTGGCAGAACTGATAAAGGAGTATGACAAGCGGTTCGGACATATCTTGGGATACAGGCGGATGACAAGCTGGATCAACCATTTCAATCACACCAGCTACAGCAAGAACAGGGTTCACAGAATCATGAGGAAGCTGGGAATTCATTCTATTATCCGTAAAAAGAAGAAGAAATACCAGTCGTCCAGACCGGAGACAACAGCGGAAAATAAGCTGAAGAGGGAATTCAATGCAACGAAACCTAATGAGAAATGGGCTACGGATGTTACGGAATTCAAGGTTCCTGAGACTGGCAGGAAACTATATCTCAGTGTCATCATTGATCTATATGATCGATTTCCAGTTGCGTATGTCATAAGCGGAAGAAATGACAATAAGCTCGTGTTTGACACATATGATAAGGCTCTCAAAGATAATCCGGATGCCAGGCCGATTTTTCATTCTGACAGAGGTTTTCAGTATACGAGCAGAATATTTCAGAAAAGGCTTCGAGAACAAGGCATGGAACAGTCTATGTCCCGTGTTGGACACTGCATTGATAATGGTCCTACTGAAGGATTGTGGGGGATTATCAAATCAGAGATGTATTGTATGTATAAGATAACCGACGAGATATCTTTGCGTTCGGCAATCGACAAATATATAAAGTTTTATGCCGAAGAAAGACTGCAGGAAAGATTCCATTGCAAAACGCCACTGGAAGTACGAAGCGAAGCATTATCAGCGGAAACCCCGATACAATATCCGATTGTTGAGAACAAAAGAATAGAAGCATACAAAGCAAAATGGTGTGCATAAACGTCTCATAACATAGATATCCGCCACACTGAGTCAAATGTGGCGGATATCTATAAACTTATTTAGATTTTTTACTTGTCTACTTGACAGGGGGCTGATCACTATGGGTGCTTTCTTTTCTTTTTGGGGGTATTTACCCAGCTTTTGTCGCCGCCATACCCAATCATATTTCTCCTCTTGGGTATACTACTGCAGAATTGTTGGTACCTGAAACAGCTGCCGGACAATGGTTGCATTGTTCGGAACGATAGGAAATAGCAATACAAGTTGTAGGCAGGTGGCTACCCAGGAGCAGATGGACCGATTTTGAAAACTCTGTATCAATTTTCTTTACAGATAAACTTTGTTCATAGATTTATGGTATAATCAGTTTAAGCGCTTGAATAAAGGAGATGGTTATACCATGAATCTGTTTTGCGAAGAGGTTCATAAACTGGAGACGGAATTTAAACAATGCCGGAAGCTGCTGAACGCTATCGGGGATGAGAACCGCCAGCACCTTATATGCGTCATGATGAATATGCCGATTGATGGCGGCCTTGTATTGGAGATTGTCGAGCAGACGCATCATCCGGGCTGCAAAATCCTGAATGGTCTTGGTATGTCCAGTTCCAGAGGGCTGCTCAGATCGAATTATGGACCGGACAGAAGGCTCCACTGGATGTGATGCGAAAAGAATTAAAGGAGATTATCCGGGAAGAAAATGAGAAGGCGCAGACGGAATGATTCTGTAATTCCGTCACTTCATGGGAGATAAATGTTATAGTGAATTTATAGTGAATAGAGAAACGCGATAGCGTAGTAAGCAATAATTTCAGATGATCCA
>ENA-OUQG01001453-OUQG01001453.1-human-gut-metagenome-genome-assembly--contig:-NODE-1453-length-12835-cov-9.648200_pt1 | contig 12835 bp, 10 predicted proteins | sample MGYA00237943_ERZ548823 | MGnify/ENA primary metagenome ERZ548823 (study PRJEB26490, sample SAMN05194731) | human gut metagenome | biome: terrestrial biome; feature: human-associated habitat; material... | reverse complement strand
AGATGAATTTTATGCTTATTGGTCCAATACGACATAAATATTCCGCAAAAGAACAGGCTGAACAACAAGGGATTCCTCGTTTATTATATCCTCGGTTTACGCATGTGGTTGTACCAAGAGGAATGATGAAAGATGAAAAAAATCCAAATGAAGCATATTCAATATTACGAGATAATGATTTACGAGATCAAATGATTATACAAGATATAAAAGAATGTATAAAGAAAAAGCGTACGCCTGTGGTTCTGTCTAAATATGTGAAACATTGTAAAAAGCTATATGAACAATTAGAGGGCGTGGCAGATTTTGTTTTCTTATTGATAGGAAGTCAATCAAAAAAGGAAAATAATCATATTGTTGAATTAATGAAAAGTGTGCCTGAAGATAAAACTATGATTTTAGTTGCGACAGGATCACTCGTTGGAGAAGGTTTTGACCTTGATCGATTGGATACTTTGTTTCTCGCAATTCCCATGGCTAGTAGTAGTGTTATAGAACAATTTACCGGAAGAATTCATCGACTATATGATAAAAAAGATACAATGCTTGTATATGATTATGTAGATGTTCATATTCCAATGTTTGATCGAATGTATGGAAAAAGATTAAAGGCCTACAAAGAATCAGGTTATGAATTAATTTCGGATACTAACGGCATAAAAAGTGAATCGCAAATTTCTCAATCTATATATGATGCAAGTAATTATTATGATATGTATAGTCAAGATTTAATGTGCGCAAAGAAAAATATTGTTGTTTCCAGTCCTTCATTATCTGGTGATAAGATTGCAGATTTTACAAAATTAGTTAAAAACAAGATAGAAGATGGAGTGGAAGTAACCGTAGTTTCTTGGATGCCAGATAAAATTAGGTTTGGAAGTTCAAATTATAGAATGCAGTTGTTAGAAGAAATGAGACAATCTGGTTTTTATCTAAAATCAGCAGAAGATAATTGCGAACATTTTGCGATTGTTGATCAGGAAATTGTATGGTATGGAAATATGAATTTGTTAGGTAAACAAGATGTAGAAGATCATATTATGCGTATTCAAAATAAAGAAATCGCAAATGAACTTATGGAAATGACTTTTGGAAATAGTTTGTATAATTATTTGAATAACTTCTAGAAATTTTCCTAGAAGTTTTTCTATTTGTGATAAAATAATGGGCAGGTGATATTTGATGAGTGAGAAAAGAGAAGGTTACCAGTTTGTTGGTTGGTATATAGATAAAGAGTGTACAAAAAGATTAAATCCAGGTGGGGTACTTCCTCATTCTGTGACATTATATGATAAATGGATTCCTATTTGGTATCCAATCGAATACGATGTGGATGGTGGAGTTATGTCGCGTCGTAATCCAAGATATACATGCATTGAATCGGAAGAATTATTGTTGTATCCGGCATTTAAGAAGGGCGTTATGTTTGTAGGTTGGCAGTTGAATGGTGAAATTGTTACGAGTTTACCAGCAGGCATTCATGAACCAGTTATATTGACAGCTATTTATAAAGAGTGTCCTGTTATCCACTTTGAAACATGTGGTGGAGCCAATTATATGGACGTATGTACGGATGAACATGGTTTATTGGGCGACTTAAAGCCACCAGTTCGCGTGGGATATACTTTTGATGGATGGTTTTGGGATTGCGATTATCGCTGGCGTTATAACTTGGATGAACCGATTCATGAGTCTTGTACTTTATATGCCCATTGGCAAGTCAGTCAATATAAGATTACGTATGATTTGAATGGTGGATTAAGTAGTCGAAGAAATCCAAAGTCATATACGTATTTTTCGGATACGATTCATTTGTTGCCGGCAACAAAGCCAGGTTATGAATTTGTTGGTTGGTTTGATAAAAGAGGAAATGAGTTAAATGTCATTCGTGAGCATTCAATGGGAAATAAGCATTTAATTGCACAGTTTAGAAAGAGGGAATTTGATTAGTATGCAAAATCCATTAGGGTATGAAAAAGAGTCATCATTATTAAAAAAGTTTGCGATACCAAGTATTATCTCAATGCTTGTATCGTCACTATACAACATTGTAGATCAAATCTTTATCGGTCAAGGTGTTGGTTTTCTAGGAAATGCTGCAACTAATGTGGCGTTTCCATTAACAACAATTGCGCTTGCGATTGCATTGTTGATTGGGATTGGTTCAGCAAGTTTATTTAGTTTATATTTAGGTGAAAAAAGACCAGAACGATCAAGTAGTATTGCAGGCAATGGCATCAGCATATCTGTACTTTGTTCTGTGATTTATGTAGTATTGGTTTTGTTGTTTCTAGAACCACTATTAAAATCGTTTGGGGCTACGAGTACAATTATGCCTTTGGCACTTGAATATACACGAATTACAACTTTGGGTGTTCCATTCTTGATTACGACAAATGTGATTAGTAACTTGATTCGTGCAGACGGGTCACCAAAATATTCAATGACATGCATGGTTGCAGGAGCTATAGTCAATACAATATTAGATCCGTTATTTATCTTTGTCTTTCATATGGGTGTTGCTGGTGCTGCCATTGCCACTGTTGCAGGTCAAGTGATTTCGTTTGTGATTGCGGCTTGGTATATCAAGAGTTTTCAACATGTTGAATTTGATAAAAATAGTTTACGTATTTCTTTAAAGGATACAAAAGAAATGGCAACCATTGGAATGAGTGCTTCACTAAATCAGATCGCGATTTTGTTTGTGCAAATCGTATTAAATAATTCATTGACGTATTATGGACAGTTTACTAAGTTCGGTAGTGATATTCCTTTAGCTGCATGTGGTATTGTGATGAAAACCAATGCGATATTATTAGCTATCATCATTGGTATTTCACAAGGTATGCAGCCAATTATTGGATTTAATTATGGAGCCCAAAAATATGAGCGTGTCAAAAAGACGTTCAAGCTTGCGATCAGTGTAAATTTGGTTGTTTCATTTATTGGCTGGGCTTTATTTCAATTCTGCACAAGCACTGTATTATCAATATTTGGATCAGGGGATGCGAACTATTTTGAATTTGCGACAATGTTTATGCGAATCTATCTAATGCTAGTATGTGTTGATGGAGTACAGATGTTATCGTCTAGCTTCTTTTCGTCCATTAAAAAAGCCTATTTAGGAATGTTTTTATCTATGACTAGACAAGTATTATTTTTGATTCCATTAGTTTTGATCTTACCTAAATTTTTTGGGTTGAATGGAATCTTATATGCGGCTCCAATTGCGGATTTTGTTGCTTTTGTAGTGTCCGTTATTTGTATTTTGGCTGAATTTAAGAAGTTAAATGAATTAGAAAAAAATATGAAAGTAGACTCTCTATAAAAGGAGAGTTTTTTTCTAGAGATGACATTCTTTGGATTCTGTATTTTAAAAATGCGTAGAATTGATTATTGTCGATATTTATGGTAGAATACTAATGTTTCGCATGGAGGTATAAGTGAACGCATATTATCATTCTTTAATTGAAGAAATAAAAAAAGAGATAGATGAAAAAAGTTATGCCCAGGCGTACGAATTGATTTGTCAGGAACTGAACATGCCTTATGTTCCAGAAGATGCATTGGAGTTATTGGAATATTATAAGTCTGAATGTAAACCTCATTTGGAACAAAAGAGTAAGAGTATGGATTTCAGCAAGTTACAGGATTATGTTCATGGTACTCTAGAACAAAAAATCTATGCGATTTCTATTTTAGAAAACACGAATCTAAGAATGTGTCATGATGAAGTTCAGGAATTACTAGATTCAGATTTACCTGATGAATATAAGGGTACATTGATTGAAGCTTTAATGGAGCAGAAAATTGATGATCCGTTTGATTTGATAAAATCCGGGTTGAACATTACGTTTATACCGAGTGCTATTTTACCTATGGAGCAAGATCAGTCAATCAATGAGGCTAGCTCATTATTCGAAAGTTGGTTTACAAATGAGGATCCTACTATGATTCAATTTTGTATGTCACTTTTGATGCAGTTAGTTTTATATGAAAGACCATTCGATCAAGAAGACAAAGATCCTTACCAGCTTGCGAAAGGTATTTGTAGACTTGTGTATGATGCAATGCAGAAATCCGATGAATGGCCTGGTTTTGTCAAAAAACAAGGTCTTGAAAGAATTGAGGATATTGAGTTATCCATTGAAAAGCGAGGAGAAAACAATGACTAGTACTTGGACTTTGAAAGAAAATTCTACTGGTGAATTAGAAGTAACAGTAGAAGGTGAAGCTTGGAAAAAAGCACAGAAAAAAGCATTAAACTATGCTAAATCTCACATGAATTTGAAAGGATTCCGTCAAGGGCAAATTCCTGATGCTTTAGTTAAAAAACAACTTTCTTCAAAAGCATTATATGATATGGCTAGTGAAGAAGTAGCTAATGAAGCATTATCAGAAGGAATCAAAGAACACAATATCGAATTAGTAGCTCGTCCTACTTTAGATGTTAAAGAAGCTGATGATGAAAAAGCCGTATTAGTATTTACATGTACAGTACTTCCTGAAGTAACTTTAGGTGAATACAAAGGATTAGATATCAAAAAAGCGGATGTAGAAGTTACAGAAGAAGATGTTGAAAACGAAGTTAAACGTGTTCAAGATCGTTATGCTGACTGGGTTGTTCGTGAAGATGACGATGCTGCTCAATTAGGTGATCAAGTAGTTATCGATTTTGTTGGAACAAAAGATGGTGTAGCATTTGAAGGCGGATCTGGAGAAAACTATCCATTAGAACTTGGTTCAGGATCATTCATTCCAGGTTTTGAAGAACAATTAGTTGGAGTTAAGAAAGGTGAAGAAAAAGACGTTGAAGTTACTTTCCCTGAAAACTACCAAGCAGCTGAACTTGCTGGTCAACCTGCAACTTTCCACTGCACAGTTCACGAAGTAAAATATAAAGATCTTCCTGAATTAAATGATGAATTAATCAAAAAATTAAAAATTGAAAATGTTGAAACAGTAGATGCTTACAAAGAAAAAGTAAAAACTGATTTAACTGCTCAAAAAGAAAGAGAAGCTGAAGAAAACTTCACAAATGAATTGTTAGGAAAAGTTTGTGACAACGCTAATGTTGAAATCCCTGCAGTAATGATCGATGCTGAAGTTGATCGTATGTACAAAGAATTCGAAGGTCGTATGCAACAATCTGGATTCACTGCTAAACAATTCTTAGAAGCTACTCACCAAACTGAAGAAGCAATCCGTGCTCAAATGAGTCCAGAAGCTGCTGCTCGTGTTAAAACTCAGTTAGTATTAGAAGCTATCGTTAAAGCTGAAAGCATTGAAGCTAGTGATGAAGATGTAGAAAAAGAATTTACTACAATGTCTGAAATGTATAACATGGAAGTAGAAAAAATCAAATCATTGATTTCTCCAGAAAGTATTAAAGCAGATTTAGCAAATCAAAAAGCATTAGACTTCATTAAAACTTCTGTAAAGTAGTATAATGTAAAAGAAAAAAGACGCTTAGCGTCTTTTTCCATATTTAATATAAGGAGGTTTTCGTATGGAATTAAATACCTATCCTTTAGTTTGTACAAGAGGAGTCGTCCTATATCCAAATCAAGAAATTGTGATTGATGTAGGAAGGGATACTTCTGTACATGCTGTTGAAAATGCACAGGATAATTATGATAAAAAGATTTGTTTATTTTCTCAAAAAGAACTTGAACAAGAAAATCCTGGAAAAGAAGATATATATTCTGTAGGAACTTTATGTGAAGTTCGTCATATTCGTCGTTTTGATAACTTTTTACGTGTAAAGTTTCGTGGAATTAAACGTGTTAAGCTAAATAATTGGATCAATGGAAGCCTAAGTGATTTAGCCGAAGTTGAAATTCTTGAAAGTGAAAAACAGGATGCTGTTGAAGAAGAAGCTTTGATTCGTATGATCGCAGATGAGCTTGATCGTATGCAAGGTCAAGATCGTTTTGTGACTAAAGAAATTGTTATGGAAATTTCAAAGGGTATGGGCGGTGAATTCTTAAGTGATAAAGCTGTTCAAGGATTGCCTTTAGATATCGAAAGAAAACAACAGTATCTTGAAACATTAGGGGTAAATGATCGTCTAATGATGTTGCTTCAAGATATGGCTAAAGAGAAAAAGATGAGTGAAGTTGAACAACAAATCAACGAAACTGTCAAAGAAAGAATTGATCAAGGACAAAAAGATTACTATCTTCGTGAAAAGATGAATGTCATTCGTGAAGAATTAGGGGATACAGTTGCCCAAGATGAAGATGCGGCTAAGATTCGTAAGCGTTTAGCTGAAAATCCATACCCAGACTACATTAAGAAAAAGGTATCGGATGAAGTGAGTCGTTATGAAATGCTACCTATGGCAAGTGGAGAAACAGGTGTTATTAAATCTTATATTGATTGGTTAATGGATCTTCCTTGGTGGCAAGAAACGAAGGACAATGAAGATTTAAATGAAGCTGAAGCTATTTTAAACGCAGATCACTATGGTCTAGAAAAAGTAAAAGAACGTATTCTAGAGTATTTGGCTGTTAAACAAATGACAAATTCATTGAATGCACCAATTATTTGTTTGGTAGGTCCTCCAGGAGTTGGTAAAACGTCTTTGGCAAAAAGTGTTGCGAGAGCTTTAGATCGTAAATTTGTGAAAATGTCACTTGGTGGTGTTCGCGATGAAGCAGAGATTCGTGGTCACAGAAGAACATATTTAGGAGCTTTACCTGGACGTATCATTCAAGGTATGAAAAAGGCAGGCGTTACGAATCCAGTGTTCTTGATTGATGAAATTGATAAAATGGCAAGTGATTATAAGGGAGATCCATCAAGTGCAATGCTTGAAGTATTGGATCCTGAACAAAATTCAGTATTCTCAGATCACTATATTGAAGAGCCTTATGACTTATCAAAAGTGTTGTTTATCGCGACGGCAAACTATTTAGAAAATATTCCACCTGCATTAAGAGATCGTTTGGAAATTATCGAATTATCAAGCTATACAGATGCAGAAAAGGTTCATATTGCCAAGGATCACTTAGTTCCTAAACAAATAGAATTAAATGGTTTAAAAGCGTCTCAGTTAAAAATTGATGATGATATGTTACTATATTTAATTCGTTACTATACTCGTGAAGCGGGAGTTCGTTCTTTAGAGCGTACAATTGCGACAATTTGCCGTAAAACAGTACTTGCTATCTTAAAAAACAACAAACGTAGCATTAAATTGACTAAAAAATTAATTCATGAGTGGTTGGGTAATGAAAAAGTTGATTATGGTAAAAAAGAAAAGAAAGATCAAGTTGGAACTGTAACAGGACTTGCCTATACAAGTTTTGGTGGGGATATCCTTCAAATCGAGGCAACTCGCTTTACAGGTAAAGGAAGACTTGTTCTTACTGGACAATTAGGTGATGTCATGAAGGAAAGTGCTAGTATTGCGCTAGACTACGTTCGTACGCATGCAAATGAATTCAAAATTGATCCTAAATTGTTTGAAGAAAATGATGTACATATTCACGTACCAGAAGGTGCGGTTCCTAAAGATGGACCGAGTGCTGGTGTTACAATGACAACGGCATTGGTATCTTGTTTCTCTAATATTCCAGTTAAAGCGAATTTAGCTATGACTGGTGAAGTTACGCTAAGAGGAAATGTTCTTCCTATTGGTGGATTGAAAGAGAAATCATTGGCAGCACATCGTTCTGGAATTGATACGATCTTGATTCCAAAAGAAAATGTAAAAGACTTAGATGATGTTCCTCAAGAAGTAAAAGATGCAGTTACTTTTATTCCTTGTTCAAATGTATCTCAAGTGTTACATAACGCATTGGTAAAATAGTATGATCAGTGAATTTGTGATTAGTGCTGTTGAAAAAGAACAATGGCCAGAATCTGATCTACCAGAAGTTGTAGTCGTTGGACGTAGTAATGTTGGAAAATCAAGCTTTATTAATGCATTGACTAATAAGAAAAAACTTGCCTATGTAGGAAATACACCAGGTAAAACACGTTTGATCAATTTCTTTAAGATTGATGATACTTGGATGTTAGTGGATGTTCCTGGATATGGCTATGCGAAAATGTCTAAACAAATGCTGATCAAGATGGGTAAAATGATGGATACATATTTTAACCAAAGAGAGCAGATTTGTTGCGTTGTACAACTTGTCGATGCAAGACATGGCGCCACGCATGATGATTTAGATATGATCGAAATGATTCAAAGTCTTGGAATTCAAATCGTTATTGTAGCTACAAAAGTTGACAAGATTCCTAAGACAAAACGTGTTCGTGCGTTGAAAGATATTTCTCAACAGCTACATTTGCCAATGAAGAATAATTTCGGTATCAGTAGTACAGAAAAAACAGGTTTTGAACCTGTCTTAGAAAGAATCAATGAAATTGTAGAACAGGCTAAAAAATAGTCTGTTCTTTTATTATAATGTATGATAATCGATTGCGTATGTAAGTACATTGACTTATAATAAAGAAAAAAGGAGCTTATTTTATGTCAAAAACATCAAATGTATACGCAAGAATTGAACCAGAAACAAAAGAACGAGCAGAAGCAATTTTATCAAAATTAGGAATACCATCTTCTGTCGCAATTAACATGTTTTATAATCAAATTATTTTAAATAATGGATTGCCTTTTGATGTGAAAATTCCATCAAATAAAATTTTAAATGAAGATGAACTTACAAAAGAGGAATTAGCTAAAGAGATATTTGCTGCTCATGATGAAGTTTTAAAAGGGAATACAATTCCTTTTGATCAGTTTTATGAAACATTGAAAAAGGATCTAAAACTATGAATTTTGAGGTAGAACAGATTAAATTGTAGAATAGTCTATTTTTTTAAATTGTCTAAAAGATTTGAGAATGAAATGATTTTGGTGCATGAGTATGTAAAAATGAAACCCTAAAAAGGAGTGCTGAGCTTATGAAACAAAACCCAACACTCGTATTATGAATTTATTTATGCTTACAATAAGAAATATGTGAAGCATTAAGTGATACATTTGGAAGTGGCGTTACTCGTGTAGATGCCACGGGTGGTTGTTCAAAAAGGCCTAAATCCATAGTTTATTTTATAGTCAATCGATATCAGGTACACCGCATGAAAGAACAAGTTCATGAAATCGATTTGGGTGCTTATATTATCATGAGTGAAGTTGCAGATATCTTTTCAAATAATATGGATAAAGTATAAGAAAAGTGGGGGAACTAAATTTCCTCCACTTGTTTTGTCCATAGATTTCTTGATGCGTCGCTTGGCATTCTCCAATCACCTCTAGGTGAAAAACAAATAGATCCAACCTTAACACCATCTGGCATACAGTTTCTTTTAAATTGTTGGGTAAAGAAACGATTATAGAATGTTGTGATGGCCTTTTTAATTGTTTCCTTTTCTACATCTTTAAATGCAACACAAGCTAAATCATAGATTTTCTTAGGCTCATCGTGATGTCTTAACATTTGATATAAGAAGAAATCATGAAGATCATAAGAACCTAATACTTCTTCTGTCTTTTGAGCAATCTTACCATTTTTATCTGGTGGTAAAAGCTCTGGGGATACAGGTGTATCACAAATATCCATCAATACATCATGTAATATTTCATCTTTTAAGGCAACACTTTCAACAATATAACGAACAAGTGTCTTAGGAACACTAGCGTTTACCGCATACATACTCATGTGATCTCCATTATATGTACACCATCCTAAGGCAAGTTCACTTAAGTCTCCAGTACCAACAACAATCGCATTATAGGCATTGCTTAAATCCATCAGAATTTGTGTTCTTTCACGAGCTTGTGAGTTTTCATACGTAATATTATGAAATTCTGGATCATGGTGAATATCTTTAAAGTGCTGGTTTACACCATCCACAATAGAAATTTCTTCACTAGATACATGAAGTAGGTCCATTAAGATTTGCGCATTGGATTTAGTACGTTTTGTTGTTCCAAAACCAGGCATTGTGATCGCATGAATTCCTTTTGAATCATAATTGTTAATTTTAAAGGCTTCATGACATACAAGCAAAGCTAAAGTAGAATCGAGTCCTCCACTAATTCCAATCACAACATCTTTACAATGAATTTTTGAAAGTCGGGTTGCCAAGCCTTGTGCTTGAATATGTAATATTTCTAAGCAACGAACAATTCTTTCATCTTGATTATTTGGAACAAAAGGATAAGCATCGATATAGCGATCAAATTCAATTTCTTCGATGGGTTTTGATGTGAATTCCACGGTTGTATAGTTTACATGGAATAAATCCTGCATACTAGTTTTATAGTGTAAGCGATCATGATTTAAATGGTCTAAATCGATTTGTCCATAAATGATTTTGTCTGTTTTAGTTTCACTTAATATAGCCCCGTTTTCACAAATTAAATTGTGTCCAGAGAAAACCAAGTCACTCGAACTTTCTGTAGGTCCTGCACTGACATATACGTATCCCGCATAACATTTAGCACTTTGATCTTTGACTAGATTTCTTCTGTAATTTGCTTTTGAGATGATTTCATTGGAAGCACTTAGATTACATAATACATTTGCTCCAGCTAATGCATGTGTTGAACTTACTGGAATTGTCACCCATAGATCTTCACAGATTTCAATACCTAAACAAGCCGATGTTGTTGTATCTTTAAATACGATATGATTTGAAACGGGAACCTTTTTATTTTTGTATGTAAAAGTTGTGTTTTCTTTTAATTCACTAGCACTCGAGAACCACCTTGTTTCATAGAATTCATTATAGCTAGGAATATATGTTTTTACTTGAATACCTAGAATATCATGGTTGAAACAAATGGCGGCACAGTTATAAAGCCTGTTTTCGATTTCTAAAGGTAAGCCTAAAACTGTAACTAGGTTTTCGGGTAGTTCTTCTACAATTTCAAATAGAACTTGTTTTGCGCTATTTAATAATGTATGTTCATAGAATAAATCCTGACATGTATATCCTGTAATACATAGTTCTGGAAATACTACAAGTTGTGTATCTGAATCCAATTTTTGGATACATTTTAAAATTTCTTCTTTATTTGCCTGTGGATCTCCAATTGAAACATTTAAAGTACAGGCAGCCGTTTTATAATATGAATAACGATGCATGTTCATACCTCATTTCCAAACATGATTATATCAAAAAAAGACGTCCATTTTAAGGACGTCTTTGATTAATGTTCACTTAGTTCGTGAAGACGATCTCCATATGCAGATTCATCTGCATCTTTCTTATCGCTTTCAGTAGCGTATTTTTTAACTAATGCACTTGATTTGTTGATTGGTTGTAAAGTACCAGCACCGGCAACACATCCACCAGGACAAGCCATACCTTCAAGTAGGTACCCGTTTAGTCTTCCAGCTTTAGCCATCATCAACATTGTCTTACAGTTCTTTAATCCTTCTGCAGCCTGAACTTTTACTTCTGTTCCAGGATGTTCTTTTTGAATCAAGTCTTTAACGGCTTTGGCAACACCACCACTAACGGCAAATCCACGACCAGCATTTGTTCCTTCTGTTAATGGATCAGAAGTAGTGATTTGGTCTAATGCAATACCTTTCGCATTGAACATACCCATAACTTCTTCAAAAGTTAATACGAAGTCAATATCACTACGGATTGATTTACGGCTTGCTTCCAATTTCTTAGCAGCACAAGGACCGATGAATACAACCTTAGCGTTTGGTTTTTCTTTTTTGATCAAACGACCCGTTAATACCATTGGAGTTAATGCCATTGAAATGTATGGTGCAAAGTCAGGGAAGTTTTTCTTCGCCATAACGGACCATGCAGGACAGCAACTTGTAGCCATAAATGGTTGTTTTTCAGGCACTTTATCTAAGAAGTCTTCAGCTTCTTCAATTGTACATAAGTCAGCACCAATCGCAACTTCCACAACATCCGCAAAACCTACCGCTTTTAATGCAGCTTTTACTTTGTCTGGCGTTACGGCTGGACCAAATTGACCAACGAAAGCAGGGGCAACAGCCGCAATGACGTCATAGCCTTCTTTCATGGCATAGATTGTTTGGAAAATTTGTCCTTTATCTACAATAGCTCCAAATGGACAGTTAACTAGACACATTCCGCAGCTAACGCATTTATCGTAATCGATTTCTGCTTTTCCATCTGCATCGGATTTGATTGCGTCCATTCCACAGCTTGCAGCACATGGACGTTCTAATTTAGTGATTGCGTGATAAGGACATGCATCCATACAACGTCCACACTTAATACATTTTTCTTGATCAATACAGCTTTTACCATTTACGATATGAATCGCATCTTTTGGACAAACTTCTGTACATTGGTGTGATAAACATCCTTGACAAGCGTTTGTTACAAATACTTTCTTTTCTGGACACGCATTACATGCGAACTTAATAATATTGATAAGGGGATCATCATAATATTTTTTCGCAATTGTACTTTCTTCAATTCCATCTGAAATGTTTGTATATTCAGTAATATCACGAACAGGCAAGCCCATACCCAAACGTAATCTTTCCCCGATAATTGCACGTTCTAGAAAAATACTATCACGATATTTTGCTTTTGTACCAGGTAAGATTTCATATGGGATTTCTTCCATACGCTTAGAATAATCTGTATTGTCATCGTACGCCATTGAAGCGATGGCAGTAAAGACCTGACGACGAAGGTCAGTTACTGAGTTATAAATTCCTCTCATATTTCCTCCTAATTCAATTCCTCATATTTACTCATACAATATTATATAGTAAAAACTATATTTGTGAAAGTTTTAATTAGTATAAAATGTTATTATTTTTTTCTAATAGTGATATAATACCGTGCGGGGTGAATTGTTTGGTAA
>ENA-OUQG01001448-OUQG01001448.1-human-gut-metagenome-genome-assembly--contig:-NODE-1448-length-12851-cov-3.394029_pt1 | contig 12851 bp, 11 predicted proteins | sample MGYA00237943_ERZ548823 | MGnify/ENA primary metagenome ERZ548823 (study PRJEB26490, sample SAMN05194731) | human gut metagenome | biome: terrestrial biome; feature: human-associated habitat; material... | reverse complement strand
AAAGAGCTGCGGCAGCTCGTCGATGGAGTATCGCCGCATGAACGCCCCCCACGCCGTGCGGCGCGGGTCGTGGTCGCGCGTCCACGCCGTGTCCGACTGCGCGTTCACGCGCATGGAGCGGAATTTGAGCATATAAAAGGGCTTCTTGTCCTTGCCGATACGCTCCTGCCGGAACAGGACCGGCCCCGGAGAGGAAAGGCGCGTGCCGATCGCGGCGACGAGCATGACGGGCGATGTGAGAACAATGAGAACAAGACTCGCGAGAATATCAAAAAGACGCTTGACGATGTCCGCGCCGGCATTGTCGAGCGGCACACGCCGGACGTTCACCAGCGGCAGGCCGCACAGCTCCTCCACATACGGGTGGCGTGACATATATTCATACCCGATCGGCAGCAGCGCGAGCTTCACGCCGGTATCCTCGCATTCGCGCAGTATCCCGCCGAGCCGTTCCGCCTGGTTTTCCTCCATGGCGATCACCGCCTCGTCCGGTGCGTTCGTCTCAAGCGCCGTGCGCAGAGAATCATAAGAGCCCAGATGCGGCACGCCGCTGAGTGCCGACGCGCCCACGCTGCCGATGACCGTCCAGCCGGCGTCGCGTCCCTTCTTCACGCGGCGCAGACATTCGCGCGCCGACGCGCCGTCGCCGATGATGACAAGGCGGCGCAGCCCATTTCCGGCGCGGTACTGCCGGCGGAGCAGACGGTGCGCAATAAAGCCGCGCGCGCCGGTGAACGCGATGAGCAGCAGATAGCAGAGAAGGATCATCCAGCGCGAAAAGTCCACCACGCGGAACACGAAGATGAGATCGATATACAGCATCACGCCGAACGTGCAGCCGAGAACGATGTTTCCAAATTCGTGGATGAAGCCGCGCTGCGGCTGCGGCTCGTAGACGCCGAGCAGCCCGAAGAGCACGGCGTACACCGGCGAGAACAGCCCCGCCCAGAGCATATGATACCCGAAGCCGCCGACCGGGTTTTCGCCCCGGAACAGCACGAACCGGATAAAAAACGCCGCCGCCATCGCCGCCACAGACAGCGCCATATCCGTTGCCGCCCAGAGGACGGTCTTTTTTGTTTCTCGTTTCTTCATCGCATTTTCCGCCATATAGGAAAGTTTTGTCAGTTTTTAGACGGTTTGCCGCGCAGCGCGGTTCGCCTCCACGCGCTTACGCAGCTATATTTTACCACAAATGGTTTGTTTCTTCCACGGTTTCTGTTATAATCCGGTGTAGAAAATACCGTACCGGAGGACGCCATGAACCATTCCGCGCCGAAAATTTTATATACCGCCTCCAGCAGCGCGCATTTGGTGAGCTTTCATCTGCCGTATCTCGCCGCGCTGCGCTCGCTCGGCTGGGATGTGACCGCCGCGGCGAGCGGCAATGGCGAAGGGCTCGGCGATGGCGTGCGGTTTCTCGCCGTGCCGTTTACGAAGAGCTTCGTATCGCCGAGAAATTTCCGCGCCGCCGCGCTTTTGGCACGGGACATACGTAAGAACCGGTACGACGTGATCGTGACGCACACCTCGCTCGCCGCGTTTTTCACCCGTCTGGGCGTGATGCTCGCGGGGAAAAAGCATACCCGCGTCGTCAACACGGTGCACGGGTATCTCTTCGACGGCGATTCCGGCGCGCTGCGGCGCACGGTGCTGCTCGCGGCGGAAAAGCTGACGGCGGGCGTTACGGACGACATTCTCGTAATGAACCGCTGCGACGAGCAGATCGCCGAAAAGCACCGGCTCTGCCGCGGAAACGTATATTTTATTCCCGGCATGGGCGTTGATTTTTCCCGCTTCCCCCCCGCCGCGCCGGAGGAACGCGCCGCAGCAAGAGCGGCGTATTCTCTGCCGGAGGACGCCGTGTGTCTCGTCTGCGCCGCGGAGTTTTCCAAGCGCAAAAACCAGACGCTGCTCCTTCAGACGCTCGCCCGACTTCCCGAGAACTATTATCTCCTGCTCCCCGGCGACGGGGCGCTGCTGCAAGAGTGCAAAGCCGAAGCCGAAACGCTCGGCATCTCTTCCCGCAGCCGGTTTCCGGGACGGATCTCCGATGTGCGCGGTGCGCTCGCCGCGGCGGATATCTGCGTGTCCGCAAGCCGGTCGGAGGGGCTGCCGTTCGCGGTGATGGAAGCGATGCACACGGCGCTCCCCTGCGTACTCACGCGGGTGAAGGGACACGAGGATCTGCTGGAAGGCTCCGGCGGAGGCTATCTCGTCCCGTTCGGCGACGCGGCAGCGTTTGCCGAAGCCGTGCAGACGCTCGGCCGCGACGCCGCGCTGCGCGCGCGGATGGGCGCCGCGGCAAACGAGAGCACCGAAAAATACGCTCTTGACCGCGTTTTACCCGAGGTCCTGCCCCATTTTACCCAGCACTGAAACGCGCCCCACACAGCAGTCTGTCAAAAATCCGTCCGCAGAGCTTCGCTCTGCGGACGGATTTTTGTTTATTCTTTCTTTTCCTTCTGCGCGCTTTTGCGCCGGAGGGGGTTGGCCGGGAGCTTCAGACGGCTGAGGCTCCAGTTCCGCTCGGCAGCGTAGCCCTTCGCCATGGCTTCGAGCGTCTCGTTGACCATTTTGTGCAGGCTTGGCTCCTGATGTACGGCGCGGGCAAAGCGCAGCGTTTCGCGCAGCATCCGCGCGGAAAGATCGCTGAGCGTTACGGCGCCGGTGGCCGTGAGCGTGCCGAAAAACTCCTCGATGAATTCCTGCCGCTCGGCCATGCTCATGCCGACGAGAACTTCCTCCATCGCGCGGTCGAACGCCCGCGCCGACGGCGACAGGTTTTCGCAGCGGACAAAGCTCGTGGGCGTCGTCTCCCACGTGAAGCCGTCGTGCGCGCCGAGCAATGCGGCGGTGCTTTTCACGACCGTGTAGTCGCAGTCATTCCAGAGGAGCGTGCCGACCATGGCGTTTTGGGAGAGGATCGTTTTGATGCGCGGCTTGATGCGCCGGTAGCCCTCGGTCTGCAAAATTTTCTCCTGAAAGCCGGGGCCGTCGTTATTGTAGATGTTCCCGATGCGCTCCTGCACGCTCTCGGGCACCATGGCGGCAGCGTACATGGCGAGATTGCCGCCCTTGGAATGGCCGCCGACGGCGATTTTTCCCGGATAGACCGAGGCCGCCCATGTGAGATACTCGACCGCATCGCGCTGCGCGGGGATCTCGTCCATGACGGTGAGCAGGCAGTCCTCCTTCCAGCCGACGATCGTATCGTCCGTGCCGCGGAAGGTCACATAGTGCTGTCCGCCCGGCAGACGCAGCGTGAGCGCGGAGAACTGCTCGGTCTTTTTCTCATCGTACACCTGGCGGAAACCGGTGAGCATCACCTCGCGGAAGCGCACCGTTTCCGGCAGGCGCTTGACCATCGGGGCAATATACGGTGAGCTGAGCGCGCCGAGCTTTTCCGCGCCGCCCGCGGCAAAATATGCCTCTACCGCCTGCGGCAGCGGGACGTACAGCTCGTTTTCCGGCACGATGCCGGTAAAATCGAGCGTGCCAATCTTGCAGTGGATATAGTTATCCACCTCGTTCGGCGGCGACACCGAAAACGGCACATCGCCGCGCCAGGTAAGGTAATCGAGAATGTTCGGCATAGTGAAACCCTCTTTACAATCCAAACAGTATTCTTACGCCGGGAATCTTCCGGATGACCATACATGTTATAACACCGAGCGCGAAATCCGCCGCAGCGATGAGCGGGAGCAGCGCCAGCGGCATGCCGCCGAAGATCTTTCCCGCCGCAGCGAACAGCACGACCTTATAAAACGGGTCGAGCAGCATGATCTGGTAGGACATTTTTCCGGTCTGCGCCAGCGCCCGGCAATTTTCCGGAAGGGCGTTTGCCAACGCCAGCAGCAGCGCCATCAGCACGTAGGACGTGACAAGCAGCCGCAGATACGCATCGATCTTCAGCTGCAACGCAAAGCAGAGCGCGCTCGCCGCCGTGATCGCGGCGGCAAGGCACAGCGCAGGGATACGGCGCCGGTCGAAAAATTCTTTCAGCTTTGGATAATAATACCGCAGCACCATGCCGGACAGGAAGAACGGGAGGTGCTTTACGGTCCGGCTGATCTGGAAGACCTCCGTCAGCAGAGAAAGCTCTTTTATGGAGCAGACGGCGGAGAACACCGCGGCGGCGATCATGCCGATGATCGCTTTTCGCGGAGCAGTCTTTTCGTCCTTTTCCCAGAAAAGCGGCGCGATCAGAAGCATGAGGAAGATCGCGTAGGCAAACCAGTAGGCGCGGCCGATGACGAACGCATCGTAAAGCTGGCCGCCGATCGTGTCCGCGTGCGCGAAGTGCCGGACGATTACGGTGCTGAAAAATACCTTCAAAAACGCGAAAAACCAGAACGGGACGAGGACACGGAGCACCTTTTTCTTGTAGTACGGGCGCAGCGGCTGCCGGTGGCACAAAAAGCCGGAGATCGTGAAAAAGAGCGGCACATGCACATGATAGATCAGGTCCTCTGCGATCCCGGCGAAGAGCGGCAGAGGCTGCCAGGCGGTGTAATAGGAAAGGCAGTGGCCCAGCACGACAAGGAACGCCGCAAACGCTTTCAGATAGTCCAGATTGGCACTTGTCCGTTTATCAAAGTGCATGGCGCTCCTCCCCTCCTCCGTTATCGACTCGATTCGCACCTGTAAACATATCACAGTTTTCGCCGTCTGGTCAAGAGGGCAGCAGCCGGTATCTCTCGCGGCTGCCGATCAGTCCACCCGTGTATAGATCATGTCTCCAATCGGATTGTTGTCTGTGGCCATAATAATAAGACTATTCTCCGTTATCTTTACGGGGAACACGTTTTCTTTGCCATCATGATACAGCGTCACCGTTTCTCCGTCATAGGAATAGGTTCCCTTTCCTCCCTGCACGCTCAGTTTTAATCCGATCGGATTCTGCGCATAGTTTTCATACGTTCCGTCCTCTTTAAAAGAATAGACTAAGGTAATGCCAACAATGCTCGATTTCCATGTTCCGACGATAGCAAGGAGTTTCAGTTTCTCCAGTCTTTCCTCCGCTTCTCTCAGAATATCCGAATTGGACACCATGCCTTTTTCTTCTTCCGAGAGCGCTTCGTACTTTTCACGGACGTTCTGGATCTGCTCCTTTTTCTCCTCTGTCACCTCGCCAATGTCTGCGATCTCCTGCTCGACTGCGTTGATCTCCGCCAGACGCCTCAGTTCTTCCAATCTTTTTTCGGCCTCCTGCAGCGTTTCGTAGTTGGAGACGCTCTCCCTTTCCTCCTCCGGCAGCGCTTCATACTGCGCGCGGGCATCGCCAATCGCCGCTTCCGTTTCTTCGGTAACTTCGCCAATGGAAGCTATGCTCTTCTCAACCGCTCTTACTTCTTTGCTCTTCCCGCAGCCCGCAAGAAGGGAAACTGCCAGAAGAAGCGCTAAAGCACTGCTGATCCTCTTTTTCATTTGTGTTTCTCCTTTTTCTTACCCTTGCCCAGACGGGAATACCGACCGGGGAAATACCACGAAAAAATGACGGCTGCAAAGCCGCCGAACAAAATCATTATAACAGGGCATTCACCCGTTGTCAATCCGTGGCTGCCCGTGCCGAAGGTCAGCCCGGGATTCAGGATGAGCTTCACGCGCTCCGTCGGCTTCGCCTGCTCCCACTCGGGAATGACCAGCAGGCGCTCGCCGATCTCCATGGGCTTATAGAACTGCTTCCAGTTGTTCTCCCAGTCGGCGTCCTCCACGTTTTCCATCGTGAGGAGCAGCGGCGCGTATTCGGGATGCTGCTTCTTGAGCGCCGAGAGCGCGATGCGCACCTGCGCCAGCGTGGAAAAACCGCTCTCGCTTTCTTCGAGGTAGAAGGTCACGCGGCATTTGCCGTGCTTCTCCGCCAGCAGCTCATCGTCCACATAGTCCCAATACTGGTGGTTGTTTTCGAGAAAATCCTTGAAGTCCGCCTCGTCGTCGATGACAAGGCCCTCGACGCCCTGCTCGCGCAGCAGCTCGCTGACCGGCTCCAGACCGGCGCGGGCGGTGTCGATATGCAGCTCCAGCCACTTCATCGCTGCGTCCCCACGAAGAACAGCCCCAGCGTGCCGCAGCCGGTGTGCGCGCCGATCACGGGGCCGATGAAGTCCGCGCGGACGTCCGTCACGCCGAAGCGCTCCTCCAGCAGCTCCTTGACATACGCCACGGAGTCGGGGCAGTTGGCGTGGCAGATGAACAAGGGCTGGTTCTTGTCCGGCTCGACGCCCAGCTCCTCCACCTTGTCGACCAGCGCCTTGAGCGCAGCCTTGGTGCCGCGCGCCTTGCTCATGGGAATGAGCCTGCCCTCGCTGTCGGTGTGCATGACGGGCTTGATGCCCAGCATCGTGCCGACGAAGGCCGCCGTGGCGCTCACGCGGCCGCCGCGCTTGAGGTGGTTGAGATCGTCCACGATGAACCAGTGGCATTGGGTCTGGAGGATGCTCCTCACATATGCCGCCAGCGTCTCGATGTCGGGGCTGCTCCTCCGGCGCTCCTGCACCGTGCGGTAGAGCAGCATTCCCTGTCCGCGCGAGGCGGAGAGGGAGTCGATGACAACGATCTTCGCGTCGGGGTACTCGCTTTTCAGGTCCTCCGCCGCGATGCAGGCGGACTGGTAGGTGGTGGACAGTGCGCCGGAGAAGCAGATGCACAGGATATCCTTGCCCGCGTCGAGCGCCCTGCGCATCGCCTCGTCGAACTGACCGACATTGGCGGCGGCGGTGGTGCTGTTTTTCGCTGTGCGGGCGGCGGCGGTGAGCCGGGAGCCGTCCCAGAGCCGGGGCGAGGATTACGCCGAATATGAGCGGGGCGTGATTACGGATGTTTTGGCCGACAACACCGAGACGGACGAGGTTTCCGACGGAGGATACCGGGGTGAGCAGCTGCTGCTGGCCACGGTGCGCACAGGGCAATACAAGGGTGAGACCATGCAGGTGTCCAACTTTGTGGGGCCGCTGTACGGCCAGCCGCTGCAGGTGGGACAGTCGGCGGTGCTGCTGATCTCCACCTACGCGGACGGAACCCACACGGCCACGGTATACGAATACAACCGGGCGGTGGGTCTGGCGGTGATCGTGGGGCTATTCCTGCTGGTGACGGTGGCCGTGGGCGGCAAGGTGGGCGCTAAGTCCCTGATTGCCCTGGCGGTGACACTGGCGTGCCTATTCTATGTGCTGATCCCGCTGCTGATGAAGGGGGCCCCTACCCTGGTGACGGTATTTTTGGTATGCGCATACATCACCGTTGTGACGATGGTCATACTGGGCGGCGTGTGCCGGAAAACCGTGTGCGCGGCATTGGGTACTATTGCGGGAACGGCGCTGGCCCTGCTATTCGGCCTGCTGGCACAGGGAATCCTGCACATTGACGGGCTCAGGCTAACGGATGTGGAGCCGCTGCTCCAGCTGCGGCAGACGGGCACCCCCCTGGGCCTGCGGGGCCTGCTGGTAGCGGGGGTGGTCATCAGTGCCCTGGGGGCGGTGATGGATGTGGCCATGAGCATCTCCTCGGCCCTGACGGAGGTACACGCAGTGGCCCCGGGCCGCAGCGGACGCGACCTTTTCCGCTCGGGCATGAACATCGGACGGGACATGGTGGGCACCATGACCAACACGCTGATACTGGCTTTTTTGGGCAGCGGGTTTTCCTTTATCCTCTACCTTTGCTCCCTGGGGCTGAATCTCCGGCAGCTTATCAGCTCCCCGTATGTGGCCACGGAGGTCATCAGCGGCGTGGCCAGCAGCGTCGGCGTTATATTGGCGGTGCCGCTGACGGCGGCGATCACGGCGGCCATCGTAACGCGGGAAAAAGCCGTCCCCGCGGCGGCGGACAAGGCCGCAGAGGGAAAGTAAATGCGCAAAAAGCAGCGTACCGAAGGTTCCATTCGGTACGCTGCTTCTTTGCGGCGGGTGGGGGCGGATTGCCACGGGCGCAGAGCGCCCTCGCAATGACAGGTTAGAAGAAATGCGGTGCAAGCCCGGGCGGCGGGGTGAGGGTACCCCGCCCTACGGAGGGTTACAAGGGGCGCGGAAGAACGGGCGGGGTAGAACCCCGCCCCTACGGAGGGTACAAGAGGTGCGGTGAGCGGACCGCCGGGGATATGCAGGAGGGGGCCTTCCTTTGGATTTTTGGGCAAAAAAATACCCGCTTCAAAAGCGGGATCAATCTTACCATACTACGGCGGCGGTGACAATGCAAGAAAAAATTTTGCCGGAGGGGAAATTTTGTCACATACTATGATCTTTTTTTAACAATGGGGGAAAATATTCGGCACATGGAACATTGACGGATGGGGCCCGGGGCGGTAGAATCGGAACATATTTTTCAGGCGGACGATCGCTTTGAAAACCATACTTCCAAATGCAGAGAACGAGACAAGTAGCGCAGCCACTCGGCCACAGCGAGGAGGGGACAGTGGGAGCCCTCCGCACAGAAGCGGCGCGAATAACACTCGGGAGCAGCGATCTGAACGGCTTCGGCTCAGTAGGAAAGACGCGGCGTGCGGCGTTAATGCACAGGGGCTTGCCTGAGCCCCGCAAAGCGGCTGAAAATTCAGCAAATTAGGTGGCACCACGGATGCGCAGCGATTCGTCCTAAAATTTTTAGGAATCGCTGCCACTATTTCGGAGGTGTTTTTTTATGTGCGCAATCATGGGCTTTACATCCCCCAGCCTGACGGCTCAGACCGTTCGTCCGTTCTTTGACAGGACCCTTTCCCGAGGGCCTGACCAGAGCCGCATGGAGCCTGCGGGCACTGGGAAGCTGTGCTTTCACAGGCTGGCCATTATGGGTCTGCAGGAGGAGGGCATGCAGCCGTTCCACCTGGGCGGCGACATGGTGGTATGCAACGGGGAGCTATACGGCTTCCGGCCGCTGAAGCGGGAGCTGGAGAAGCGGGGCTTTACCTTCCGCAGCGAGTCCGACTGCGAGCTGATTCTGCCGCTGTACCAGGAGTACGGGCTGGATATGTTCCGGCGGCTGGACGCAGAATTTGCCATGATCATCTACGACCACAAAACCGATAGCCTCATCGCCGCCCGGGACCCCATCGGCATTCGGCCCCTGTTTTACGGGCATCTGGACGACGGGAGCATCATCTTTGCCAGCGAAGCTAAGAACCTGGTGGGCCTGTGCAAGGAGATCTGCCCCTTTCCCCCGGGACACTACTACGCCTACGGACGCTTCGTGCGCTACGCTGACCTGACCACCGTGACCCAGTACAGCACCGACGACCTGGACACGGTGTGCAAAAACATCCGGAAAAAGCTCATTGCCGCCGTGGAGAAGCGGCTGGACGCCGATGCCCCCCTGGGCTTTCTTCTCTCTGGCGGACTGGACTCCAGCCTGGTGTGCGCCATCTCCGCCAAGCTCCTGGGGAAGAAGATCCGCACCTTTGCCATCGGCATGGACTTAGACCCCATTGACCTGAAATACGCCCGGGAGGTGGCCGACTTCATCGGCGCGGAGCACACGGAGGTCATTATGTCCCGGCAGCTGGTGCTGGACACCCTGGAGGAGGTCATTTCCCTGCTGGGCACCTACGACATCACCACCATCCGGGCCAGCATGGGTATGTATCTGTGCTGCCGGGCCATCCACAGGCATACAAACCTGCGGGTGCTGATGACCGGGGAAATTTCCGACGAGCTGTTCGGATACAAGTACACCGACTTCGCCCCCTCCCCGGAGGCCTTCCAGCAGGAGGCCAAGAAGCGGGTGGATGAGCTGTATATGTACGATGTGCTCCGGGCGGACCGGTGCATCTCCTCCAACTCTCTGGAGGCCCGGGTACCCTTCGGCGACCTGGACTTTGTGAAATATGTGATGTCCATTGACCCGAAGCTGAAGATGAACTCCTACAACATGGGCAAATTCCTGCTGCGGCGGGCCTTTGAAAAGGATCACATCCTGCCCGACGACATCCTCTGGCGGCAGAAGGCGGCCTTTTCCGATGCGGTGGGGCACTCCATGGTGGACGACCTGAAGGCCTTCGCCGAGGACATGTACACGGATCGGGAGTTTGAGCGCAAGCGCAAAACCTATAACTTTGCCACTCCCTTTACCAAGGAATCCCTGCTGTATCGGGAGATATTTGAGAAATACTACCCCGGTCAGGCCCGGATGGTTAAGGACTTTTGGATGCCCAACCGGGAATGGAAGGGCTGCGATGTGTCCGATCCGTCGGCCCGGGTGCTGTCCAACTACGGGGAGAGCGGAAAATAAAGCATAAGGCGTTTAGGGAGGTATAGTGGAATGAAGTACATTTTTGTCACCGGAGGCGTGGTTTCGGGCCTGGGCAAGGGTATATGCGCGGCGTCCCTGGGACGGCTGCTGAAGCAGTGCGGGCTGCGGGTGAAGAACCAAAAATTTGACCCGTATCTCAATGTGGACCCGGGGACCATGAGCCCCTATCAGCACGGGGAGGTCTTTGTCACCGACGACGGTGCGGAGACGGACCTGGATCTGGGACACTATGAGCGGTTCGTGGACGAGGCCCTGGACGCCAACGCCTCCATTTCCTCGGGAAAAATCTACTGGAGCGTGCTGAACCGGGAGCGCCAGGGGGGCTACCTGGGCGGCACGGTGCAGATCATTCCCCATGTGACCGACGAGATCAAAAATCGGGTGTACGCCATGGATGACGGGAACACGGATGTGGTCATCACGGAGATCGGCGGCACCGTGGGCGACATTGAGAGCCAGCCGTTTCTGGAGGCCATTCGCCAGGTGGCCAAGGAAAAGGGCAAGGAAAATGTGCTGTATATCCATGTGCCGCTGGTGGTGTCCATCCCCGGCAGCGGAGAGCTGAAGAGCAAGCCCACCCAGCACTCGGTGAAGGAGCTGCTGAGCCTGGGCATTCAGCCGGACATTCTGGTGTGCCGCACGGACAGCCCCCTGACGGAGGACATTCGGCGAAAGATCGCCCTGTTTTGCAATGTGGAGGAGGACTGCGTCATCGCCAACACCACCGCCTCCACCCTATACCAGGTGCCGCTGCTGCTGGAAAAGGAGGGGCTGTGCGCGGTGGTATGCCGCAAGCTGGGACTGGGCAGCGGCGTGCCGGACATGACAGAATGGCAGGCTATGGTGGAAAAAATCTTAGGGGCACACCGAAGGGTGGAGATCGCTCTGGTGGGCAAATACACCGGGCTGCACGACGCCTACCTCAGCGTGGCGGAATCGCTGTTTCACGCAGGGACGGCCTGCGACGCCAAGGTGGACATCCGCTGGGTGGACTCGGAGACACTGACGGAGGAGAATGCGGCCCAGATGCTGGCCGGCTGCGGGGGCGTGCTGGTGCCCGGGGGCTTTGGTGACCGGGGTATTGAGGGTATGATCGCCGCTGCCCGGTATGCCCGGGAGAATCGGGTGCCGTATTTGGGCATCTGCCTGGGGATGCAAATTGCCGTCATTGAATTTGCCCGGCATGTGGCCGGATGGGATGACGCGGACAGCACGGAATTCACCACCCGGACGGCCCACCCGGTCATTGACCTGATGCCCGAGCAGGTGGGCGTGACCGCCAAGGGCGGCACCATGCGCCTGGGACGCTATCCCTGTGTACTGGCGGAGGGGAGCCGGGCCCGGGCAGCCTACGGCACGGCGGAGGTCTTTGAGCGGCACCGCCATCGCTACGAGTTCAACAACCAGTTCCGCACGGAGCTGGAGGAGGCGGGGCTCAGGCTCTCGGGTCTGTCCCCGGATCGGCAGCTGGTGGAGATCGTGGAGGAGCCGGGACACCCGTGGTTTGTGGGGTGTCAATTCCACCCGGAGTTTCTCAGCAGACCGGACAGGCCGCACCCGCTGTTTTGGGGGTTTGTGGCGGCGGCGCTGGAGAAGTAACGGTGCATTTGGATTATAGTGCGGCGGGGTGAGAACCCCGCCGCTTTGTGCGGAAAGAGGTGCGGCACAAAACCGGCGGGCGGACAGAGGCGTCCGCCCCTACGGAAGCGCTACAAGAAGTGCAATAGGCGGGCGACCGCAAGGGTCGCCCCTACGAAAAAGGCGAAAACTTACTGTGCAAGGCGGCGGCGTGAGGGCACGCCGCCCTACGAAGGGCTACAAGGGGTGCGGTACAAAATCGGCGGGCGGACAGAGGCATCCGCCCCTACGGAGGGGTGCAAGAAGTGCGTTTGGGGGTTGTGCCTATTAGACCAAAGCAAGGAGCAAGAAGTCTCCTTCTTACTCCCTTACTCCTCGCTTCACTATATGGGAGGACTCAGCGGAAATATTCCACCACAGAAGAGACTGCAGCGGCTATGGAGTCCACGATGTTTTCAAGGGCTGTGCCCGCATCGCCGCGATACACCACGGCGCTGTCGCTGGAGGGCAGCTCCAGGTACTCCACCTGGCCGCTGGTGGGCTTCTTCATGCCCGCCTCCTCGGCCACCCGCTTGACGGTGGCCAGGTCAAAGGTCTTTTCATACTGGGTCAGCAGGGCCACCTGGCGCTCCTCCAGCTGGCTGATCTCCGACTTCATCTCGGAAATATCCGTGTTTACCTGGGTCAGACGCACATAGCCCATGAGCAGCAGCACCACTAGACCCGTCAGCAGCACCGCGCAGGCCAAAACCAAGGGAGAGGGCTTGGCCACAGGCCGGGCCACAGGCTGGCGCTTGGGCTGGGGGGTCGGCTCCCGGTGCGGCTGCTCCATGCGGCCGGCATCGTCTAATGCTCGTTCCCGGGCCAGGGCGTCCAGATCATAGGCCAGGGAGCCGTCTGTATATCCGTATCTGCGGCGATCATATTTCTGTGCCATGATTTCCTCTTCCTTTCTTTCTTGGATTTATCTTCTTCTAAAAAGCCTCGCAGAGTTCGCGTCCGCAGACGCGAAAACTCCAATCATTTTTCAC
>ENA-OUQG01001436-OUQG01001436.1-human-gut-metagenome-genome-assembly--contig:-NODE-1436-length-12892-cov-3.726883_pt1 | contig 12892 bp, 7 predicted proteins | sample MGYA00237943_ERZ548823 | MGnify/ENA primary metagenome ERZ548823 (study PRJEB26490, sample SAMN05194731) | human gut metagenome | biome: terrestrial biome; feature: human-associated habitat; material... | reverse complement strand
CCCCTATCTCATGGGGGCAGTATCAGTTTTGAAAACGGACATTAAAATACAAGAACTCCGCCCTAAACAACCACGAAAGGGGAGTTAGGGCGGAGCTATCTACAAATATCACTTCTTTTCTTCCAGATGCTTCTTCACGGCATCCTCGATATCAGCCTTGTAATTCAAGCCGTAGAGGCGATACAGATCCTGCATGTGGAGCATTCTTGGGAAAAAGTTCTCCAGGTTGCGCTTGTCCTTAGCAGTCCACTGAACCTCAGAAAGGGCGGCAAGTCTTGGCAACAGCTCCCACTCCATCTTCTCGGCATCCTTTACCCACTCGGTCCAGATACAACCCTCGGCACCGATGATGTTCTTCTGCTCGGCAGGAGTCAACTTATCAGAGCAAGGATCCAGATCATATACTCGCTGGATGCTAGGAATACCCTCTATCTTGTTGATGCGAGGATTGCTGAAATAGAAATTGCTGATAGGAGCCACGATGGTAGGATGACCTTCACGGGCTGAACGGATACTGGCATTCACACTGGTCCAACCGCAAACGGTGATGTCCTTGGATGGAGTTCCTTCCAGAATTTCATCCCAACCCATCATCTTTCTGCCACGGTTTCTGATCTGCTTCTCTATCTCACCCATAAACCAGGTCTGGAGCTGCTCTTCCTTGCTGTGCTTAGGAAGCTCCTGGATGCCGAGCTCTGCAATCTTCTTCTGGCAGTTCTCGCAAACCTTCCAGCGGTTCTTAGGACACTCATCGCCACCAATGTGAATATACTCTGATGGGAAAATATCCATGATTTCATCCATCACGTCCTTGGCAAACTGAAGGGTCTGAGCCTTGCCGGCACACAACACATCCTCGAAAACACCAAAACGGGTAGCTACCTCGTAAGGACCATCGGTACAGCCCAACTCAGGATAAGATGCCAGGGCAGCCAGCATGTGACCCGGCATATCCACCTCCGGAATCACGGTGATGTATCGGTCGGCTGCATACTTCACGATTTCGCGAGCTTCTTCCTGGGTATAATAACCTGATACGGGAACGCCATCAAACTCGTTCTTGTTGGTTGGCAGGATGGTCTCCCTGCGCTTGGAACCAATCTGGGTAAGCATCGGATACTTCTTGATTTCAAGACGCCAGCCCTGATCCTCGGTAAGATGCCAGTGGAAATAATTGATGTTGTGCATCGCAAAGACATCGATCAACTTCTTGAGATAAGGTACGCTGAAATAATGACGGCCCACATCAATCATGAATGCACGATAAGCAAAGCGGGGAGCATCGGTAACCTCGACAGCAGGAAGAGAAACGCTCTTCACATTCTTGGTGATAGGCAATGCCTTCATCACACTCTGGATGCCATAGAAGATACCTACATGAGAGGTGGCAGAAATGGTGATGCCATTCTTGTTGACCACTAGAGAATAAGCTTCAGATTTAGTATCGCCAGCATTCAGCGCCAGACGAATCTGACCCTTCGCCTGCTTGTCGGTAGTCTTTACCTCGATACCGGTTACCTCCTTGATATGAGATGCCAGGAACTCGGCATTCTTCTTCTGCTTCTCATCTCCGGCAGCATAATAGATTGTAGTTTTGGCTGTGATGCGGAAAGGAGCGCTGCTCATCTCCTTGACTTGCTGAGGCAATGGAACAATCTGCCAACTGCCCATGTTCACATCCTTGGCTGATAATGAAAGGCTAGCCAAAAAAGCCATAGTTAGAATGATTCTTCGTATCATAATTTTGAATGAATAGGTTTTAAATCACTGCAAAATTACGATTTTATACCGAAAGTACGGCATAATTTGAAGAAAAGCATCCTTCACTATGGCTTTTTTAACCTATTTTGGGTCTGGAAACTGCCAGATGGCGGTTTCTAGAAGAGATTCACGATGCGGTCGATGTCAACCGAAAGTCCCACTGAGAAGGTGCGACCGGTGGTCATCGCCGAACTCCAATAATACTTCTCAGGTGTATAATCGAAGAGATTATCTACCGTGAAGTTCAGATTGACGGCATCCAGGAATCGCTGCTGAAGCGTGAACTTCCACAACTGATAACTGCTGTCATGCTTCTCGATGTTCGTATCTGGAGAGGACAGGTATCTGCCTGACAGAGCGGCATTGATGCGATAGAACGAACAGAGCTGACGATCGTAGTCGAAACGCCAGGTAGCGGAATGCGGACGAGGCTGGGAGAACTGGGAATCTACACTTCTGCCACCCACATGGAGATAGCTGTAGTCGAGTTTCACACCTAGACCCATATCCGAACGGTACTGGGCACTGAAGTCGATACCGCTCACCTCTACTCCATCCTCATTGCAATAACGGGAAGCCACATCCGGCTGACCGGTTCCCGGGGTATAATCGGCATAATCCTCGGTAGTGATGCGCTTATCATACTTATTATAATAGCCCATCAGGGTAAGACTATACTGACCGGTCAAGAAGCCTGCATTCTTCACCCTGCCGGTATGCTCCAGCGCCAGGTTGAAGTTGTCGCTCTTCTCTGGCTTCAGATCCGGATTGCCGTAAATCATCTGCATGCCCGCCATATCAAAGTTCATATACATCTCCTTGAGGGTTGGGGCACGGAATCCGCCGGCATAATTGGCACGGATGGAAAAGCCCTTCCACTTGGTCATCAGAGCCAGACGACCGGTGGTGGCATGCTGGCTGGATGCTGAGAAGTAATCATGACGAAGACTTGCCACGATGTTCAACCACTGCAAAGGATTGTAATCGAACTGGGCGAAGGCATCGTATGAATTCTGAGTCTTGGAACCATTGTTGGCAAACTGATAGGTGGTGAGATAATCGTTCAGGAAATCTGCACCTGCCGTCAATGTGTTCTTGCCGAAGATATGGGAATAGAGGGCACGGACGGTGTTCTGACGGTTGGTATAATCGTGGTCGTGAGTACGCTCATCATTCACATATCGAGCCTTGTCATACTGGTCGAAGCCGTATGAAATCTCCAGATTATCATTCTCCGAGAGATTCATCACGGTCTTCAGTCCGGCAGAATAATCCTTATAGTGGTCATCGTAGTTGCTGCGATTACTGATACGATTGAAATAGCCGCCACGACCTATCAGCTTCACCTTGTTAGAGAGCTTGTAGGTAAGTCGCTCTTTCACATTGAAGGTCTCGCCACCATAGATATGGAGGATGTTGGATTCTGTATCGAAAGGACTGGTAAGCTGCACCTCATCTGATGTGGTGCGCTGGATGCTGGTCTGCGAATTCCATTTTCCGGCATTGAAGCTGAAGCTTCCGCCGTGGCGCCACTCCTTGTTGAAGTCGTTGTAGCGGGTATTGACATTGGCAGTCCAAGGTTCGCTGTTTTCACGGGAGATGATGTTGATGACTCCGGCTACGGCACTGGCGCCATAGAGCGCCGAAGCTGCACCCTTCACAATCTCGATACGTCCTACATTATCCAGATTCAATCTGCTGTAATCTACGTTATCCATGGTTTCGCCAGCCAATCGCTCGCCATCTACAAGGAAGAGCACGGCATTTCCACCGAAACCATTCATGTTGAGAGAAGTCTCCTGGTTCATGGCATAGCCGAATTCCAGACCCGGCATCTGCTCGGTGAGGAGGTCCTGGATATTGGTAGCATCAGCTATCTTGATATCATTGGCGGTAATCAGACGGGTTACCACAGGAGCATCCTTCAAAGCCTTCGGAGTTCGGGTTGCGGTAACTACCACCTGATCGAGGGCTGTAGCATCCGGTTGAAGACGAAGGACATGCTGCTCACCTTTTCTCTCATCCGCTTTCAGTACGAAAGTCTGAGTCTGATAGCCTACAAAGCTCACCTTCACTCTCACCGCTCCCTCCTTGCTGTAAGGAATGCGGAAATATCCATCTTCATCAGTGGTTACTCCTCCCTTGGCATTCACCATCTGGACGGTAGCACCCACCAAAGGTGCGCCCGAATCATCGAGCACTCTACCCACGATATCACCCTGGGTTTCAGCTTTCAGATTCAGGCACAATCCGCAAAGGATCAGGAATAGTGCGAATATCTTTTGCTTCATCGAATTATATCAAAGTTTATCCTGAAACAATCCTTTTATTTTGTACAAACAAACTTAGCAATCATCGGCATAGGCATCTTGCCATACTGTATTGAGTAGCTGACAGTCAGAGTCTTGTCCTTCAAAGTACCCTGCAAGGTTACAGTGTAGTTCTTCTCTGCACCATTCACGGTAACAGTACCGGCATAGCTTTCCTGAGAGAAAGCATAAGCACCATTAGAACCAGTTACCTTTACTGCAGGAACCTCCAGAGCAGGAAGAGCCATCATGCCCTCGCCGCAAGCAGGTAAGGTAACCTTGACTGTAGCATCATCTACTGCCTCAATCTTCATAGTAACATTATCGTATGTAGAAGCCTCGCCCATTACGGTCATATCCAGAGAGCTGGTGTATGAACCAGCTATCTCCTTGGCAGCTGCCACAGTATTATTATCATCATCACTGCTGCAAGAGCTGAATGCTACACACATAGAAACCAAAGCCAACATCATGGCCATCATTGTCTTAAACTTTTTCATTTTTCTTATTTTTCTTTTAGTTACAATAATATTTTCTGTTTGAGGGGATTTGCAACCCTGTTCAAGGGGATTTGTAATCCCCGTTCCCTGTTTAAGGGGATTTGCAATCCCCGCTAGTTCAAGGGGATTTGCAATCCCCGCTTATTTATCTTCCGGAACATAGATGATTTCGCCATTCTCCAGCTGGTAAGCGATGCCCACCTTCTTTCCCTTGTTACCAGATTTATTGCTCTGGTCTTCCGAAGGAGTATAGCGATTGATCTTCTGTCCATCCTTGGTAATGATTTCCATATTCTCCTTGCCAGGGTTCTTCACCATCGTGAAGTTATCCTTGCTGAACATTTCCGTCATATTATAGCGCGAAACGAGTGCCACCATCAGGGCAAGGGCAAACACCATCGCCACATCGAAGAGGTTGCTCACTACGCTCATCGGATCATCATCCTCGCCATCATGCGAGAGACGACTTCTACGTCTTTGTCTCATATTCTTTTCAAGATGTTAAGGAGTTACTTTTTCTCATCAATCAGGTCTGCCATAAACTCGAGGTTACTCATATCCTCGGTGTACCAGCGGTTCTTGGTCTGCTTGGTTACAAAACCGATGGCAGCAGAGAACAATCCCACTACGGTGGTAGCGAAAGCCACCTGCATATTGTAAGCCATCGAAGCAATATCGCCGGTAGAAAGACCTACCAGAGCTGGACCCATCGGAATCAAGGTACCCATCAAACCGAGCATCGGACCCATCTTCAGAAGAGTAGAAGGAAGAGAAAGATCCTTCTCAACAAACTGGGCATACTGGTCGAGGATGCGGTTCACCTGCGCCTTGCTCTGACGGTTGTCCACGAGTTTCTTCATATAGGAAACGATGACAGCCTGCTTGTTCTTAGGCAAACGATCGCCCAAGGTATCGATGTTATCGAGCGTCAGGGTGTTCATCTGTTCACGAATCTCCGCACCCGACTTGCGCTTTACAAGATACTGTCCGAAGAAACCTCCAAGGAGCAGCAAGGCTCTGAGGAAGAAGAAAATCAACAAAATAATCACAGGAACCAGCATGCCTGTGGAAATCCAAAACAATACGTCTGATATGTAATTCATTATACTCTATATTTTTTAATTTGATAATTGTAAATTGCCAATCCTATCGCCATTCCTACGATGACGATGGCGATGACGCCAAGAAGCGAGAGGGCATCGAAACTGTTGAATCCAGCCACGGCTGTCCTGCCATTTACCGTACCGATGATGCCCATCAATCCGAGCAGCACCTCTACCAGAAAAAGCAGTTCCAAGCGGATTGGGCGCTCCGGCAAGAGCCATCTCAAACCGTAGGTGAATACCGGCGTCAAGACCAGCAGCACTACGGCAAGCACCCATGCCACTACCTGGAACGATACGCCGGGAAGCAGGAAGATGGTCATCACCAGAACACTGAACAGCACTGGGAAAACCAGCAAACCCGGGAAGAACTTCAGGAAGATGAAGAACATCCATTTGCGGCGGCTCACATGTTCCGAAGTCTTCAAATCTACGTGGTGCACACAGAAAAGCATCGTGAGTGCCACGTCGATACTCAGCAGCACCGCCATATCGAGCATCAGCTTCTGGTCGGCTATCCAGGCCGCAATCTGCGTCTTCGACTGCTCGATGGCGAATGGCCAGGTCATTCCCACGAAGAAGGCTATGAGCACCGAGATGATCATAATCTCCTTCACTCCGTGGAAGGTCTGCTTCAGCACAAAACTGAAGCAAACCAATATCATCATTACTAAAACTAATGTCTCCACTATTAATATTATACTATTTAGTTTAGGGGGATATGTTATCCCCTTTACTATTCTACCATATTCTTTCTTCTCCGTCGAATCAGGATAGTCAACATCACGAAAGCAACGATGACGATGACACCTACAACGATGCCGCTCACCACAGTGGTGGTCTTCTGAGCATCCTCATTCAGCGTCTCCTTCTTCATCACCATACCCTTGTCGCTGCTGTTCTTCGCAGCCTCAGCATCACGGATCTGTTCTACATTCTGCTGATATTCCTTGGCAGAAGCAGCATCGGTCTTGCTGGCGATATAGTTGCGGAGCTTGGCATTGTCGCAGACAAAACCGGAGCATGAAGGCTTATACTTGTTCACCGTCTCGGTATGAAGCTTGGCAATGTCCTTGAGCTGCTGAGGAGTAGCCTTCCACATTCCCTTGCGGGCGCTCTCCATCATCACGGCGGTCATCTCCATCAGCGCTGCCGGATTCTGCTTGTCGAAGAACTCCTTGGTTCCGAGATTGTACTTGTCCTTGACATATACATTATAGATCTCGTCCCACATCTCCTTGTCGATTGCCTTTGGCTTCATCACATTCCAACCATAGGTATTGGTTACGATTTCGGCGAATGTGCTGGCACTGCTGGCTCCACCCTTCATCTTTTCCTTGATATAGGCAGGGTTGAAGATGGTGGTTCTGCCCTCGATGCCGATAGCCTCCTTCACCTCCTGCATTCTCATATTGCTATGATTGCGATAGTCGGCGAGATAAGCATCCGGATCCTTACCGGTTACGTTGCGCACTGCAAGGTTCATACCTCCCATAAATTCATATACGTGGTCGAGACTCAAGGCACCCCAGGTGTTGCTCTGTCGTGGCTGAACCACCACATCGGTACGGGTCAGCGCTGCCTCGAAAGCAGCCTTGCGCACGGTCTCCCAGTTTTTCTCATCACCGTAGTAGGCACCCATATTGTTCATATAGACCTCGGCAATCTGGCTCTCCTTATCCCAGCGGTCGCCTGCGGTTACCATCTCCTGGATACCGGTGCCATAGTTGCCGTTTACGCCACCAAACACTCGATACATACTCACCTCGCGTGCCTCCTTTGGCGACATACCCTTCTCTACGAGCACTCTTTCAGATTCGGTAACACCGGCTTTCACCAGGTTGTCGTACTTATCACCCTTGGCATTTGCCGCCATCTCTATCGCCTTGTTGATGAGGAAGAGACGGGATGCTGCCAGGTCGCGGAGCTGACCGGAAGTCTGAACCACGACATCGATGCGAGGACGGCCCAACTGCTTGGATGGGATGAGACGCAGATCGGTAACACGACCAAAGGCATCTCTTACCGGTTCTACACCGAGCATATATAGAATCTGAGCGATGGTAGCACCCTCTGTTTCGATAAACTCACTGCTCCAGAGCGTGTAGCTCACCTTACGAGGATATTCACCCTTATGTCGCTCGCAATACATCTTGATGGTATTGTCGCAAAGTTCCTTCGCCTTCTCCCAGGCATCCTCCGATGGCGTATTCTCCACATTGATGGAGAAGAGATTTCTACCGGTAGGCAGGGTGTTCGGATTCACAATCAGATCACCACCAGGAGATGGAGCGGTAAAGCCGCCATTCAGGGCATTCATCAGAGAAGACATCTCGTTGAGCGGACTCTGACGGAGCGCCTCCGAATACTTGCCCACATTCTGCAAGGCATGCTCTACGGTAGTAATCGCCTGAGCCAGATGAATCTGCTGACGGGTATATTTTGGTGCCTTCGACATCATCATACCCTTTTCTTTAGAAGATTTTCCGGTCTGAGATGACTTGCCCTTGCCGGCTTTTGCCATCTTCGCCTTCTTCAAATCTTCCTGATACCATTTCTGTCCCTTCTTGATAGCTTCCATCATCTTGTCAGGGAAGCGACCGGTCTGTTCCATCTTCTCAAAAGCCTCACGACTCATCTGCGGAATCTTCTTCTTATGAGAAACCTTGGCAGCACGGAGCTCGCTTACCGTCCGGTGATCTACCTTCTTCGGCTTCGCCTCCTTCGCTCCACCCATCTGGTCTGCCATCTGCATCATCATCTGGATAGGATCCGGAGCTGCCTGCATCGCCTCAACCTTGCGAGCCATCTGGAGTTCGGCAGGAGTGATTCCTACATAACGGCAGATGTATTCATCTGAAACCGAGGCTGAACCCAGAAGCTGGGTCACGGTATTGCGTGCCTTGCTCAGATAAAGACGGTCGAAAAGCTGCTTATGCTTCTCCACACCCTCCTGAGCACGACCTTTCAGCTTATCTACTGCCAACATTCCGTAGGCAATAGGATCGGTAGCCATCGCATAGACACTGGTGCGGACATCATCGTTATCGTATGGCACACCCAGAGTATAGAGTTTGCCGGTAATCTTCTCGTTTGCCAACTCTTCCGCAAAGTTCTCTACTCTTGCGATTTCATCTGCAGAATAAGGCTTGTTCATCTGCTTGGCATCGAGTCCCAGTTCACGGGCGATTCCCATCTTCACGGTCAGCGCCTTTACCTTGAGCGACTGTTCTGTGGATGCCTTCTTCTCGTATGACTGGATGGCATCGCTCAACTGCTTATAGGTCTGTCGCAACTCGCTCTCCTTGAAAGGAGGAGTGAGATAGCTCTGGGTCTGGGCATAGGTGCGGCGCTTGGCAATCATCGCCTCGCCCACATTGCCGATGGTATATATATAAAGATGTGGAACCACACCAATCAATCGGTCACTCCAGTCGTTGCTGCCGAGTGCCACCTGCTTTCTCGGGGTATATTCCAGCGAGCCGTGGGTTCCGAAATGGATGAGTGCATCGGCACTGAAACCATAACGAGCCCAGAGATAAGAGGCAACATAGGTGTAAGGTGGTGCCTGGTCGGTGCCATGCACAATCTTGAAGGAGTCGCCTCCCACGCCTGCCATCACCTGTGGAAGCAGGGTCACATTACCGAACTGCAGTCTTGCCACCGCCAACTTTCCGTCATCGGTAGCCATATATTTGCCAGGGAAGGAACCATAGAGCTGGTTCATCTCCTTGATCATCTTCTTAGACAAAGCCTTCTGGGTCCATCCGGCAAACTGCTGAGCAGTAACCAGGGCTGGATGTCCAGACTTCAGGAACTGGGTATAGGCTCCCTCGGCATAGGTTCCGAAGACGGCACCCTGAGCCTGGATCATCTTTGCCAGTTCCTGAGGATTGGCTGGCAACTTGCCTACATTATATCCCTCATTCTTCAAGCGAACCAGGAGATTGTAGAGCGATGGAACCACTTCCATTCCCGAAGCGGTAAGTGCATTCTGACCGGGACCCTTGAAGTAGAAGATGGCGATACGCTTGCTGCTGTTCTTCTTGTTCTTCAGATTCACATAGCCCTGCACGCTCTCCACGAAACTCTCCATTCTGTCAGGGATGCCGTAAACCTCCTGCAAGCCCTCCTTGTTGATGCGCTGACCGAAAACCACGTATGGACGGATGGCACCATCAATCTCCGGAGTCACGATGCTCTGCGACATGAAGCCGCCGTTCATTCCCTGCTTGTCGTTCTCCCAATCGGTGGTCAAGCGGTTGATATTAAGAGGTGAGAATAGTGGAATATTCTTCTGCTTCAGGAACTCAACGAAGTAATCGCCCAGTCTGCCATGCGCCATATTCACTACGGCATTCGCCTGGATACTGTCGGCATGATGACCGGCGATAAAGCTCTGAAGCTTATTGATGCGATACACCATGAATCCCTTCTTCTCGAAAGCTTTTTCCATATCAGGAGCCGCACCCATAAAACCAGTAAGCATGATGGTAGGAGCACCTTCTTTATATAAACCGTTCTTTGCCAGAAAGGCATTGTACTCGCGGATGCTGTTGAAACCCAGTTCATCGCCCTTTTCATCCTTCGGGTCGAAATGAGTCAGGAGATAGTCTGGTCGCTCATTTACACGTTCCGGCTCTGGAGCCATGAACTTCTTTCCGTCGATAAACTTACGGATGTAAGCGAGCATACTCTGATAGTTCTTCTTACCGCCGTTCTCGATGTACTGCATCAGATAATCGGCATCGAAGTTATCTACTGATACGATATTGTTGGCTGGGTTGGTAGCAGCATGAGTCAGGGTCGGCACCTTGTAGGAAGCCTCTTCCAACTGCTTGCGCTGGTTCTCGTCAATTCGGAGTCCCATACCATTCACGATAATCATATCGTAATCATCCAGATGATCGAAATCATCGGTCGTGATTTCACTCAGTTTGATCATCGCATTGTCGTTGGCATGCGAAATCTGTCCCAGCGCAATAGCCTGATAGTTGAGGAAAGCGATGCGGGTAGTACCCACCCAGGCAGAGTAAGCCTTCGCCAAACCTCCCAGAACGATCACGGCCAACAAGGCCAGGAAGATGTGTTTCTTTTTAATCTTTCTGATTTTTCCTAATCCTTTTTTCATATCTATTCCTTTTATCGGGCTGCAAAGGTATAGCTTATTTAGAATTTGTACAATACCTAGAAATTGTGATTTTCACATTTTTTATACTTAGAAGTTGGTATCAGATTGATAGGTTCAGATTCCCATATCCTAATAAATGAGTAGTCTTTTCATGGATTTACGGAGTTTAGTTTGGTAGTTTCACATAAAAGCCGTAACTTTGCAACATAAATCAAACAGAAACTTTATAATAATGAAGAAACTGATTCTTAGTGCTGCCCTCCTGGCAGCTTCTTTGGCATCCCAGGCCCAACAGGGTCCGCTGTGGATGCGCTACCCTGCCATCTCACCGGATGGCTCTACCATCGCCTTTGCCTATAAGGGCGATCTCTATTGCGTTCCAGCCAATGGTGGCGAGGCACGCCAGTTGACGACCCATGCTGCTTACGACTCCCAGCCTATCTGGAGCCCTGACGGCAAGAAGATTGCCTTTACTTCCAACCGAGAAGGCAGCCTGGATGTTTACGTCATCTCTGCCAAGGGCGGTGCGCCAACCCGACTCACCACTCACAGCGGCAAGGAGACTCCTATCGCCTTCAAGGACAACGACCATGTGCTCTTCTCTGCCAACATCATGCCTACAGCCCAGAGCAATCTCTTTGCTGCCAATGAATTTTCACAGGTTTACGAGGTAAGCACTGAGGGCGGTCGTCCTAAGTTGTATTCCGTTCTTCCAATGGAGAACATCAGCATCAACAAGAACGGTCAGGTGCTCTATCACGACAAGAAGGGTTATGAGGATGCATGGCGCAAGCACCATACTTCTCCTATCACCCGAGATATCTGGATGCTCGACAACGGAAAGTACCAGAAGCTTACTACCTTCAAGGGCGAGGACCGCAACCCGGTATGGGCTGCCGACAACCAGAGCTTCTACTATCTCAGCGAGCAGGATGGTTCCTTCAATATCTACCGCCGCAACATCGCAAGCGGTAAGGATACCCAGATTACCCAGCAGAAGAAGAATCCTATCCGTTTCCTCACTTCTTCGAATGACGGTTTGCTCTGCTATGGTTTCGATGGCGAAATCTATACCGTAAAGGAAGGTGCACAGCCTCAGAAGGTCAGCATCTCCATCACTACAGACAACGATGAACCGAGCCTCATCCGCAAGGTACAGTCTTGGGGCGCTACCGAAATTGCGCTTTCTCCAGATGCCAAGGAGGTGGCTTTCGTGATGCACGGAGATGTATATGTTACCTCTACGGAATACAAGACTACCAAGCGAATCACCGATACTCCCCAGCAGGAACGCAACCTGAGCTTTGCTCCTGATGGCAGAAGTCTGGTCTATGCTTCTGAGCGCAATGGCGTATGGCAGATTTTCCAGGCTAAGATCAAGAACGAGAAGGAGAAGAACTTTACTTACTGCACAGAGGTAGAAGAGGAGCAGCTCACCAAGACCAATGTTACTTCTCAGTATCCTGCCTACAGTCCTGACGGCAAGGAGGTGGCTTTCTATGAGGATCGTGCTACCCTCCGCATCATCAACCTGAAGTCGAAGGAAGTGCGCACCGTGCTCGATGGCAAGTACAACTATTCTTACTCTGATGGCGACATCTGGTTTGAATGGAGCCCAGACAGCAAGTGGCTCATGTGCAGCTACATCGGTAATGGCGGATGGAACAATACAGATATCGCCGTAGTAAAGGCTGACGGAAAGGAAGTGCACAATATTACCGACAGCGGGTACAGCGACAGCAACGGCAAGTGGGTACTGGGCGGAAAGGCTATTCTCTTCGAGAGCGACCGTGCCGGTTATCGCAGTCATGGTTCATGGGGTGCAGAATATGATGCCTATCTCATGTTCCTCGACCTCGAAGCCTACGACCGCTTCCGCATGTCTAAGGAGGAACTCGAATTAGCCGAGTCCAACAAGGACGAGAAGGAGAAGAAGGCTGACGAGAAGGAGGAGAAGAAGAAGGAAAACAAGAAGAAGAAAGAGGAGAAGACAGGAAAGATTGAGGTGGATAAGGTGAAACCTCTCGAACTCGACTTCGAGAACTGCCGTGACCGTGTGGTACGTCTTACCGTCAACTCATCCAATAT
>ENA-OUQG01001434-OUQG01001434.1-human-gut-metagenome-genome-assembly--contig:-NODE-1434-length-12902-cov-4.650891_pt1 | contig 12902 bp, 13 predicted proteins | sample MGYA00237943_ERZ548823 | MGnify/ENA primary metagenome ERZ548823 (study PRJEB26490, sample SAMN05194731) | human gut metagenome | biome: terrestrial biome; feature: human-associated habitat; material... | reverse complement strand
CACAGCGAAGGCGGTCTATTTTTCCATGACTGGCATCAAAATTCAAGCGAGCTGCAGGCGAAGATCGCCGACAAGCTGCATGTGTCGGAAAGGACAGCAAGGCGCTACAACAGCCGTTTTGTGTATCTGGTCGCGCGCAACATGGGGTACTATGAAAAGTTGGCCTAACAAAGCCATGTCAATACTATAAAATATATAGCGTAAAAGGGCTGCCGGGGAACCGGTCAGCCCTTTCTTTGTACACCGACAAAACGGGTAAAAAACGGGGGTGGTGACGTGGTAAGCGGGCGCGACAGCAAGACAGGACGCTTTGCAAAAGGCAATCCGGGCGGCGGGCGGAAGAAAAAGCCGGAAGAGATCAATGGCATACATCAAAAGACGGTGCCGGAGCTCGTCGAGTTGGCATTTGACCCAAACACGCGTGTGGACGTGCGCGTCGCCATCCTTAAGTGGCTGACCGAGATGGACCTGGGCAAACCCGGCCAAAAGGTGGACGTTGACGCGCGCACGGAAGGCGTGCAGGTCGTGCAGTTTGAGGGAGATCTGGCCGAATGGGCGCAGTGATCTTTGACCACCTGCGCACCGAGCGGCCGACAAAGCAGCAGATTGCGTTTTTTACGTCGACGGCAAAACACACGGCGTTCGGCGGTGCGCGAGGCGGCGGAAAGAGCTGGGCCGTGCGGACGAAGGCAAAGCTGCTGGCGCTGCGGTACGCGGGGATCAAGCTGCTGATCGTGCGGCGGACGCTGCGGGAGCTGCAGAACAACCACATCGATCCGCTCCGGCAGGAGCTGGCGGGCGTGGCGAAGTATAAGGCGGCGGACAAGCGGTTTGAGTTTCCGAACGGGTCGGTCCTGACCTTCGGCTACTGCGCGTGCGACGGGGATCTGGGGCAGTATCAGGGCGCGGAGTACGACGTGGTGTTCCTCGACGAGGCGGGGCAGCTGCAGAAGGCGTGGATCGACGCGATCAACGCCTGCGTGCGCGGGACGAACGGATTTCCGAAGCGGACGTATTACACGCTGAACCCCGGCGGGCCGAGTCACGGGTATTTTAAGCGGCTGTTCATCGACCGGCGGTTTGAGCCGGGGGAGCGGGAAGACGCCTACAGCTTCGTGCAGGCGTTGGTGACGGACAACCGGGTCTTGCTCGAGCGGCAGCCGGACTATCTGCAGCAGCTCGAGACGCTGCCGCCAAAGCTGCGCGAGGCGTGGCTGCACGGGTCGTGGGATGTGTACGAGGGGCAGTTTTTTGAGGACTTCCGGGACGTGCCGGAGCATTACAAGGACCGGCGCTGGACGCATGTCATCGAGCCGTTTGAGATTCCGGATGGGTGGACGATCTGCCGGAGCTATGACTTCGGGTACGGAAAGCCGTTTTCCTGCGCGTGGTGGGCGGTCGACTATGACGGGGTCATCTATCGGATCCTGGAGCTCTACGGCTGCACGCGGACGCCGAACGAGGGCGTCAAGTGGACGCCGGACCGGCAGTTTGCCGAGATCCGGCGGATCGAGACGGAGCATCCGTGGCTGAAGGGCCGGGAGATCACGGGCGTGGCGGATCCGGCGATCTGGGACGCGTCGCGCGGGGAGAGCGTGGCACAGACGGCGGCGCGGTACGGCGTGTATTTTTCGCCCGGCGACAACGAGCGGATCGCGGGGTGGATGCAGTGCCATTACCGGCTGCAGTTCGACGAGAACGGGTATCCGCGGATGTATGTGTTCCGGAACTGCAGGGCGTTTATCCGGACGGTGCCGCTGATGCTGTATTCGCAGACGCGGCCGGAGGATCTGGACACAGCGCTGGAGGACCATGTGTGCGACGAGTGGCGGTATTTCTGCATGTCGCGGCCGGTGCGGCCGATCCGGGGCGGGCAGACGGCGGCGATCTGGTCGGATCCGCTCGACCAACTGAGATAAGGAGGAAGCAATGGAGGTACGGACAACAGGCGTCCCCGTGATCGGGGAGAAGGAGCTCCGGCGGGCGGCGGAGATCCTGCGCCGCTACAAGCAGGGCAGGCAGAATCTCGAGCGGCGCATCATCGCCGACGAGGACTGGTGGAAGCTGCGGCAGTGGCGGCAGTTTGCGGACAAGGGCAATCCGAATGACGACCGGCCGGCGTCCGGGTGGCTGTTCAACGTGATCATGGGCAAGCACGCGGACGCGATCGCGGCCTATCCAGGGCCGAATATCCGTCCGCGGGAGCCGGACGACCGGATGGAGGCGCAGATGCTCTCGTCCATCCTGCCGTGCATTCTGGAGCAGAACGACTTTGAGGAGGTCTATTCCGACACGTGCTGGCAGAAGATGAAGCAGGGCACGGGCGTATGGGGCGTGTACTGGGACCAGGAGAAGCTGGGCGGGCTGGGCGATATCTCGATCCGGCCGGTGAATGTGCTGAATCTGGTCTGGGAGCCGGGCGTGACGGATATCCAGAAGTCGCAGAACGTGTTTTATCTGGAGCTGGAGGACAACGAGACGCTGCTGGCGGCGTATCCGCAGCTGGCGGGGAAGCTCGGCGGCAGCAGCGGGCTGCTGGCAAGGTACCGGACGGACGACACGGTAGATCTGTCGGAAAAGACGCTGGTGGTGGACTGGTATTACAAAAAGCGCGTGGAGGGCAGGACGGTGCTGCACTACTGCAAGTATGTGGGGCAGACGGTCTTGTACGCGACGGAGAACGATACGTTCGTGCCGTCGGTCACGCGGGAGGAGGTGGACGAGCGGGGCGAACGGACACTGGTGCAGGTGCCGGTGCGCGGGCCCGCGTGCGAGCGGGGACTGTATGACGACGGGGAGTATCCGTTCATCTTCGACCGGCTGTTCCCCATTGAGGGCTCGATCTGCGGCTACGGGTACATCGACATCGGCAAGGGCGCGCAGGAGCAGATCGACCGGATGGACCAGGCCATCGTGAAAAACACGATCATGTCGGCCACGCCCCGGTGGTTCCGGCGCGCGGACGGCTCGGTCAACGAGCAGGAGTATGCGGACTGGACGAAGCCGTTCGTGCATGTGGACGGGAATCTGGGGCAGGACTCGCTGCAGCAGGTGCAGGTGCGGACGCTGCCGGCGGTATGCGTGCAGGTGCTGAACAGCAAGATCGAGGAGCTCAAGTGGACGACCGGCAACACGGACGTGACGAACGGGCAGGTCTCGTCGGGCGTGACGGCGGCTTCGGCCATCGCGGCGCTGCAGGAGGCGTCGGGCCGCAGCTCGCGCGCGGCGACGCGGTCGGCCTACCGGGCCTACGCGCGGATGATCCGGATGGTCATCGAGCGCATCCGGCAGTTTTACGATCTGCCGCGGAAATTCCGCATTCTGGGCGCGGGCGGGGCGGAGGAATATGTGTCCTACTGCAATGCGCATCTCAAGGCGCAAAGCCTCGGCGCGGACGGGCTGCTGCGCACGCCGGTCTTTGACGTGACGGTGACGACACAGAAGCACACGGAATACACGAAGCTGGCGCAGAACGAGCTGGCGCTGCAGTTTTTCCAGCTGGGGTTCTTCCGGCCGGGGATGGAGCAGCAGGCGCTCGCGTGCCTGGATATGATGGATTTTGACGGCAAGGAGCAGGTGCTGCAGAAGATCCGGGGCGGGACGCAGGACGCGCTCTGGCAGCGGATGGCGCTGACGCTCGCGCAGCGGTATGAGCCGGAGCTGTTCGCCTCGCTGACAGATTATGCGCAGGGCATGCGCGCGGACGTGCGGCTGGAGGGTGAGAAGGCCCCTGCGCAGGTCCGGCAGGCGAGAAAACGCGCCGCAGAGGCGGCGCAGCCGGAATGATCACGGTACAGCTTTCCGGGACTGCGCTGACGGTGCGCGGGCACGCGGGGTTTTCACGGTACGGCAGCGATATTGTCTGCGCGGCGGCGTCGATGCTGGCGTTCACGCTGGCGGCGGCGATGGAGGAGGCGGGACTGCAGCGGGCACCGGAGATCGAATCGGCGTGCGGCAGCTTCCGGATCGCGGTGCGCCCGCGGGAAGGTGAGCGGGCGCGGGTGGAGGCGGTGTTCGCCGCCATCGGCGCGGGGTACCGGCTGCTTGCGGCGCGGTATCCGGAATATGTGCGGGTCATGGACGAGGACAGTCCTGAAAATAGCAGGCAGAGACCCGAAGACGGCCCGGAGGACGGGCAGAAGGAGGAGAAGGATGGAGAAACTGGAATGGCTGCAGGCGTTCGCAGAGCCGGAGCAGCCGGAGACCGGCGCGGCGGCACCCACGCCGGAGCAGCAGGAGCGGCTGGCGGCGCTTTCGCCGGAGGGCACGCAGGCGCTGACGCAGGAGCAGCGCGAGGCGGCGATGCGGCAGGGCTATGCGCGGCTGAAGGCGCAGTTTGCCGCGGTGCAGGCGGTCTATCCGCAGGCGGAGCTGAGCCGGGCGCTGGAGGATCCGCGGTTTTTGCGGCTGGTCACGCACGGCGTGGACGCGAAGAGCGCCTATGAGCTGACGCATCTGCGCGAGCTGACGGCGGAGGCGATGGCCTATGGGGCCAGACGGGCGCGCGAGGAGCTGACGGCCGCCATGCAGGCGGGGTATCTGCGCCCGCGCGAGAGCGGCCTGACGCCGGGAGCCGGCGGCGCGTTCGCCGAAAGTCCGGAGCACTGGTCGCGGCAGACGAGAGAGGAACTCAAAACAAGGGCCAGACGGGGCGAGACGATCCGTCTGTGAGGAGGAAAAGGAGAATGGATATGCATCAGGAGATGGATCTGCAGCTGTTTGCCGACGCCGGTACGCTGGTGAACGCGGGCGGCAATTACGTGAACGCCTATACGGGCGAGACGACCGCTTTCCCGGAGGGCGGCGGCATGACGGCTTCGATGAAGACGTTTTACGACACCGAGCTGCTGGAAAACGCGCGGCCGGAGCTCATCCACACGCAGTTCGCCCGCAAGCAGGTGCTGCCGGCCGGGCGCGGCAAGACCGTGGAGTGGCGCAAGTGGAATACGCTCGAGGATGCGGGCGCGCTGACCGAGGGCGTGATCCCGACGGGGCAGAAGTTCGGCCAGAGCGCGGTGACGCAGGCCGTCACGCAGTACGGCACGTATGTGTCGGTGTCTGACCAGCTGGAGCTGCACGCGATCGACGACGTCATTCTGGGTGCGGCGGAGGAGCTGGGCGCGTCGGCCGGTACGACGCAGGACAAGCTGGTGCGCAACGTGGTCGTGGCCGGTACGAACGTGCAGTACTGCGACAAGGTCGGCACGAACGGCGCGCACACGGCGGTCACGAGCCGTGCGGGTCTTGACACCACGGCAAAGCTGACGCCGGACGAGGTCAACAAGGCCGTCACGCTGCTCAAGAAGCTCAAGGCGCCGAAGATCGATGGCAAGTATGTCGCCATCATCCATCCGTCGGTCGCCTATGACCTGCGCTCGTCGGACGCGTGGGTCGAGGCGCACAAGTACGCGGGGATCACGGAGCTGTTTACCGGCGAGATCGGCGAGCTGCACGGCGTGCGCTTCATCGAGACGACGGAGGCCAAGGTCTTCAACGGCGAGGGCTGCCCGGTCAAGACCGCGGCGGACGAGTCCAATGGCACGCCCGCGGAGTATTACAGCGTGTACGCGACGCTGTTTCTCGGCAAGGACGCCTACGGCATGATCGACCCGGAGGGCGGCAACATGGAGATGATCATCAAGGACAAGGGCCAGGTCGGCGGACCGCTCAACCAGTTCTCGACGCTGGGCTACAAGTTCTCCAGCGCGGCGAAGATCCTGTATCAGGACCGCATGGTGCGCGTGGAGAGCTGCGGCGCGTATTCCGCGGAGGACGAGGCGAACTGAGGCAGATGCTCCCGGACCGGCAGGCCGGTCCGGGAGCGGGCAGAAGAAAGGAGCAAGGCATGGAACACGCATTTGCAGAGATGAAGAGCATCACGCTGCCGCGCGCGGGCGGCACGGAGCAGCAGTCGGAGTTCGTCTGCGTGAACGGACGGACGTTTCAGGTGCCGCGCGGAAAGGCGGTCGAGGTGCCGGAGCCGGTCTATGAGGTGCTGGAAAACGCCAGACGGCAGCTCGAGGCGGCGCAGAGGATCGAAGATGCGATGGCCGCGGGCTGAGAAGTCCGGCGCTGGAAGGAGGGGACGCGCATGACCATCCGGGAGGCGATCGAGCTGGTCGACCGGCTGAAGCCGAACCAGTACGGCAGCGCGGACAAGCTGCGGTGGCTGTCGGAGCTGGACGGGGTGGTCTGGTATGAGATCTGGTCGGCGCATGAGACGGCGGTCCCGGCGTTCGCGGGGTATGGGCCGGAGGCGGATCTCGACGGGACGGCGCTTCTGATCGGGTGGCCGTATGACGAGATCTACCGGTGGTATCTGGAGATGAAGATCGACGACGCCAATGGCGAGATGACGAAGTACAACAACTCCGCGGCCAAGTACAACACGTATTATCAGGCGTATCAGAACGCCTACAACCGCGCGCACATGCCGAAGGGCGAAGCGGCGTATTTCCGGCTGTGAGGAGGGATGCGGGATGTTTTATCCGAAGCTGGCCGCCGGGCGGCAGCAGACGCTGACGACGGAGGCGTTCGGCGGGTATGACCACAACCTAGAACTCGCGGACGGGGAGTTTTACGACATGGAGAATCTGTCGGCGGATGATTATCCGCTGCTCGCGCCGCGGCCAAGGCGGGGGACGGCGCAGGCGATCGAGGGCGTGCAGGGGATTTTGGCGAAGGATGCACTGTGCTGGGTGCAGGACCAGGTGCTTTATATCAACGGCGCTTCGATGGAGGCGTATATGCCGTCCGTGTCGATCTCGGAGGGGGAAAAGCAGCTCATCTCCATGGGCGCGTACCTGTGCATCTTCCCGGACGGGATCTACTTCAACACCGAGAAGTATTCCGACAACGGATACATGGGACAGGAGAACACCGTCAACGCGGCAAGCACGAACATTGACATTTCCCTGTGTCTTGTCGACGGGACGGCGCTGACGGTCAGCTACACGCAGGCCAGCCAGCCGGAAAACCCGACGAATGGCCAGTACTGGCTGGATACGTCCGGCAAGCTCCACACGCTCAAGCAGTGGGCGGAGGCGACGAGCCAGTGGGTATCCGTGCCGACGGTGTATCTGAAGCTTTCTGCGAACGGCATCGGGAAGGGCTTTCAGCAGTACGACGGCATCCGGCTTTCGGGGCTGACCGGGAACGAGCAGATCGAGAAGCTGAACGGCAGTCAGATCCTCTACGACGTTGGTGAGAGCTACCTCGTGATCGTCGGCCTCGTCGATGAGACGACGAAGGTGACGAGCGGGACGGTGAAGACGGCCCGGAAGGTCCCAAGCATGGACTTCATCACCGAGAGCGGGAACCGGCTGTGGGGCTGCAAGTACGGTGTGGCGGACGGCGAGACCGTCAATGAGATCTACTGCTGCAAGCTGGGCGATTTTAAGAACTGGGAGTGCTACCAGGGCGTGTCGACGGATTCATGGCGCGCGAGCTGCGGCACGGACGGGAAGTGGACCGGCGCGGCGACGCTGGCGGACAGTCCGGTGTTCTTCAAGGAGGACTGCTTCCACCGGGTGTATCCGTCGGCCTCGGGCGCGCATCAGGTGGTCGTGCAGAAGTGCGCGGGCGTGCAGAATGGGTCGAGCAAGAGCCTGGTCGTGGTGGATGACCGGCTGTATTACAAATCGCGGATGGGCGTTTGCGTGTACGACGGGAGTCTGCCGCAGGAGATCGGCAGCTGCTTCGGCACGGCGCTTTACTACAACGCCGTCGCGGGCGGCGCCAGAGGAAAGTATTTCATCAGCATGGAGGATGAAGGCCATAACTGGTCGCTGTTCGTCTACGACACCCGCAAGGGGTTATGGCACAGGGAGGACGATACCCACGCGGAGGACTTCGCCAGGGTGGACGATGAGCTGTATTTCCTTGAGGACGGGACGCTCAGGACTGTGTACGGCAGCGTTGGGACGCTGGAAGCCCCGGTCGGCTGGATGGCGGAGACGGGGATCATGACGTATGGACTCGTCGGGAAAAAGTATGTGTCCAGGATCAACCTGCGGATGCAGCTACCGAAGGGTTCCTCGGTCGACTTCTGGGTGCAGTACGATTCCGACGGCGTGTGGCGGCACTGCGGGCACATTGAGGGCCGGGGGCTGCGGACGTTCCTGCTGCCGATCCGCCCGGCCCGGTGTGACCATCTGAAGTTCCGGCTGACGGGCAAGGGCGAGATGAAGCTGTTCAGTCTGGCGCGGGTTTTAGAGGCAGGGAGTGACGCATAATGGGATCTTTAACACTGGCATACCCGTCGATCGCGGGGAAGACGACGCAGGAGCAACTGGAGAGCATGCGGCGGTATCTGTGCAGCGTGACGGAGCAGCTGAACCTCGCCGACTGGTCGGCGAAGGCGACGCTGACGGAAATCTCGCAGGCCATCGACGCGGACAGCCTCTCCGAGGCGGAGAAGAAAACGACGCTCTCCGGCTACGGGGCGCTGAAAGCGCTCATCATCAAGACGGCGGACTTCGCCGCGGCGAACTCGGAGACGTGGTCGACGAAGCTGTCCGGCAGCTATGTGGCCATCTCGGACTTCGGCAAGTATCTCGAGAAGACGCAGCTGACGATCGAGGGAAACTCGGTCGGCATCAAGCAGCTGTATGACTACACGGCGGGCGTCAACAACCAGTTTTCCGTCAATTCGCAGCAGTACATCAAGACGGGGCTGCTGTACTACAAGGACGCTGTGCCGGTCTACGGCGTGGGCGTGGGGAACATCGAGACGACGGTGACGGACGGCGGCGAACGGGTCATCGACCAGACGAAGAACGAGCTGGTGACGGTGACGCCGGACCGGGTGAGCTTCTGGCAGGACGGGCAGGAGGTCGCTTACTTAAGCGACAAGAAGCTGCATTTCCCATCCGGGACGCTGGAGGCGGCGGGGGCGGTGCTGTCCGGGAAGATCACGGCGGCAGCCGACTCGACGTTCGGGCCGTGGACGATCTCGGAAAGCAGCATTTTCCGCACGGCCAACGAATTTGGGGGCAACGCGAGCATGTACTTCGGCACGAGCGGGCTTTCCATCAAGGACAAATTCAAGGTGGACGCGAACGGCAAGCTGACGTGCACGGGGGCGAACATCTCCGGTGCGATCACGGCGACGAGCCTCAACGTGACGAACGCCGTGGTCACGGGGCTGCGGGCGGACGACATCACGGCGGGGAATTTCTCGGCCTCGCGCATCAACGGCGGGATCCTGGATTTCAATAATTTTTCGGTCGACCACCTGTCGGCGAGCGATATCACGACGGGGACGCTGTCGGCGGACTATATCAAGCTCGGCGGGGATATGGCGGTGTATTCGTCGCTGCTGGGAAGCGCAGTCGGCGGGTATCTGGGGTACACGACGGGCGATTACGGCGGCGCGGGCATCCATCTGATGAGCGGCTATGGCGAGGTCGTCGCCACGACGAGCGGCGCGAAGCTCTGCTATGGGCAGAACACGCTGTCGGTGACCGGCAGCGGCGCGCATACGAACTGCACGATGACCGTGGGCGGGAATCTGTCGGTCTCGGGCGGCGCGGCGCCGGAGTATGACGGCGCGGGCTCGCTCGGGTATTCGAACTACCGCTGGTCGGTCGTCTATGCGCAGACGGGAACGATCAGCACGTCCGACCGGGAGAAGAAGACGGAGATCTCCGACGCGCTTGACCGCTATGACGCGCTGTTCGCGCGGCTGCGGCCGGTCTGCTACCGGCTGAAGGACGGGACGTCCGGCCGGGTGCATACGGGGCTGATCGCGCAGGACGTGGAGCAGGCGCTCGCGGCCTGCGGGCTGACGGGGCAGGATTTCGCGGCCTTCGTCCGGTCGCCGCGCGAAGGCGGCGGGGCGGATTACGGCCTGCGGTATGAGGAATTCGTGGCTCTCTGCATCCGGCAGATCCAGCGGCTGCAGGCGCGGGTAGAACGATTGGAGGGATGAACATGAGCAGACTTTCCGGAAGCATCCACACGCTCCGCGCGGGGCTGGTGGAGGCGATCAACGCGGCGGGGCTGCCGCCGTGCATCGTCGGCATGGTGCTCGAGCAGGTGCGCGGGCAGGTGGCCGTGCTGGAGCGGCAGGAGGAAGCGGAAAAAGAGGAAGAACAGGAGGCAGAAGATGGCGCTTTACAGAGTGCAGAGTAACGGCAAGGCACCGACCGGCCTGCAGGCGGGCGACGAGGTCGTGACGGGCGGCGGCACCTACCGGATCCTGGGCGTCAACGCGGACGGCAGCTACCGCAGCGCGCTCAGCAACCAGCAGCAGACGATCTACAACTACCGCGGCAGCTACGGCGTGCCTGCGGCCCGCGCGGCGCAGCAGCCGGTGCAGGATCTTTCCGGCGTGTCGGAGGCAAAAGCGGCGCTCGGGCGCGTGCAGGCGGCGAAGCCGGGGGCGTATGCCTCCCGGTGGGAGGGGCAGCTGCAGGAGCTTTATGACCGGATCGCGGAGCGGGGAGACTTCTCCTACGATCTGGGCAGAGATCCGGTGTACCGGCAGGCCAGAGAGCAGTATCAGACGGCGGGCAGGCTCGCCATGCAGGACACGATGGGGCAGGCGGCAGCGCTCACGGGCGGCTACGGCTCGAGCTACGGCCAGCAGACCGGACAGCAGGCGTACAACGCGTATCTGCAGCAGCTGAACGAGATCGTGCCGGAGCTGTATGCGCAGGCGCGGGAGCAGTGGCAGAGCGGAGAGGCGGCGCTCTATGACCGCTATCAGCTGCTCAGCAGCCGCGAGCAGAGCGACTACGCGCGCTACCGCGACCAGATGAGCGACTACTACGCGGAACTGGACGACGCGCGCAGCGCGTATGCGAGCGCGGCGAAGCTGGCAAACGACAATTACTGGAGCTCGCTCGAATATCAGGCGGACCGTGAGGACGCGGCGAACGCGCAGTATTGGAAGCAGCTGGCCTACGCGGACAAGCAGGCCGCGGCTGCCGAGGCGGCCGCGAAGGCGGCGCAGAACGCCGCGGCGAAATCCACCGGTACGGCGGGCAGCCGGAAGCAGAAGACGGCGTCTTCCAAGGCCGGCGGCCGCAGTACGGGCGTGAAGAAGACCCGCAGCAGCGCCTGGACGAGCGGGCAGGCGGAGCTGAACTGACGGAAGGGGGAGACGGGCATGACAAAGCTTCCGGCGGCAAGGCCCAGCCCGCGTGTGGCGGGCGGCGTGCTGCGCTGGTACGCGGGAGATACGTTTAAAGTCACGCTGCGGCTGGAGCTGCAGGATCAGGACGGCGAGGCGGTGACGGTCGGCGCGGACGACAGCGTGACGGTCCGGTTCTATGATGAGCAGAACGCGCTGGTGCACACCTTCTCCTTTACCGGCGTGACGGGGAACTGCGTGACACTGACGTTTGACGAGACGGTGAGCGCGAAATTCCCGCAGGGGGCGTATCGCTACGATATCCTCTATACGCACGGCGACAAAACGACGCTCGCGCGGGGCAACTGCGCGGCGGCAGAATGAGGTGAGCGGATGCGAGTGGAAATTCCGAATACGATCGCGGTCACGCTGCACGGGCTGGTCTCCCGCGGCGTGAAGGCGGCGGAGGTCACGGACGAGGGCCATCTGGTGCTGACGCTGACGGATGGGAGCCGGGCGGATCTCGGCTCCGTCCTCGGCCCGCAGGGCGCGCGTGGCGAGCAGGGCCTGCCCGGCCCGAAGGGCGAGACCGGCACGCAGGGGCAGACCGGTGCGCAGGGACCGGCAGGTCCTGCGGGTCCGGCCGGACCTGCAGGCCCGCAGGGAGAACCGGGGCCGAAGGGCGACCCCGGCCCGCAGGGCGAGACGGGGCAGACCGGCGCGGGCTTCACGATCCGGGGCTTTTTCGCCACGGCGGAGGCGCTGGCGGCGGGCGTCGATGCGCCGGAGGCGGGAGACGCCTACGGCGTGGGCGCGGCAGCGCCGTATGACATTTACATTTATGACGGCGCGGTGGGCGCGTGGGTCAACAACGGGCCGCTGCAGGGCGCGAAGGGCGCGGACGGCGTCGACGGCATCGACGGTGTGACGCCGGTGATCGGCGCGAACGGCAACTGGTATCTGGGCGAGACCGACACCGGCAAGCCCGCCCGCGGCGAAAAGGGCGACAAGGGTGAGCCCGGCGCAGACGGCGCAAAGGGCGACCCCGGCGAGACCGGCCCGCAGGGCCCAACGGGCCCACAGGGTGAGACGGGCCCGCAGGGCGAGAAAGGCCCACAGGGCGAGACCGGCCCGCAGGGGCCCGCGGGCGCGGCGCCGGTGAAGGGGACGGATTATTTTACCGAGGCGGACAAGCAGGAGCTGGCTGCGGCGGCTGCGGCGCAGGTCAGCGTGCCGGTCAGCTCGGTCGACGGGCAGACCGGCGCGGTCAGCCTGGCGGGGACGTATGCGACGCCCGCGGACCTTACGGCGCGGCTGAACCGGAGCACGGACGTCCACGCCGCCGACACGGCCTACACGACCTACATGGCCCGCGGCGAGGCGCTGTTCGCGCAGGAGACGACGCCGACGGTCAACGGCGCGATCGCCTGGCAGTATGAGTAGGGAGGCGGGGAGATGGCGCACAGGACGCTGATCGGCGGCACGGGCTATACGGTCACGGGCGGCACGGATCTCATTGACGGCACGGCCCGCAGCCGGACGGCAGGCCGGACGCTGGTGGACGGCACGGCCTACGCGATCGGCTTTGGCGGGCTGGATGCGGACTTTTCCAAAAACAGCTGGCGGACGATCATCGCCGCCTGCCAGAACAAGCAGGTGCCGGACACATGGAACGTCGGGGACAGCTGTATGATGGCGTTCGGGAAGAAAAACTATCAGATCGACATCATCGGCAAGAACCACGACGATTATGCCGACGGCTCGGGCAAGGCTCCGCTGACATTCCAGATGCACACGACCTACGCGACGCAGTATAAGATGAACG
>ENA-OUQG01001427-OUQG01001427.1-human-gut-metagenome-genome-assembly--contig:-NODE-1427-length-12986-cov-3.620756_pt1 | contig 12986 bp, 15 predicted proteins | sample MGYA00237943_ERZ548823 | MGnify/ENA primary metagenome ERZ548823 (study PRJEB26490, sample SAMN05194731) | human gut metagenome | biome: terrestrial biome; feature: human-associated habitat; material... | reverse complement strand
AATCGGCTACTGGATCGGTGTCCCGTTCTGGGGCAAGGGGCTGATACCGGAGGCGGCTCGAGAGCTCATTCGGCATGGTTTCGAGGACTTGGAATTGGACAAGATCTGGTGCGGGTGGTTCGACGGGAACGAGAAGTCGGAACGCGTTCAGGAAAAATGCGGCTTCACCTGGCACCACACCCGCAAGGATGTCTACTGCGAGCTGATGGGCGACATCCGCACAGAGCAGATCTCTTGCCTGACGAGAAGTGATTGGCTGAGTCGGTCTAAAGCCTGATAGGCAACATGGCCCTCCAAAGGTTCGCCTGGCGAAACGCTTTCGCGGGTCACGGCGGATGAGAGAGGCACCTTGCGCAATTTCGAGGACAGGTAAACTTATGAGCTGTCTGGAGGTTTGGAGAATTGAAGCACCGCCCAGTGCGGGGCCTGATGCCAAGGCCGGCGAGGGCGGTGCTCTGGAACGACTCGCAAATCGGCATTGCCATGAGGGTGGTGCTTGAGCGCTTACTTCAAGGTAAGGCTCTCAAGCATTGGCATTGCGTCGTCCCAGTTCAGTTTGCGGTGAATCTGCACGCGTACGGTTTTGCCGTTAGGCGCCGATGCGAACATCGAGTAGGTGTTGTCAGGGGCCTTCAGGCGAAGCCACGTGGTGCCCTTGATGTCCACCTGGTCGGTGGCAATGTCCTTGCCTTCGTAGGTCTTTTGTAGGCTGGCGATTTCCTCTTCGGGCGAGCGTGGGAACACGTCTACCTTGAAGGAGCTATCCGTGCCTTCCTTGTAGAATCTTGCCTTCTGTTCGCTTGCGCTGCCGCTGTCGAGAACGAACCCTTCGCTGGCTTCAATCTTGAAGGATGCGCAATCAACGCCAGTAGTGGATTCGGCAGCCTTGTCGTCGTCGGCGTCAGCCGCAATGGCCTTGTATTCTTCTGTCTCGGTGCCCGTGGTGTCGAAGCGCATTACGGCGGGGTTCTGGCCAACCTTGTATTGGCTGTCGATGTTAACGGTGATGGGACCGTAGTAAGGGGCCTTCGGAACCCAGAAGTAAACGAACTCTACCGATTCGCCAGATGGGATATCAAGTCGATCGTTTCCGTATTTGGCTCCATCGCACAACGCTTCGGGGATATCGTTGGTGGTGTACTCAAGTACGGCGGCCTTGCTTGAACGGAATATCTCGTCGCCTGGTTCAAGCTCGCCCTGCGCGGCTTTAACGCTGAAGCCCGTGAACTTCAAGGGCTTGTCGCCGTTGTTCGTTATCTTAAGGTGAAGGTAGAAACCGTCCTTCTTGGCCTTATCGCCAGCGTAGAAGGTACCATCTGCTACTGATTCGAAGGTGTTGCCGTCGATCTCGACCGACTGAGATTGATAAGCGTGTTGCGCCGACGTCGCAGCGTTGGTGGATTCGCTTTGCGCGCTGCCGCCGCCGCAGCCGACCATCGTGCAGGCGAGCATGGCTGAAAGGGCCACCGTTGGCACTCCTACAAGCACCTTTTTGGTAATCGGCTTTATCATGTCTACCACTTCCTCTCGTCTTTTTGCTCGCAGCTTTTGCCTCTACCTGCATAGTGAAGGAGAAAGCGATTTTCGCGAAGGACCTGGTGGCTCAGATCGAGCGGGAGAGGGATCCCTTGCGGCTCAATCAGGGGAGTACTCGCGCACCTGGCGGTTTGATTTGGCGGTCGGGCGTGATTGCAGCTGGCGTTTGATCCTGTGTTTGCGGAGATGCTCATCTGTTTCACGCATCGCGCCTCAACTGGCGTTTAACCCTACGTTTTTACGGTCTTTCTCGTTCGTTGCGCGTCCTTGCGACTGCTGTTTGCGCCCAATGCAACCGAATCAGGGCGCCAGGCTAGGCGGTGATCGCCGTCCTCTCCTGCGCCTGCTGATTATCTACTCCCCATTGCATGCCAGGGCATTTCCGGCGTACCTGGGGAGTGAATGACGCGGTGGCTGACGCGATGAGCAATCAGCCCTATTCGACCGGCAACTGAATCTCGGTCAGCCACTCTTCGACGGATTCCTTGTTCCAGATGCCGTCAATGTAGCTCTCGCGGGAGAAACCCGCCACCTTGTACCCGTTGTCCTCGGCGTACTTGTAGATGAATGCGTACGCTTCGCCAAGGTTTTCGTAGGCGCCCTGGTGGTAAATGCTCAAAACCTTGGTCTCGGGGATCTCACGGAACTTGATGTTGTCGCTTTCCGTGCCGAATGCCTCGACGGCCTCGGAATGGCGCACGCGTACGTCGGCCTCGCGGTGCTCGCAGTCTAGGTACTCCACGAACTCGTAAGGCGGCTCCGCGCATTTCAAGTCTGGGTTGAGGGCTTTTGCCTCAGCGCCCTGGGCTGGGATCCACTGCATGGCGTCGGAGTATTGGGCGAGTGTCGCTTCGGAGTAGTAAACGATGCAGCTCGGGATGGTCTTCTCGGTTACCTGGTATCTCATGTCATTTCCTTCCAGTAGGTGATGGATCACGGAAAGGTTTCTGGCAATCTTGGCTTGCTGTTCCTGAAGTGTGTGCGCCTGCTCCAGGAGAATCTCCCGCTCATCCGCACCGCCGAGAATCGCCTTGATCTGGGCAACCGGTATGCCCAGCTGGCGAAGCGCCTTGATGCGAGCGGCAGTTCTGAGCTGCGCGGTGTCGTACATGCGGTATCCCGTCCACTCGTCGACGCGGGCAGGCGAAAGAAGCCCTTCCTTTTCGTAGAAACGCAGGGCCTTCACCGTCAGCATGGACAGCTTGGAAAACTCGCCGATCTTCAGCATGCCGAATGCCTCCTTTCCTATTACGGCGCCTACTGTCAGGCCTTACCTTAGGGGAGAGTCAAGGGGTGACTTTCGGTTCTTTTTCGGAGGCGGGAGCTGAGGGAGCATTGCCGCGACGGTTGCTGCGATAAGTGCGGGGTCATCGGAGTCTACGAGCAGCATGGGTTTCGCTCCTTCGTAGGGAATGTCCTCACATGGGAAAGATTTGCGAACAGCAGGTACGTCCTTCAGCAGCAGTCTGTCGTCGTAAATGCCACCAATGACGATTCCCTCGCTGTACAGAAGGCATTCACCCATCATCTTGCGATGCGTGACAGCAGGGGCTTCGCGCAGCAGATCGAGCGCATATGCCAGGTATTCTTCGGTAGACGCCATCAGAACTTCTTTCCATTTTGCATGAATTCCGGAATGTTGACATGAATGATGCCGCCCCTTTGCTGGATGGGGTCGCTTCGCGTCAACAGGTACTTGGGGTAGTTGTCCCTGATCTGCTCGAAGGGGCGGTACTCGCGCTCCTCGGTGGACCGGTACCCGTATCGGTCTAGGTCGAAAAAGACGATGCGCTCGCCATCGACACCTTCCGCCCTCAGCTCTTCGGCGATGCACTGCATGAGGCAGGATTCGCCGCAGCGGCGGACGCCGGTGATGACCTTGACCGTCCCGTCGTCATGGCAGAAGCCGCGAATCTTCTTCAGGTAGCTTTCTCTAGGGAACAAACGCATACTGGCCCCAATCTTCATTGGGGCCAGTATGTCAAATTACGGTCTTGTTGGGGTATTTATTATCAGCTAAACAATTTATGCCCCCATAACTAAGGAAATTTCTATCCCCACTCGGTGGTCACCTCAGTAACCCCCAATCGGGACCAGCCAAACCCGCATCACCCCGAAGCAGCCCTGCGAAAGAAGCGCCCATCACTTCCTAGATATCACGCTCCCAGCGCCAATCGGCGCCAGCCTCGTTCGCGGCGATTTCGAAGTTGCACCTCACGATGCCCTTGTCAATCACGTTGAGCCCGCTTTTCGGCGCATCAATGCGCACGGTTTTCCCGTCGGAAAGCAGCGTGATCTTAAAATTCTGGTTATTCATCGCCGTAGGTGCCAGCTGCGCGGCTTCCATGGCCGCCGCAAACCACGCCGGCGCCTTCGCGCATTCGACGGAAGAAAGCGCCTCGACGCTCTTCGTCTTCCGTGAAAAGCCTTGTGTTTTCCCGTGGCCCACCGCAATGACCAGGCGAATTTTCTTCCCCGGCGCCACAACAGCATGCGATTTCTTGCGCGAGCACAGCGCACACCAGCACGTATTGAGTCCCATATCTTGCGCGGCAAACACGATTTTCTGGCCCCAATAGCCAATGGCTTCGTCGGCGGCAGTCCGCCTCGCGCCGCGCATCTCGACGCAATCCGCCTCAGTCGCGCCATTCGCCGCCGCGTTCGCCCCGCTCGTCGCGTCGCCCGCCTTGGCGTCATCAACCACAAATGCGACATGCGTACGGCACCCGCGAATCAAACCGAAACGCGCAATCACGTTGAAAACCTCGGGGTTGTCGCCCACAAGTTGAATATCAAGGCTGCTTTCGCGCGTGCACTCCCTCACGACGGCACCAAGCGCGTCGAACTCAGCCCGCGAAAGAGGCTTTCCGTCATATTCACGCACGGAATGGCGCTCTCGAATCGTCTCAACGGTAATCATGCGCCTGTCCCCTTTCGCCGCACCGCTTCATTGAGCCCATTCTACGCAACTACGCACGGAGAAGTGCCCCGTTCGATTATTTCATCGAAATCGACTTCGTGGGGCACGCGCGAAGGCATTCGCCGCACCGCGCAGGCGTTTCACAATGCAGGTCGGCAAGTTCGCCATTCATAAACACTTAAACGAACCGCAGAAAGCCACCAACTCGAAACAATGCCCTTGCCAAATCAAGCGTCTAGCGATCAAGCCCCAGCGCCTCGGCCCACGCCTGCTCTTTGAAGCCGGGAATCACGAAATCGTCGCCCGCGAGCAGCGGACGCTTCACAAGCATGCCATCGGTCGCGAGCAAATCGAAGCATTCGGCGTCGGTCATGCCGGCGTCGAGCTTCGCCTTAATGCCAAGCTCGCGATATTTCATGCCGGACGTGTTGAAGAAACGGCGCAACGGCAACCCCGAACGCGCATGCCATTCCGCGAGCTCGGCCGCCGTGGGGTTTTCGGTCGTGATGTCGCGATCGACGTAGCCCACGCCGTGCTCGTCGAGCCACTTCTTTGCCTTCTTGCAGGTGGAACATTTCGGATATTCCAAAAACAACACGCTCATGAACAGCCCTTTCTCGAATTCTGACGCATACGCCGCAGCCTTTGTGCGCTGGGCGCAAACCGACAAACCACGCACGCACCGCAGGCCCGCGCTCAGTAAAATTTCCGGCCCACGCCAAACAGCGGGCCCGGCCTACGGCACATACGCGACAAACCGTTGGCACGCCGAAAGCGCCGCCAATCGTCCAGCCGCCCATGGCAACGCGCCAACCGAACGCCGCACCTGCCGCACCTTACGTGCGCTGGGCGCGCGGCCCGTGGGTCACGTAGCAAATTGCTGCCGCCAACGCGTCGGCAGCATGGTCGGGATGAGGAGCCTCGTCCAAGCCCAAAATCTGCTTCACCATGTACTGAACCTGGTCTTTTTCGGCGGTGCCCTCGCCCACTACCGCGAGCTTGATCTGGCGCGGCGTGAATTCGCCAACCATAAGCCCGCCCTGCGCGCACGCCACGAGCGCCGCACCACGAGCCTGCCCCGTGGAAAACGCCGCCGTGATGTTTTGCCCGAACCACACGGTTTCGATACCGACGCATGTAGGCTTAAAGCGATCAACCACGGCTCCTATTTGCTGCGCGATTTTCAGCAAGCGCTGCGAGAGCTCCATGGAAGCGGGCGTTGACACGCAGCCGTACGCAAGGCATCGAAGCCGCGACCCATCCTGTTCCACAATGCCCCAGCCGGTATTCGCCAGGCCGGGGTCGATGCCCAATATGATTCGATGGTCGCCTCGCACGCCCGCCCTTTCGCTTTCCGAAAACAATGCCTTGGATTCTAACGCAGTTGCCGCCGGCATCGCATTCGCCATCACGAAAACGAAATCGTTCGACTCGCATGGGCCCAAGCTCGAATGATTCTAAGCCGCCAACACCTCGACTCGATGCGTCGGATCGAGGCGCTTCCTTTGTCACCACCCGGTCCGATGCCTCAAACTAGAAGGAGTCCCAAGATCACCGCCACCCCGCCGAAATACAGGTCACGCACGCTCCTCAACCACCGCGCCCAAACCTCGCCCTGGCAACCTAAGAATCTTAGGTTGCAGAGCCCAAGCGACAACATTCTCAAATCAACCATGGCTATTTTTTAGTATTACTTTTTCAGAATTCTTCACACTCCCAGATGAAAGTGCTATTATCCGCGATGTTACGAGATTTCATTTCGTAACACTATATCCATCGGAGTTTGGAGGTTTCAAATGGCGTGCTTTCTCGTAAGTGGCGGCGAAGCCATCATCGGCACCGCAGTTCGCGAGGTAGTCAAGAAGAAAGAAATGGAGCAAGGCATCGTCGACGAACGCGGAAACCAGCTCACCGATCCCGCCGAAGACGGCATCTGCTGGACCCGTAAAATTGGCTGGCTGCTCAACATGCTATGGGGCGGCGTAATTTTGCTGTGCATAGAGCACATGTGGCACGGCGAGGTCGTTCCCTTCCCGCCTTTCCTCACCGCGATGAACGATCCTTCGGAAATCCCCGTCATGCTTCATGAGATGGCGACCGTTGGTGTCGGCATGGCCCTTCTGGTCACGCTCGTGTGGTTCATCGCAATTTTCGTTGCCGATACGGCCGTGAAAGCAAAACCCGTCACCGCGGCAAAGGAGGCCTAGATGACACTCGTCATTACCTTGCTCGCCGCTGCAATCGCCACCATCGCGTGGTATGCTGCCGGCCCAAAAAGCACCATGAAAATCGGGGTGCTCGCCCTTATGTATTGGGGCGCGGGGCTCATGTGGATCGTCGACGGCATCGCATGCCTCGCTGAAGGTGAAGCGTTCATCGAAATCGCCGACACTACTGCCATGCTCAACGATGCCATCTTGGGTGGCGTGGTCGTTGTTGCGGGTCTTGTCGCGTGGGCGTTTTATCTGCTTATCAAAGACCCGAAAGGCACCCTGCACAATTCTTTGCGTAGGTCTGCAGCCTAACGCCTTTTGTGGTTTGCGACTCTTGTGTGACACCGCGCAAAGTCTGTAATACTTCCGCATCATCGCCCGTGGCGCGACCCAGAACGCGATCCATAAGGCTCGAGCCTCACAGGGCCGAATGATCCGCAAGACCGAACGAACCGCGTAATCGACTTCCACATCGATGGATGCCCGCGCGCACAGGAGAGGGCCGCCGATGGAACCCATAAGGGTTGTCACGGCCCGCCAGGGCTTGCGCAAGCTTGTCCGAATTCCGTATCCAATCGAAGAATTAAGGTTGACGAAACTACAGGAACAACCCGAGCGCGAAACCGCCAAGCGCGGTACCGCCACGTTCGTTTTCCCTGCAAGTCCCCCAACACAAAAGCGGCTCTGCCCTCCTGAAACCAGGCGAGCAGAGCCGCTTCGCAGCATTTGGGACTTAAACCGTCGGGCTCTCCGCTACAGAGCCGCATCACCCACCTCGCCGGTTCGCACGCGGATTGCCTCAGCAACGTCTTTTATGAAGATCTTGCCATCTCCAAAGGTTGCGTTACCCATGCTCGAAACCATCTCGTTCACAATCGGGTCAACCAAGCCATCCGCTACTACAGTGCGGACCGAAACCTTGGGGAGCATGTTCACGCCACGGTTGTCATCACGCGTGTACACCTGATGGTAGCCTTGCTGATGGCCATAGCCAAAACCCTGGCTCACGAAAATGCCGTTCTTACTGAAGGCGGACAGGATGCGCTTTACGCGCTCAAGTTTGTCGCCGTTGATGATGATCTCTATTTCCTTCATAAGTGTTCTCTCTTTCGTTCACATAAATTGGTAAGCCACAAGGCGGTAGAGCCTTCGGAGGATATCCTCGGCGCTGAAAGACGGCAGAAGTCAATCCGGCCAAGTAGACTACGCTTTAGCCAAATAGACGCAGGTAGCGCTCTACCAAATTCATGGTGCCTTCCATATACCCCTGCATATATCCCTGAACAGGGGTGGAATCCTGATGGCTTCCCATCCAAGCCATCATCTGGATACGGCGCTGCAAAATGAACGTGTCGATTTCCACGAAATCGGTATCGGTAAAGGGAAGAACCTTGCGATATCCATCAAGCCAAGCATTCACCAAATCAGGAACGTCTTCCCTGTCCTCGATGAAGGTCAGCGCGCCTGCCAGATCGTGCAGATGCCAGCCGAAACCGAAATCGTCAAAGTCGATAACCTTGATCACATCGCCATCAACCAGGATGTTGGTATCGCGTAGGTCAGCATGAATCACGCCATAGTTCAGATCGGTTTTGCCATAGCGTTCCAATCGCGCTTTGATGATCTGGCAGCAGCGTTCGATCTTCGCTTCCGCCTCGGGGTACAGATCAGGGTAATCACGCCAATTGCCCCAAATAGCATTTTCGCCAATCATGTTCTCGTAGTCCCAGTGAAAGCGCTTGATGTCTTTGGTGCCATTCCAAATCTCGGTTTGGCGATGCAGGTAGGCCGTTGTTTCTCCCAGCGTTCGAAAATGAGCAGGAGCCGCTTCTGGAGAGTTATCGTGCTCCAGTGTTTCGCCCGTCAAAAACTCAGTCGCTACACAGAAGTACGTTACCCCGTCCTTCTCAATCTCCTGGATATAGGACCCATCGGTTGCGGGAATGGGATTGGCAACCTTAAGCGGTGTATAGTCGTTGATCTGGCGAAGCCAGCTTATCTCGCTTTCGTATTCTTCGCGCGTATGATAGCCAGGGCGTCCCACACGTAGAACAAACAGCTTTTCATCGGTTGCGGGGTCGTACACCAAATACGTAGCATTCTCGGAAAACGCAAGGAGCTTCACCGCACATGAATCGGCATAGTGTTCAGCTGCGGCTTTTGCCACTTCCATAAATACTTCGGGGTTCTCAAAATTATTAGCCATGAGGGCATCCTTTCCAATTCGCCCACCAAAACAAGGCAGACATCATGCACTAAGCCTCAAGCTGAGAAAGCGAGGCTTCCAGAGCGCTTGCGAACATATCGAGATCGGAGTCGTCAAACACCAGCGGCGGACGGACCTTCAGCACGTTGCCGTAAGGACCGCACAGGGAAATAAGCACATGGTTTTCACGCAGCTTTTCGATAAGGGCAACAGCGAAAGGCCGATCGGCTTCCTTTGCGCCAGGGCGGACCACTTCCACGCCAGTGAACAAACCAGCACCACGCACATCGGCAAGCTGGGGATGGCGCGTTGCGATATCGTTCACAGCAGCGCGAAGCTTTTCACCCATGATGCGGGTATGCTCCAAAATGTCGTTTTCTCGGATATAGTTAAGAACCGCCTGGGCCGCAGCCATGGAAACAGGATTTCCAGCAAACGTATTGAAATAGGGGTTGTCCTGCGCAAACGCATCGAGAACCTCGCTCTTTATGGCCATGGCAGAGCAGGGAATGCCATTCGCCATGGGCTTCCCCATGGTTACGATATCGGGAACAATATCATGACGCGCAAAGCCCCAGAAGGCATCGCCGGTACGGCAGAACCCTGGCTGCACTTCATCGGCAATGTACACGCCGCCTTCTTTGTGAACCAAATCGACCACCGGCTTCAGGAAGCCTGGCGTACCGGGAATAACGCCGTCGGAGGAAAAGATGCCATCGAACAACACGCCAGCAAACTTGATGCCGTGGCGACGCATGTCCTGAATCTGGATGGAAATCTGCTCGCACATCCATGCACCCAAATCGTCAACTTCCAGCCTGAATGTATCAGGGGAAGGAATCATGCGCATGGTTTGGCTCATGGCAACACTTTTGCCAATTGAAGGGGAAAGACCGGAGATCAAGGCGGTATTTCCGTGATACGCCTCGCCGGTAACGATGATTCCCTCGCCGCCCGTGTAAAGCTGAGCGCAGCGTACCGCCAGGTCATTGGCCTCCGAGCCCGAGCACATAAACATCACACGATCGATTTCCTCGGGCATGGTTGAAAGCAAGTCCTCGGCATAGTCCAGGATATTCTCATGCACATAACGGGTATGCGTATTCAGCAACTGCAGCTGACTAGTAACTGCTTCGGTGATTGCCGGATTGCTATGGCCCATCGAGGGAATGTTGTTGTACATATCAAGGTATTCAGTGCCATCGGCATCGAACAAGCGCGTTCCCTCGCCACGAACCAAATGCAATGGCTTCTGGTAAAACAGGCGATAACAAGGGCCCAACACCGCTCGGCGTTCAACCAGGCTCTTCAAATCGCCTTCCAAAGAATCAATATTGGCAACGTTGAAGCTATTAGATTCAAGGATGCCAACGTCTTCACTCTTGCAACCCATTTTCTTCCTCTCACTTAAGTCGATTCAGCCCTGTGCTGGCTCTTCCACTTGCCTCCCTTAGCGGATGGCAACGCTCTCTCTTTTCCAGCCGCGCACAAAGCACTCGTAATCCAATTCTTCGAAACCGTTTATGAAGCTATCGGCTGCTTCACGCAGATCTTCTTTCGTGCCTGCGTTATCGGAGTCGTAAATACCCAAGGTCATAAAACCCGCCTGCGCCATTGCGCCCAATGCATACACCGAATCGTCAACGCACCAGCTGTTGGCAGGATTTGCGCCAAGCCTGAAAGCGACGTTTGCGCTGAACTGGGGGTCGCTCTTCGTCCTGCCCTCGCCTTCCGCAGAGGCAACCACATCGAACAGGTCGAATATGCCCGCCCTCTCCAAGCCCGCTTGAAGGAAGTCAACAGGGCTTGACGAGGCAACCGCAAGTTTCACTCCGTCGTCGCTCAGCCGGCGGACAAGTTCCACCGCGCCGTTTCGGGCCAGAACGTTGTCGCGATATTCGCCAAGAAGGATCTGGTGGGCATCATCCAGAACCTCTTCAACCGAACCGCCCAAACCGCATTCCCGATGGAAAAAGGCTGCTGTTTCGGGAAGAGTGTTCGCGTTCAAACGAACCAATTGCATAGGGTTGAGGGCAATTCCTGCCTTTTGGGCAAATCGCTCCTGCAGTGCATGCCATGCGGGCATCGAGTCAAGCAGCGTTCCGTCGCAATCGAAAATCACCGAATCAATCACAGCATCTCCTTTCCCTCACAGCAGGGAATACGTGCCGCAGGGGATCAAACCGCCCCTGCGGCAACGGTCTAACTCAGCTCAGCTTCTGCAGCCTTCAAAGCGGCAAATTCCTCTTCGGGCGCATTGCCCACCAGGTGCTTTCGCGAATAGGCGAAGAAGTACACCATCAGTCCCGCAAGAACTGCGAGGGTGCAGCCTGCAGCAAAGGCATCAACCGTGAAGGTCGAAACAATAGCCACCAGGGAAAGAGCGAAAGAGATACCGGTAAGGGCAATTCCGCCAGGGGCCTTGAAGCCGCGCTCCATGTTTGGCTCCTTCTTGCGCAAGATGATGTGGGAAAGATTCATCATTGCGTAGGAAACGCATGCGGCGAATACTGCCATGTTCAGGAGGATGTCGCCGTCTTGAACTACGGCAGCCAAGGTAAAGGCGATGGTGCCCAGAACGAGCAGAGCAACAAACGGGGTTTTGCGGGAACCGGTAACGGAAAGGAACTTAGGCAAATAGCCAGCACGGGAAAGGGCGAATGCTTGGCGGGAGCCGCTGAATACCGTCGAGAAGAACGAAGCGACCAGGCCAGCAAGACCAGCGTAGTTTACAAACGTCGCAAGAGGACCTTCGCCAACTTCGTTCAAGGCGTCGACCAGCGGGGCAGCTGCAGCGCCAGCAAACTCAGCGCCAGCACCACCTGCAGTAAGGAACAGAACCAAAGCGCCAGTAACCATGAGGGTCAGCATTGCACCGATAATGCCCTTGGGCATGTCCTTCTTTGGGTTTGCCGATTCTTCCGCTGCCAGGGGAACGCCCTCAACGGCGAGGAACAGCCAAATACCAAACGGGAGAGCAGAGATCACGCCAGCTGCACCGAAAGGCAGAAGCGCCGTACCACCATCTACAGCAGGGGTGATATTGAAGAGATTTGCCACTTCGAAGTGAGGTGCAATACCAACGACGAAAGCGATAAGGGCAATCATAGCAATAGCGGTAATGCCAAATACGATCTTTAAGGCTTCGCCAACACCAATAAGGTGGATGCCAACGAAGACGATAAAGAAGAAGCCGATGATGGCAACCGAGGGAATATCGGCGAACAGGCCCAACGCATGCACATACGCAGCAATAAACGTCGAGATAGCAGCGGGGCAGATCGTATACTCGATCAGGATGGCGAACCCGGTCAGCGCGCCACCTACCTTGCCCATGGCGCGACGGGCAAAGCCATAGCCAGCACCAGCTGCGGGCATAGCAGAAGACATTTCAGCCAGGCCCAGCACCATGAACAAATACATGGCTCCCATGACTAAGAATGCGATAAGCATTCCGAACCAGCCACCGTAGCCTATGCCGTAGTTCCATCCAGAAAAGTCACCGGATATTACGTAGGCAATGCCCAAGCTCATAAGCAGTACCCAGTTTACGGCGCCCTTCTTAAGGGAGCGCTTTTCAAAGTATTCTTTCGATTCTGCGGTTATGCCACCCAAAACGGCGGCATCTGTTGGCGGTGTCATAAGGCGATCACTCCTTTTGCGTAAGATCGATATTCTTGCGCCAGCCACTTACGCAGCTGCCAGAGACTCGCCGTTGAGCCATTCATATTGCCGTACTCGCCAGAATGCCTTCCAGAGAGGCTTCGCATCGAGGGCAATCACACATTCGAGCTCTTCGTTGAACTCGACAGGCTCATATTAGAACCGCTTTTGCCCGCGACAAGCGCGATGCGCTCTGTTTAACAAAGGGTCAAAAACCTCGAAACGCATGCTTAACATGAACGCTCATCAAGCTGATGAGAGATTTACAAAACACCAGTTCAAAAGCGTGTATTCCGCAAATTATTCTAAAAACGCAGGTAGATTGGCAGTTAACAGAGCGCTCAATGATATGGAAACAGCGCCGAAACACCGTGGCATTTTGGCAAGCAAGCCCGCACGAGACAACCGCCGCGCAAAGACCCTTTGCACACTAAAACCCTTTACCTCA
>ENA-OUQG01001423-OUQG01001423.1-human-gut-metagenome-genome-assembly--contig:-NODE-1423-length-13007-cov-13.809450_pt1 | contig 13007 bp, 8 predicted proteins | sample MGYA00237943_ERZ548823 | MGnify/ENA primary metagenome ERZ548823 (study PRJEB26490, sample SAMN05194731) | human gut metagenome | biome: terrestrial biome; feature: human-associated habitat; material... | reverse complement strand
CCGGCCAGATACGCAACAACATGGATTTCCGTGTTTGCGGCAGGGCGGACAGCGTGCTTTCTCAAATCATTCTCGACAACACCAGCGCCGCCGAACAGATTCCCAAGGATGCGCGGGGCCGCTTCATCACTGGAGATGGCACGGTATTTCAAGGCTACCTGTTCGACGAGAATGCTATGTTCGAGGATGAGGGTAAAGGAATTCTGCCATAGCATCGGACCATTATTGAGGTGTTGCACATGGTAAATTCCTCGATAAAATCGCCTCCCTTATCCGAATACGGCGCATTTCTGACGGTCAGCGATATGGCAGAGCTACTCAAGGTCTCTCGCTTTGTGATCGATCGTATGCTGAAGACAGGGCGGCTTCCAGCTGCCAAGCTCGGAGGTCAATACCGTGTCCGCACGGAAGATTTTTTCAAATGGTGGGAGAACGAAGTTAAACAGGAGCAAAAAAATATTTTGAGGGACTGCTTGAGGTAACAGGCAGTCCCTTTCCCTTATACATGAATGTCACGCTATCCGCCTCCCATAGTGTGACATTTTCAAGCTCGGAAAGTAAACATAATTGGTTGGAAAGTAAAAAATTAGTTGCAAAATCACATGATTTTGCAACTAATTTTTGGAGCGGATGACGGGAATCGAACCCGCGTCGCCAGCTTGGGAAGCTGGGGCCCTGCCATTAGACGACATCCGCATATAAAATTCATAGAGTGACATTTAGCGTGACAATTTTGAAAATTCTATTTTCAAAAACCGCGAAACCATTGAAAACAAAGGATTTCTTTGCAAATGCATCATTTGTTTGGGAAGCCGCTGTAATACCGATATACCAACCCTGCGAACAGATGGAGTATATCATATTCTTCGTGTCATTTCAAGGCGAAATATTCATGTTGTCGCTGATTCTTTCATATTCTTTGCCAAACGAAGAAAGGAGCTCCGCCATGAAACGAATGTTCCCGATGATCCTGCTGTTCGCGCTGCTTTTGTGCGTGCCCGTGCGCGCCGACGAGCTCACGCTCGACGCCCCCTCCGCGCTGCTGATGGAAAAGCAGACCGGCACGGTGCTCTTTGCCAAGGATGAACACACGCCGCGCGAGCCCGCGAGCGTGACGAAGGTGATGACGCTGCTTTTAACCATGGAGGCCATCGACTCCGGCGCGCTCTCGTATGACGATGTCGTCACCGGCAGCGCGCACGCCGCGTCCATGGGCGGCAGCCAGATCTGGCTCAAAGAGGGCGAGCAGATGCGCGCGGAAGACCTCATCAAAGCCGTTTGCGTCGTCTCCGGCAACGACGCGGCGGTTGCGCTCGGCGAGCACCTCGCCGGCAGCGAGGAGGCCTTCGTCGAGCGCATGAACGCGCGGGCGAAGGAACTCGGCATGAACGACACGCATTTCCTCAACTGCACAGGCCTTCCTGCGGAGGGACACGTCACCTCCGCTTACGACATCGCGCTCATGTCGCGCGAGCTCATTTTGCACCACCCCGATATCCGCCGCTTTACGACGATCTGGATGGATTCGCTGCGCGGTGGGGAGTCCCTGCTCGTCAACACCAACAAGCTCGTGCGCTTCTATCCCGGCGCGACAGGCCTCAAGACCGGCTCGACCAGCTCCGCCAAATACTGCATCAGCGCCACGGCGGAAAAGGACGGCATGGAGCTCATCGCCGTCGTACTCGGGGGCAGCACGAGCGACAAGCGCTTTGCCGACGCCAAGGCCCTGCTGAACTACGGCTTTGCCGCCTATACGCTCCTCCCCGTCGTGCCCGAGTCTCCGCTCCCCGCCGTCCCCGTCACGCTGGGTGCGCGCAGGCAGGTGCAGGCCGTCCTGCCGCAGGGGAGCGTCCTGCTTCTTGAGAAAAACCGTGCAAACGCTCTCACCCAGTCGCTCACGCTGAGTGAAGCCGTCGAAGCGCCCGTCGAACAGGGCGACACGCTCGGCTCGCTCGACCTTTTTACGGCCGACGGCACGCTCCTTTCCTCCCTGCCGCTGCTCGCGGGCGAGAGCGTCGCGCGCCTCACCTGGCGGCAGCTTTTCTGCCGCTGCGCCTCCTTTGCCCTCTGCATCCGCTGATGCAGCATCGTATTTTCCACAATTTTTTCCGTTCCTCCTTTCATTTTTCGTGATACCTGCATAGACTTTCACTTCTTTCGGCAGAAAAATGCAATTTCCGCTTGACAGAACGTTGAAAAGGTGTATACTGCAAGCAATTTCATAAGTCTTGATAGAGGCGCGGCTGACATGAGTAGCCCCGACAAACGGCAGGAGACCGTGAGGGTGAAAGGGAAGGCCGCCGAAGGGTCGACCGGTTCCCTGACCGGTTGATTTCTGGGTCGTCGGGAAATACCCGGCGGACTGTCGTCCGAAAAGGACGGAGTGCTGTCATGATCGACGCGATCAGGATCTCCGCTGTTTTTGCTTTGTATGGCGTTCTTGATGTTCTTTGTGTTAAGTCATGATGGAAATCATGGCTTAATTTTTTTGCTCTGTGTGTAAAGCACAGGAAAGGAGAAACATCATGAACTTTGTCGGAACCTTCTGGGCGCTTGTCCCCCCGATCATCGCCATCACACTGGCGCTGATCACCAAGGAGGCGTATTCGTCTCTTTTCATCGGCGTTGTCATCGGCGCGCTCTTTGCCTGCAACTTCTCCCCCGTTGCAACGATCGATATGATCGTCAACGACGGTCTCATCACCGCCGTTTCTGACAATGCGGGCATCTTCCTTTTCCTCGTCCTGCTTGGCATCATCGTGGCGCTTGTCAACCTTGCCGGCGGCAGCGCGGCCTTCGGTCGCTGGGCGGAGAAAAACATCCACACCCGCGTGGGTGCGGCGCTCGCCACCTTCATCCTCGGTATCCTCATCTTCATCGACGACTACTTCAACTGCCTGACCGTCGGCTCTGTCATGCGCCCGGTCACCGACCGCCACCAGATCTCGCGTCCCAAGCTCGCCTATCTCATCGACGCTACCGCCGCCCCCGTTTGCATGATCGCGCCGATCTCCTCCTGGGCCGCCGCCGTATCCTCCACGGCACAGGACCTCGATACCGGCATCTCCGGCATTCAGCTTTTCATCCGCGCCATCCCCTATAACTTCTATTCGATGCTGACCTTCGTCTTCATCATCGCGCTCACGCTGCTCAAGTTCGATTACGGCCCGATGCGCGGCTTTGAAGAGCGCGCCCGCAGCACCGGCGACCTCTCCGCCGCTCCCGGCAGCGCCGAGGAAAATGTCAATCCCAAGGGCCGCGTCATCGACCTTATCATCCCCGTCGTCGCGCTCATCATCACCTGCACCATCGGCATGATCTATGTCGGCGGCTTCTTCGGCGCTGACGCTTCCGGCTGCACGGACTATGCCGGTGACTTCATCGGCGCCTTCGGCAACACGGATGCCTTCGTCGGCCTTCCCTGGGGCGGCCTCATCTCGCTCATTATCACGGTCCTCTACCTTGTCGCCCGCCGCGTCGTCGGCTTCCGCGAGGCCATGGCCTGCATCCCCAAGGGCTTTCAGGCCATGATCTCCCCCATCATCATCCTCACGCTTGCCGTCTCCCTCAAGACGACGCTCAACGCGCTTGATGCCGCCGGTTACGTGCACGACCTGATGTATGCTGCCTCTGAGGGACTCTACAATATGCTCCCCGCCGTCATCTTCCTCGTCGCCTGCGTGCTGGCCTTCGCCTCCGGCACATCCTGGGGCACCTTCGGCATCCTCATCCCCATCGTCACCGCCATCTTCCCCGGCGACAGCAGCCTTCTTTATATCGGTATCTCCGCCTGCTGCGCGGGCGCCGTTTGCGGCGACCACTGCTCCCCCATCTCCGATACGACCATCATGTCCTCCGCTGGCGCGCAGTGTGAGCACGTCAATCATGTGGCAACGCAGCTCCCTTACGCCATCACCGTCGCCTGCCTGAGCTTTGTCTGCTTCGTGCTCGCGGGCTTCGTTCAGAACTGGGTCATCTGTCTTGCCATCGGCATCGTGATGACGGTCTGCACGCTCTTCGTCATCCGCAGAAGCGAGGCGAGACGCGCCCGCATCAAGGATTGATTTTCCTCCTCTCCATCTCTCATAAAGGAACGGACTGGCTCTTTGCGAGCCGGTCCGTTCCGCGTTTTTTCGGCTTTTTCTTTTCTTCCGCCGCCGGATATGGTATACTGAGGAAAATTCAGACCACAGGAGGGCCGCCGCCATGAGCATTGTCGTACTGGGTGCCGTTTTTGTCGATATCAAGGGTTATCCCCTCTCTTCCTACATTCCCGGCGGGCGCAACTCGGGCCGCGTCGTGCAGGTGCACGGCGGCGTGAGCCGCAACATTGTCGAGGATATCGCGAACGTCGAGCTGCGCCCCACGTTTGTGAGCCTCGTCGATGACTCGAGCGCGGGCGCAGACGTTGTCAAAAAGCTCCGGAGCCACAAGGTCGATACGCGCTACATGCGCACCACGCCCGACGGCATGGGCACATGGCTCGCCATCTTCGACAACACGGGAGATGTGACCGCGTCGATCTCCAAGCGCCCCGACCTCCACCCCATCGCCGACATTCTCGACGAGCAGGGCGACGAAATTTTCTCCCAGGCCGACAGTATCCTTCTTGAGATCGACATGGAAAAGGACATCGTCAAGCGCACCTTCGCGCTGGCGGAAAAATACCGCAAGCCCGTTTACGCGGTCGTTTCCAATATGAGCATCGCCATCGAGCGGCGCGACTTTTTGCGCTCGGTGCACTGCTTCATCTGCAACCAGCAGGAGGCGGGCATCCTCTTTTCTGAGAATTACGACGGTTTTACCCCCGACAAGATGCTCCCCGTCCTGCGTGAGAAGATCCGCGGCGCGCAGATCCGCCGCATGGTCGTCACGATGGGCGCTCAGGGCGCGGCCTTTGCAACGCTCGACGGTGAGGAAGGCTTCTGCCCCGCGAAAAAGGTCGACGTCAAGGATACGACCGGCGCGGGCGACGCGTTCTTTGCCGGAGCCGTCATCGGCCAGACCTACGGCAAGACCATGATGGAATCCTGCGAGATCGGCACGCGCCTTGCCGCCTCCGTCATCACAACGGGCGAAAACGTCTGCCCGCGCTATCTGCCGAGCGAATTCGGGCTGGATGTTTCCTCTGCCGATGACGCGCAGCTCGCGCTCGAGCTTTGATTCCGGCAGCTATTAAATACAGTAAAAAGCGAGGGACGCTCACGCGTCCCTCGCTTTTCGTTTTGTTTTTTTACTGCCCGCACAGCGCGCTGCGGTTTTCTTCCGCAAGGCGCAGCGTCGCCTCGCGGTCCACGCCGTAGGCAAAGCGGAACTCATACGGCTTTGTCATCGTGATCGCGCTCACCGTGCCATCCTTCAGGTAAAACACGATGTCACGGACGTCGTAGTTCCCGCCGTCCTGCGGCGTCTGCGGCTGCCAGACGTAGGCGCGGTCGAAGTCATACGCAGGCTCGCTGTAGCCGCTTTCGTCGCTGTAGCCGTCATAAAGCTCGGACTCGTCTGCCGCGATGCAGTAAAGCGCCTCCGGGTATTCCGTCAGCAGCGCTTTCTCGCTGTCGCCGACCTTGACGCCGCGCGGCGTTCCCACGCCCACAGCACTGGTGCGCAGATAGCTGATGACCTCGCGCTCCGTTTCAGGGTAGTAGTCCGTCCCGACGACGAGCTGCGCGTCCGCGTCGTAATGGCGCGCAAAGTCGTAGGGCAGCATCCCGTCGCTGTCGTAGGTCGTATTCTCCGTTTTCCCGTTCGGCTCGTAGTCCGCTCCAAGGCTCAAAAATCCGCCCGGCAGCTCCAGCGTAAAGTTCGCGTCCGGCTGCGGCTCGACCGTCAGATCTTCCTCCCGCATCAGGGGCTCGTCCGGTGCGCCGTCCGACGCTTCCTGCTTTTCTCCGCAGCCTGACACCAAAAGCGTCAGCGCCGCCAAGAGCGCCGCAAGCAGCTGCGCTGTATTTTTCCGTCTCATATCGGTCTCCTCCTTGATTTTGTTTTTTTACGCTTCCTTCAACTTTTCCTCGAGCAGCTTGAAGGCTTCATCCGCGGCTTCCTCGCGAATTTCCTCGCGGGAAGCCGCGCCGAAGTCAAAGCGCTCGGCGATTGTCTCCTTGGGCGACGAAAATCCGATGAATACCGTGCCGACGGGATTTCCCCGCTCGTCGCGGTCGGGTCCAGCGACGCCCGTGACGCTGACGGCGCAGTCCGCCGTCGTCGCCTCACGCGCACCCTCGGCCATTGCGCGGGCGACGGGCGCGGATACGGGGCCGTATTCCTCCAGCATGTCCGCCGGAACGCCGAGCACGCGGTGCTTAACGATATTCGTATAACTCACGACGCCGCCCATGAACACGCCCGACGCGCCCGGCACATCCGTGATGCGCTTGGCAATGAGGCCGCCGGTGCAGCTCTCCGCCGCAGCGAAGGTCACGCCGCGCGCCTTGAGCGCTTCATAGCAGCGCTGTTCGACTGTTTTTTCTGCCATGATAAGACTTCCTTTCAGAGCTTGATGCGCACGAACTCGCGATTCGTCATCGCGCGGTCGATAAGGCCCTCGATATCAAGGACAGCCTCGGCCTCACGGACCTCGTCGAGGTTCGGCTTCGTGCGCGGATGACGCGGGGTGAAGACCGTACAGCAATCCTCATAGGGTAAGATCGACGTATCGAACGTGCCGATCTTACGGGACAAACGCACGATCTCTTCCTTATCCATGCCGATGAGCGGGCGCAGGACGGGAAGATCGACGACATCCTCGGTCACGCGCAGGGCCTCCATCGTCTGAGACGCGACCTGACCGAGGTTCTCGCCCGTGACGAGCGCCTTGGCCTTGACCTGATCGGCCACGCGCTGGGAGATGCGCATCATAAAGCGGCGCATGATGAGCGTGAAGAATTCCTCGGGGCAGTTTCTTCTGATCTCCTCCTGGATCTCGGTAAACGGCACGATCTGCACCGTCAGCCGCCCGCACCAGGGGACTAAGAGCTTGGCAAGGGAAAGCACCTTCTCCTTCGCCTCATCGGACGTGTACGGTGGGGAGAAGAAGTGCACCATTTCGAGCTTGACGCCGCGCTTGGCGATCATGTAGGACGAGACGGGCGAGTCGATGCCGCCGGAGAGCAGGCTGACCGCCACGCCGCCCATGCCGATGGGCAGGCCGCCCGCGCCCTCTTCAGCGGGGCCGTGGACATAGGCCGCATCGTCGCGAATTTCGATATGCACGACGAGCTCGGGGTCGTGGACGTTGACCTCGCACGTCGGGAACGCCTGATGCAGCGCGCCGCCGACCTGCTGGGAGATCTGGATGGACGTCAAGGGGAAGGTCTTGTCGGCGCGCTTGCTCTCGACCTTGAAGCTCCTGGCCGTGCGCATCTCGCACGCAAGGTAATTTTTCGCCGCGGAGATGATCTTCTGGATGTCCTTTTCGCACGGCAGCGCCTTCGAAACGGCGATGATGCCGAAGACCTTCTTGCAGCTCTCAAACGCGGCCTCGATGTCGCACTCGTCGTCCTTGGGCTCGACGTAGATGGTGCTCTGCTTGGAGTAGACGCGGAAATTGCCGCATTTCGACACGCGGCGGTTGACGTTCGACATCAGCTTATCTTCGAAGCTGCGGCGGTTCAGGCCCTTGAGCACGACCTCGCCGAGCTTGCACAGGATCATTTCATGCATTGGTATTGTTCTCCTCATTTGTTATGGCCGCTTCCGCATCGGCGGAAAATGCGGCTGAATTTTCGTTGTCTTCGGATTTGGCAGGCTTTTTCCCTTTGCGGGTGAGCCCCAGTGTAAAGCACAGCGGCTCAACGGCGGCCAGCAGGGCAAAGAGCGCATAGCTGAACATCGTGCCCTCTCCGCTCACCCCGTTGATCCCGACCATGGCGGGCGCCATCGGCAGCTCCCAGATCATCGCAAGGATGCTCCCCGAGCCGAACGGGACAGGCATCACAAGAAGCGAGGCAAGATTCAGCACATAGAGCACGATCGCCGCGTTCCAGCAGCGGTTTTTGTCGATGCCCCGGTCCGGCCGCAGGCCCCAGCCGAACAGGAACGAAAGCGCCGACACATAGACGACGCCGAGCGCGAGCCCGACGGGCGTGGCAAACGTAAAGGACGAGGTCGTCCCCGTGCCGCCGAACGCCGCGAACAACAGGATAAAAGCCGCCCCTTGGGCGATATGGCTCAAAATGGAAAGCGCGCCAAACTGGATGTAGTCATACCTTTTCATCTCATTCACCCCTGTAAAATATCCGTGTTGCGGTACTGGATGGCCTCGGCCAGATGATGCGCCTCGATCTTCTCGCTGCCGTCGAGGTCGGCGATCGTGCGCGCAACGCGCAGTAATCTATCGTGGCTTCGCGCCGTGAGGCCGAGGCGCTCGAACGCGCCTTTTAAGAGCTTTTCACCCGCGGCGTCCAGCGTGCAGAACTCGCCCACCATCGCGGGTGTCATTTGCGCGTTGCAGGTGATGTTCGTGCCGGAAAAGCGCTGCTTCTGGATGTCGCGCGCGGCGTTCACGCGCGCTTTGACGTCGGCGGAGGACTCCGCCTTTTCGCGCCGGCGCATGGCTTCGAACTCGACGCTCGGGACGTTCACGTGTAGGTCCATGCGGTCGAGCATCGGGCCGGAGATCTTTTCGACGTATTTTTCCACCTGCTGCTTGGTGCAGTGGCAGCGCCCCGAGGGGTGGCCGTACCAGCCGCAGCGGCAGGGGTTCATCGCGCCGACGAGCATGAAGCGGCTCGGCAGCGTGATACTGCCCGCGGCGCGGGTGATGGTGACCTCGCCGTCCTCGATGGGCGCGCGCAGCACCTCGAGCACGTCGCGGTGGAATTCGGGGAGCTCATCTAAAAAAAGCACGCCGTGGTGCGCGAGCGAAATTTCACCGGGCTTGGGCGTCTGCCCGCCACCGGTCATCGCGGAGGCTGAGAGCGTGTGGTGCGGCGCGCGGAACGGGCGGTGCAGCAGCATCGGGTGCGAACTGTCGGTCAATCCCGCGACTGACCAGATCTCGGTCGCTTCAAGTGCTTCCTTTCGCGTCATGTCGGGCAGGATCGACGGAAGCCGCCGCGCCAGCATGGATTTGCCCGCGCCGGGCGAGCCGATGAGCAGGATATTGTGTCCGCCCGCAGCGGCGATCTCCAGCGCGCGCTTGACATTTTCCTGCCCCATGACGTCGGAAAAGTCGGGGCCGGTCTCGCTCGTCTGCTCCGCCTGCCACTTCGGCTGGGGCGAGAGCTTCTTTTCACCCTTCAAATGCTGCACGAGCGACACGACGTCCGGCACGCCGTAAACGGTCACGCCGTCGGCAAGCGTCGCCTCCGCTGCGTTCGCCGCGGGGACGTAGAGCGTCCTGATGCCCGCGCGCACCGCGGCCATCGCCATCGGCAAAACGCCGTTCACCGCGCGAAGCGTGCCGGTCAGCGAGAGCTCGCCGACAAAGGCCGCGTCCTTCGCGGGGGGCTTGATCTCCTCTGCACTGGCAAGGATGCCGAGCAGGATGGGCAGGTCATAGAGCGTGCCCTCCTTTTTCCGGCCCGCGGGGGCGAGGTTCACCGTGATGCGCGAGACAGGGAACTTCACACCGCAGTTTTTCACTGCCGCGCGCACGCGCTCGCGCGATTCCTTGACGGCCGTGTCGCCAAGGCCGACGATATCGAATGCGGGCAGGCCGCCGGATAAAAAGCATTCCACCGTGACCTCGTAGCCCGAGATGCCCTGAAGGCCGAGCGAGCGCACCGCTGTGACCATACTGTTTTCCTCCCTCTTTCGCATCGAATCGTACAGTTTGCAATTAGTATAGCACATTTTTTGCATCAGGCAAATCCCCCTCCGCGCATTTTTGCACATTTTGCACAAAATCAATAAATCCTCGCAAAAGTTCTCGAAAAATAAAAGGAATTGAACCTATTGTTGCAAAATAGTGAATGTTTTTGCGGGAACAAGGCGTTTACATAGCGAAAAAAGTGTGCTATAGTGTCATCGTTGAATTTTGCGTTCACACGCAGAAGAACCGTTTTTTGACGGTGAAATAAATAGGAGGTTCATTTATGGCAAGAAAAATGAAATCCATGGACGGCAATAATGCTGCGGCTCACGTAAGCTATGCTTTCAGTGAAGTTGCGGCAATTTATCCCATTACGCCGTCCTCCCCGATGGCCGACCTGGTCGACCAGTGGTCTGCAAATGGCCTGAAAAACATCTTCGGCAGCCAGGTCAAGGTCGTCGAGATGCAGTCCGAAGCCGGTGCTGCCGGCGCAGTGCACGGCTCCCTCGGTGCCGGTGCTCTGACCACCACCTACACGGCCTCTCAGGGCCTGCTGCTGATGATCCCGAACATGTACAAGATCGCGGCTGAGCAGCTCCCCTGCGTGTTCCACGTCTCCGCCCGTACTGTTTCGACCCACGCGCTGAACATCTTCGGCGATCACTCCGACGTCATGGCCTGCCGCCAGACCGGTTTCGCCATGCTGTGCGAGGGCAACGTGCAGGAAGTGATGGATCTCTCCCCCGTGGCACACCTGGCCGCGCTTTCCGGCAAGGTCCCGTTCATCAACTTCTTCGACGGTTTCCGCACCTCCCACGAGATCCAGAAGATCGCCGTGTGGGATTACAAGGATCTCGCCGACATGTGTGACATGGACGCTGTCAAGGCGTTCCGCGAGCACGCCCTCAACCCCGAGCATCCCGCCATGCGCGGCTCCCATGAGAACGGTGATACGTTCTTCCAGCACCGCGAGGCCTGCAACCAGTACTACGACGCTCTCCCCGAAGTCGTGGAAAAGTACATGGGCAAGATCAACGAGAAGCTCGGCACCGACTACAAGCTCTTCAACTACTACGGCGCGCCCGACGCTGACCGCGTCATCATCGCGATGGGCTCCATCTGCGACGTGGCCGAGGAAGTCATCGACTACCTCAACGCCCACGGCGAGAAGGTCGGTCTCATCAAGGTCCGTCTGTACCGCCCGTTCAAGGCTGAGCGCCTGATCGAGGCCATCCCCGCCACCGCCAAGAAGATCGCGGTCCTCGACCGCACCAAGGAGCCCGGCGCACAGGGCGAGCCCCTCTATCTCGACGTTGTCACCGCGCTGGCCAACGCCGGCATCACCGACAAGACCGTCATCGGCGGCCGTTACGGTCTCGGCTCCAAGGACACCCCGCCCGCTTCCGTGTTCGCTGTTTACACCGAGCTTGCCAAGGCGGAGCCCAAGCGTCAGTTCACCATCGGCATCGTCGATGACGTGACGAACCTCTCCCTGCCCGAAGACAAGAACTGCCCGAACACCGCAGCCGAGGGCACCATCGAGTGCAAGTTCTGGGGTCTCGGCGGCGACGGTACCGTCGGTGCGAACAAGAACTCCATCAAGATCATCGGCGACCACACCGACAAGTACGTCCAGGCCTACTTCCAGTACGACTCCAAGAAGACCGGCGGCGTCACCGTCTCGCACCTGCGCTTTGGTGATTCTCCGATCCGTTCGCCGTACTACGTGACCAAGGCCGACTTTGTCGCTTGCCACAACCCCAGCTACATCGTTAAGGGCTTCAAGATGGTCCGCGACGTCAAGCCGGGTGGCACCTTCCTGGTCAACTGCCAGTGGAGCGACGAGGAGTTCGCCGAGCACATGCCCGCCGTGGCCAAGCGCTACATCGCGAACAACAACGTCAACGTCTACCTGATCGACGCTATCGACCTGGCCGCCAAGGTCGGCATGGGCAAGCGCACCAACACGGTGCTCCAGTCCGCCTTCTTCGCGCTGGCCAAGGTCTTGCCCGCCGAGGACGCTCTGCAGTACATGAAGGACGCGGCCACCAAGTCCTACATGAAGAAGGGCCAGGCCATCGTCGACGCCAACCACAAGGCCATCGATGCCGGCGCTACCGCCTTCCGTAAGTTCGAGGTTCCGGCCGACTGGGCAACCGCCGAGGATGCCGCTCCCGTCGAACTCTCCGAGGAGACCAAGTCCGCCATCGCCCAGCAGGTCAAGAACCTGCTCGAGCCCATCGATCGCATGGATGGCGACAGCCTGCCTGTTTCCGCCTTCGTCGATTGCGCCGACGGCCAGTTTGAGCTGGGCGCCTCCGCATACGAGAAGCGCGGCGTCGCCGTGGTCGTTCCCCACTGGGACGAGACCAAGTGCATCCAGTGCAACCAGTGCGCCTATGTGTGCCCGCATGCCACCATCCGTCCGTTCGCGATGACCGAGGACGAGGCCGCCGCCGCGCCCGAGGCTACCCGCACGCTCGACGCCATGGGCCCCAAGGCCAAGGGCATGAAGTTCACCATGGCCGTGTCCCCGCTCGACTGCATGGGCTGCACCAACTGCGTCAAGGTCTGCCCCAAGGGCGCCCTCGAGATGGTTCCCACCGAGCAGGAGATGGACCAGCAGCCCGTTTGGGACTACATGGCCGAGAACGTCTCCGAGAAGAAGGAGCTCATCGCGGCCAACGTCAAGGGCAGCCAGTTCAAGCAGCCCTACCTGGAGTTCTCCGGCTCCTGCGCCGGCTGCGCCGAGACCGCCTATGCACGTCTGGTGACCCAGGTCGCCGGCGACCGCATGTTCATCTCCAACGCCACCGGCTGCTCCTCCATTTGGGGCAACCCCGCTGCCACCGCTCCTTACTGCAAGGACAAGGACGGTCACGGCCCGGCGTGGAACAACTCCCTGTTCGAGGACAATGCCGAGCACGGTCTGGGCATGGCCGTTGGCTATGAGGCCGTTCAGAAGAAGCTGATCGCTGCTACGCAGGAGATCATCGCCGCTGACGGTCCGTCCGACGAGCTCAAGGCCGCCGGTCAGGCTTGGATCGACTCCGTCAACGACGCCGAGGCCTCCAAGACCGCTGCCGCCGCCTACGTCGCCGAGCTCGAGAAGTGCGGTTGCGACGCTTCCAAGGCGATCCTCGCCGACAAGGCTTACCTCACCAAGAAGTCCTTCTGGATCTTCGGCGGCGACGGTTGGGCATACGACATCGGCTTCGGTGGCCTGGACCACGTCCTGGCTTCCGGCCAC
>ENA-OUQG01001413-OUQG01001413.1-human-gut-metagenome-genome-assembly--contig:-NODE-1413-length-13052-cov-16.182427_pt1 | contig 13052 bp, 2 predicted proteins | sample MGYA00237943_ERZ548823 | MGnify/ENA primary metagenome ERZ548823 (study PRJEB26490, sample SAMN05194731) | human gut metagenome | biome: terrestrial biome; feature: human-associated habitat; material... | reverse complement strand
GAATGGCACCGACGGCGAGAACGGAATAAACGGTACGAACGGAAAAGACGGCATTAACGGAGTTGACGGAAAAGACGGTGCTGACGGCAAAGACGGCATTGACGGCAAGGACGGTATGAACGCCAAAAACATAGAGGTGCAGCGAGCCGCAACCCACATACAGTGGCGCTATGAGGGTGACGAGTGGCGGAACCTTGTGGCAATCGCCGATATTACAGGCCCCGCCGGACAGGACGGTAAGGACGGAGCAAACGGAAAAACGCCGGAGTTCCGTGTGAGCGAAAACACCCTGCAATGGCGGTATGTCGGCGACGAAATCTGGCTGAACCTGTACGACCTTTTGGCTTTGAAAGGTCTTGACGGCACCGACGGCATTGACGGCGAGAAGGGTGACAAGGGAGATAAAGGAGACAAAGGTGACACCGGTGACAAGGGCGACAAAGGTGACCCCGGCGAAAAGGGTGACAAGGGAGATAAGGGTGACAAAGGCGACAAGGGCGATGCCGGTCAGAACGGCGGAAGCTCCGGGTATTTTTACGGCGTTGGGGTGGTACAATCGGTCAATCTTCAAGATGAAACGGCGGCGCTCTATTTTCAGGGAAAAATGAGCAGCGGCGGGCTTGTCTCCTGTGACGGGGATACCGTTCGACTGTCACGTGGACATCATTATCAGGTGAGCGTAAACGGGGCGGTCTATGCCATGTCAAATGATGACAAAGGCTTCTATTCTGTTCGGATGACGGACGGCTATGATAACCAGCTGTGCAGGGATCTTACGAGCATAAAGGTGGACAAAGGCAAAAAGCTGAACGAGACGAGAAGAGAGCAGCATACCCTGAGCTTCAACCGGGTATACGATGCCAAAGGCGGCGATATTGTCCTGCGGCTTGCACTTGAGCAGGCCGAGTATGCTACCTATCTTCTTTCGTTCAGAGGCACGATCACCATCACCGCTCTTGACTGAGCCGACATATAGGAAAATGGAGGGAACGAGAAATGAAGAAACGAATACTTAGTATCCTGCTGACCTTATGCATGGTGCTGTCTATGGTCACGCCGTTGGCTTCCGCTACGGAAACCGGGCAGCCGGAGGACAACACCCCGCAAACTCAGGAGCCGCTTTCCCTGGAGGAGGGCGAAACCTATTGGTTTCAAATAGGGGGTATGATTAACGGCCTGTACAAATACTATGAATCGTTCGTTTATGTCGGAACGGTGAATTCCTATGTGCTCAGCGCCGCTTCGGCAGGGAAGGCCGATTCCTCCGCTGCCGCGTCGGCTGCAACGGACAGCGATGCGCCGTACGGTTATTGCTATGACCATCGCCTGTTTGCTTCTGCGGAGGCTTTGGAAATCGGTACGGATTGGAACGGACTGTATGGGGGCAGCGTTATTTTCGGAAAGCCCTTTGAGAGCGGCGGATTAACCTACACTCTGCGTGCGCCCACGGTGGGCAGCGGAGTTTCGGAGGAGGGTACGGTTATCCCGGAAAACAACGAATGGGATGCCATCCGGAATAAGGGATATATAAAAGGCAACGACTCTTATTGCTGGGGGCAGGATACCTTCAGCGAGGATGCCTCCAAGCGGTCGAGCCGCAGGTTTGATAACGGCGAGCTGAGATCGGAAGGAAACGATACCTGCATACGCCCTGTTTTGGAAATCCCCGCCGAGCTCACGGAAAAGGATTTCAAGGTGGTCACCCTGGACCTTAACGGCGGCTATGTGTGGAGCACCGCCGGCAGGACTTCGGGGAAAATCAAAATCCTCGTAAAAGCCGGGCAGGACTTCTCCGCGCCTGTGAATTCCGAAATGTATTTTGCCACGAACCTGAAGAAAAACAACTTCCACTGGCGGGATGAAAACGGGAACATTTACCGAGTGGGCGACCCCGTCCCCGCCGAAGTAAATACCCTTACCGCGTGCTGGACCTTCGAGGAGAAGTTTTCCTTTGAAGCCGGCTCGACATACTATTTCAATCTCTCCGAGGCCGGTATCCCCGGGGATGCCAACACCGATTTTTACGGCGGCTCTTTGGACTGTGTTCCCTTTACCTATGCGGGAACGGTCGACACCTATGCTCAAAAGGACGGTTCCTCGGCAGGGGTCAACGGCAGCCGGAGCCTGCTTGTGGCAAACTACAATGTGACACGGGATGTGAGCTGGGATAAGCTGAATGAAAAGGGCTTTATTTTCGGAAAGCCCTTTGAGAGCGGCGGCATAACCTATACCATGCGCGCGCCCTCGGCGGGAACGGACAGCTATTTGAACAAAACGGAAGTGCGCGGCACTCCGTGGAACAACGAATGGGATACCATCCGTGTCAAGGGCGAGATCGACCCCGCAAGCCTCACCCGGAACTATATCAAAAACTGGCAGGGATCGCCCTCCTGGGGGCAGGACACCCTCGCCGGTGATGCGTCCATGCGCGTATATCGGGGCGGCGAGGGGGTCGACAGCTTTGTAGGCGCCTCTCCGTCCTCCGGCACGGGCATAGGCTATCGCCCGATTCTTGAGATACCGGAGGAGATGGAAGCCGAAGACCTGAGAGCGGTAACGGTCAATCTGAACAAAGGCAAGCTTGGCGGCGATACCGGACCTGTCCGCATGATCGCGCGGCAGGGGGCATCGTTTACGGCGCCCACAGCCAAGCACCTGACCGACCCCGAAGGCAATCCCGCTTCGGCAGCCTTTGTGTGGGTGGGCGACGACGGAAATACCTATGCCCCCGGTGCTGCCGTGCCCGGAAATGTCAGAATGCTGGTGGCCCGGTGGTCGGAGGACAGCATCGGTATGCCCCCGGTCCCTTACCTGGACGAAAACGGCCAGATGCAGGGCTGCTTTACCTATACCGAGCTGACGAGCTATTTCGAGCCGGACATCAAAAATAACCCCTTTTATGACCTGCCGGCAGGGTGGTATGTAATAAGCGGCGATGTGACGGTCACCAGCCGTATCCGCCTGAACGGCGATGTGAAGTTTATACTGACGGACGGCGCGCAGCTGGATGCAAAATGGGGCATTGACCTGGGGGCCGGCGACACCTTTACCATCTACGGTCAGACTGACGATGCCGAAACCATGGGTAAGCTGACGGCGTGTATTCCGGATGCCATCGATCTGTACGGAATTCCCAAAGAGGAAAAAGAGGAAGCCGAATGGATCTCTGAGTTCCGCAATAATACCCCCGGCATCGGTATGAAAAGCTACCATGCCAGAAGAGACGGGAGGACAAGGGGCGTTTCCCGGGATGAAGGAGATGTCATCATCAACGGCGGCCATATCAAGGTAAAGGCGGGGACAGGCGCTTCCGGCATCGGAGGGACCGGCGATATGCGCTATCCCAGCGAAGGCATAAAGGGCGGTAATATTACCATAAACGGCGGTATTGTCGACGCATCCACCGGAAGCTACCTTGCAAGTGCTCTCGACAGCGGAGTCGGGATCGGAACCAATAAATACGAGTTGGGCGGCAGCGTTACCATCAACGGCGGCACCGTCATAGCCAAGGGCGTGGATTGCGGAATCGGCGCCGGGAAAGGCGGAAACATTACCATCAACGGCGGCGATGTTACGGCGATAGCCGGCGTAACAGAAGATTCGACTAGATACTACTGGCCGAAGGGCATCGGTATCGGTTTGTGGCATGATGGTACTGTAACCATAAACGGCGGTAACATCAACGCCTCCACTGTCTACAGCGGAGCGGGAATCGGCGGATATTATGCGGATGTCGCCATCCACGGCGGCAATATCGAGGCTACCGGACGCGGAGAATCGAATTTTCCTCCCTCCGTAGGTATCGGCAGCGGAAAAAGCCTCTTGATCGACGGCGGTGTTATTCATGCGTACGGCAAAGGCGGCGCGGCAGGCATCGGCGGTGCAAATGTATGGAAAACCGAGAAATATCCCGAAAATGCATCCCTGCTTATCACCGGCGGCGAAATTTACGCTTCGGCAGAAGGTAACGGCGCCGCTATAGGCGGAACAAGCAAACTCGATTACGGATCGATCACCATTATCGGCAATGCCATTCAGTCTCTTTCCAGCGAGTCCGGTCCCTGTATCGGTGCGTCGGCGGATAAAAGCGTCGGCGATATCACGATCACGGACGCCGATCTCCCTCTGTTTAACTGCAAATATAATCTTATCGGCGGCAACCCCCTTGAAGAAGGGAATAAAATTCTCATTCAAAATTCCCGTGTTATGTCCGTGAATGGAAACGATACCTACTTGGGAATTTCCGTAGGCAATAACGGCACGCTCATTGTCGAAAACAGCGAAATAAGCCTGCCGAAGCCAAGGAGCATACAGGGCGGGGACGGATCGAGTATTATTCTCAGAGATTCCGAGATCCATACCTGCGGAATCTATATGAAATGTGCGGGTACGCTGAAAAAAGTAGAAATTACCGACTGCACCGTGGTAACGGGGGCTATGATCGGCGGCAATGCCGATAATGCCGCTGTGGGTGAAATCGTGATCCGCGGCAGCGATATAAGCATGGGCGACGATCATTACCCCAACCGCTGCTGTATCGGCAGCGGTAAGTATGCCTCCTTTAAAAGTATTGACATACAGGACAGCAAGCTTCATCTGCCGGTGGCTGTGGATGCTTCGGCAATAGGCGGCGGATGGTACACCTCATTTAAGGAAGACGCACGGATCCGCATTGCAAACAGCACGGTAGATGCCACCACTTACAGGCTGTGCCCTGCAATCGGTGCGGGCTATCATGCGACCGGCGACGCAACGCTGGAGATCATCATTGAAAACAGTAATGTGATCGCCAAAGGCGGCACCTTGCGCTCGGGCAGCTCCGGCACTTATGTTCCCGGTATCGGAAAAGACAGCTACAGCAAATGGCTGAATGTCAAAATCCAAATCACGGACAGCACCGTAGAATCCCTGTGCCATACTAAGGAATACGGGGAGGAACCCGATGACTACCGCATTTATGACGGCCTGCACGAAAAGAACCTGCCGGGTATTCCGGAGGAAAATATGACCTTCTGCGGCAGTACCGTCAACGGGAAGCGGTTTGACCATGACGTTGATGCATACGGCAAATGCCGTGTCTGCGGGAAATACGATCTGGGATACTGCTATGAAAAGGGGCTTCTGCGCCTTTCCGGGCTTGAAAACTGCGTATTCGACGGAAGCGAAAAGAAGCTGACGAGGCTTGCTCATCGGACCGACGCGGAAGTGCTTACCGTTTTGGAGGAAGGCACGGACTATACCGTAACCTATAAAAATAATATATATCCGTATGCCCTTTCGCCGGGCGAGGCCGGGTTTGATTCCGCAAAGGCCCCTAAGGTGACGATCTGCGGCACGGGAAGCTTTTGCGGCAGGGCAGAACACTGTTTCACCATCGGCGGTCAGGCGCAGCCGTCGTATACCGTAAGATTTGACACAAACGGCGGCACGGCGATCGCTGACAAAACCGATGTGAAATGGACAAATCGCGTGCTGGAAAACATAGAATCTCCCAAAAGACCCGGGTATTATTTCGCCGGATGGATGTGCGGCGAAACAGCCGTCCATGCGGCAACGACCTATGCCGACCTTGCAGGGGACGAGAGCGTTCAATTCGTCACGCTCGCCGCCTTGTGGGAGCCAACCGGGTATCCCTGGGGCGAGATCCGCATTGACGAGCGCAACGCATGGCAAAGATTTCTGAATCTCATTTCCTTCGGCCTGTTTTTCCGGGAGGAGAAAACCGTGACCATTACCGCCGGGGATGCAAGCGGTGAGGATGTGGAGGTCGAATATTTTATCGGTGATAAGATGTACTTTGTGGGAAGCTGGGAGGGGAATACCTTTGCTCCCTACACCGGCCCTATCGGTATTAACGCGGACGGAAGGTATGCCGTTTATGTAAAGATCACCAACGCCTCCGGCAAGGTCACTTATCTAAGCTCTGACGGCTTTGTTATTGACACCACCGCGCCGGTCATCCAGGGCGTTGAAGCGGGTAAGGTTTATTGCGATGAAGTGACCGCTACCATAGTTGAGGAGAACATCGACACCGTTACGGTGGGCGGTGAGCCCGTTACCCTTGACGAGAATAACCGGCTTGTCATCCCTCCGGCAAACGGGGATGTGACCATCGTTGTCACGGATAAGCTCGGTCACCGGGCGGAAGTCACTATAACGGTGTATGACGGGCACGACCCCGATCCTGACACCAACATCTGCAGCCACTGCGGTATTGCGGTTGCGGCGGATCTGAAGCTGGGCGATACGGTAACGCATTTCGAAACCGTTATCGAGGCATTGAAGGAGGCCTGCAAGCCGGAAAATTCCGGCTGCACGGTGAAGCTCTGGGCGCGGAATACCATGCTGCCCGACGGGCTTTATGCGGATACGGATTCTGCGGGCTTCACCTTGGATCTCAACGGCAGGAGCCTGAGCGGTTATCCGCTGAATGTGGGCGGCGCCGGACGCAGCGGCAAGCTGACGGTCATCGACCCAAGGGGCAACGGCACCCTGGGCCTTGCGGTGAGAGACGGCGGCGAGGTGACAGCCGGCGGCAGCAAAGACACAACCTATTCCATTGCGGTTTACGGCGGTACGCTTAAATTCACCGGCGGACATATAAATGCCGGAATGTGCGACCTCTATAACGGCGTGAAGCTGACCGATCTCCTCCCCGAGGGCTATGCCTATCGCCGCTACGACGGCATCGGAACGGAGTTTTCAAAGAACAGCTGGGTTTCCCGTGCCGACGCCGAAAACAGAACCGGCTGGGCGGCCGCCGGGCGGTACGACCTTGCCGTGATGAAATGCGAGCACGCCGGGATGGATGCGGAGGGTAACTGCCCGTATTGCGGACTGAAAATAGCGGCAGCGATCACAAAGCCCGGTGTTTTCAGGGGATATACAGATATCAATGAGGCAATTTCCGATGCGCAAAGCGATGAAAATTATGGCTGCGCCCTTACCCTTTGCAGGGGCGAAGTCAGGTCTTTAACGCTGAATAAAGGGCGGCTGGCCCTTGAAATTCGGGGCGCCGCTGTCGACTATTGCACAATTAGCGGAGCGGATGTAACCATAGACCGCAATATGGACGCATGGGTCACCTTTACCGGCGGAAAGCTCAGCATTACGGGAGGTATATTCACCAATTATGTTAGCCTGAAAAGTAGTGAGGCTCGTATCTCCGGCGGTCAGTTCGCAGATATCGACATGACGGAAAACTCCAAAGTCAGCACCCTTGCCGACTATCTGGGGGAGGGCCGTGCCTTCGCCGATAAGGACAGCGGCGACATCGTAAACGGGTATGTGACCAGCCTTAAAAATGTCACGGTCTTACCCCATGCGCATGACTGCCGCTGGAATACCGAAACCCACGAAAAGAGCTGCGCCTGCGGCTATACGGAGGCTGCGGACACCGAAGCCCCGGTCATTTCCGGCATTGAAAACGGCAAAACTTACTATGGCGCAGCGGAATTCTCCGTGACCGACGATAACGACTTTACCGTAACGGTGGACGGCAACCCCGTACTGCCCGAAAACGGCAGGTTTACCCTCGTGCCGGACAATGAGCAGCACACGATCGCGGCAACGGATGCTGCGGGCAATACTGCCGTCATTACCGTCAGCGTGATGAAGCTATACAGCGTTACGCTGCCGAGCGGCGCAGGCTTTACCGCCACCGGTGCGAATACAGCCGGTCACGGCACCGACTATACATTCAAGGTGGACATTGCAGAGGGCTATTCCAAGACCGGAAGCTACCGGGTTCTTGTAAACGGCTCTGCGGTGGACGGCATTATGGGTGACGAAACCGGCGACACCTTCCTGCTCACCGGCGTGAGCGGCAGCATGACCATCACCGTGGAGGGTGTGGCGGATATTACTCCGCCTGCGGCGGAAATCGCAGTCGGCACCAATAAGTTCAGCTCCTTTATGAACACGATCACCTTCGGTCTGTTCTTTAAGAAAAACCAGACCGTGACCGTGACGGCATCGGATGTGGGCAGCGGACTTTCCAAGGCGGAATATCTGCTTTCCGAGACCGCATTTGAGGATAAGGACGCGATTGCCGGCGACTGGACGGAGCTGACGCTCACAGAGGGTACGGCGGCCTTCAGCATTGAGCCGAGCAGAAAAGCGTATGTCTATCTCCGCGTGACAGATGTGAGCGGCAACATTACCGTTATCAATTCCGACGGCGTGGTGGTCTACACCGATGCCGAGGCGATCACTGAGGCAGTCAGCTTTACGAAGCTTGACGGCGCGGATGTTTCCTTCCGTGTCAGCCTTAACGGAAATACCGTGGCGGCGCTGTATAACGGTGACGCACTTCTTGACAGCGCTGCTTATACGGTATCCGCAGACGGAACCGTAACTCTTAAAAACAGTTACCTTTCCGGTCTTGCCGCAGGTGAATATGCGCTCCGTGTTGCTTATAATCCCCTGGGTGAGGAATACAGGTCGGGTGACGAGCCTGCCATGACATCGGTGAAATTGACCGTGGGTAAGAAAACGCCGAGCATCCATCATGTGCCGGACGATGCAAAGAATTACGACGGAAAGCCGATAGACGCTCCGACCTTTAACACCGATTCCGATGGCGCTTGGACGGTTGAATACAAGTCTGCAGGGGCGGATGATTCGGCCTATACCGCAGCCGCGCCGAAGAAGGTCGGCAAGTATATAATCCGTATTACCACGGCCGAGACCGACACATGCAAGGCGGCTTCCTCCACGATGGCCTTTGAAATTAAGCCCAGAGAGGTGACTATCTCCGGCGTTACGGTCAGCGACAAGACCTACGACGGCAACGCAAACGCAAAGATCACCGCCGCCGGAGTAATAAACGGGCTGGTTGACGGCGATAAGGTCTCTATTGTCACCGGCAAGGCACTGTATGATGATAAGAATGTCGGCACCGGCAAGACGGTCACATTCTATGACTTTGCCCTATCGGGAGAGGACGCTGCAAACTATGTGCTGTCGGCGCAGCCCGCAAGCACTACGGCGAGTATCGTGGAGTACACGGCTGACGGCAGCGAGTACGGCGTTAACTCCAGGGACTGGCTGAGCAAGGACTTTGTTATCACCGCAAAGCAGGGCTACAAGCTCGGCCTGACCGATACGGCAAACGGCGAGTGGGCAGATTCCCTTACGGCGTCGGAGGAAACCGATAACGGAAAGATTATCTTCTTCGTGAAGAACACCGAAACCGGAGCTATTTCTGCACCGGTGACCGAGAGCTACAAGATCGACAAGACCGCGCCCAAAATCGTCGGCATCGGCAGCGGCGAGACCTATTATGTGACCAAGAGGGTCGCAATCGATGAAGAAAACCTTGCATCGGTCACCCTGAACGGCGAGGCTGTCGAGGAGGTGTTCCTCCTTGCCGGTGACACGGAGGCGACCTATGTCATTCGCGCAGTGGATAAGGCGGGTAATGTGACGGAGTACACGGTCTATATGAAGCCGATTTCCTCCGTTAAGGAGGAAAATTCTCCGGGGACGGGAGACGCAGGCGCTCTGACTCTGTGGATCGCGCTGCTCTTTGTCAGCGGCGGCGCTGTGATCGGCGCTGCGGCTGCAAGCAAAAAGAAAAACCGCTCCGTGAAATAATGGGCGGCAGGAGAGGCAATTAAAAGTAACCGGTAAACCTATTCGCAGCGTACGCATCGGCGTGGAACTTTGCTGTGATAATCAATTCCGAACGGAGGGAAGAAGATGAAAACAGAGAAAAAACTACTCACAGGCACACTTTTGGCCCTTTGCGCCGTACTCTTGTCACTTTGCATCGTGCTGGCCATAGGATGGAGCAAAGCGGCAAAAACCGACACCGCACTGCCGGAGGTGCGCAATAACGGCACGGCGATCCAGTGGAAATACAGCGATGAAGCCGACTGGCACGACCTGGTGGCCCTTTCCGAGCTGCGGGGGGCTGCCGGGGAAGCCGGTAAGGACGGAGCAGGCGGCGAGAATGGCGCTGACGGTAAAAACGGTGCCGACGGCAAGAATGGAATAAACGGTACAAACGGCAAAGATGGCATAAACGGGGTTGACGGAAAAGACGGAGCCGATGGAAAAGACGGCAAGGACGGAATTGCCGGCACAAACGGCAAAGACGGCATTAACGGCGTTGACGGTAAAAACGGTATCGACGGTAAAGATGGCATAAACGCCAAAAACATAGAGGTGCAGCGAGCCGCAACCCACATCCAGTGGCGCTATGAGGGCGACGAGTGGCAGAACCTTGTGGCGATAGCCGACATCACAGGCCCCACCGGGCAGAAAGGCGCAGACGGCACTGACGGAAAGACGCCGGAGTTCCGTGTTAATGAAAACACCCTGCAGTGGCGCTACACCGGCGATGAAATATGGCTGAACCTGTACGATCTTACCGCATTAAAAGGTGCGGATGGCAGAGACGGCGCTGACGGCAAGGATGGTATAAACGGAAAAGACGGAGTCGACGGTAAGGATGGAGCAGACGGTCTGAACGGCGCCGACGGAAAAGACGGAAACACGCCCTTTATCGGCGAAAACGGAAACTGGTGGATCGGTACAAATGACACCGGTGTAAAAGCCGAAGGCAAGGACGGTTCCGCCGGCGAAAAAGGCGATACCGGCGAAAAGGGCGAAAAAGGAGACAAAGGAGACAAGGGAGACAAGGGACAGAACGGCAGCTGCGCCGGCTGGTTCTATGGTACGCTTTGGACAAAAGGCGATCTTTACAAAGAGAACGGCGCCGAACGGCCCGTTGGGATAAAAGTTTATAAAGAAGCCGAAAGCGGCGGACTTGTTTCTACATACATGGATGAGATATATCTGAAAAAAGGTCACACATACAGCGTAACCATAAGCGCATCTATGGAACTGCAATCTCACGAAGACAGAAGTGGTAATTATTCTGTTCAAATGACGGACAATTATGATGACGGCTTTTGCAGAGAAGCTACGCGCATAAAGAGAGACGGCGTAAAGCTGCCTTATTCAAGGGATCAGCACCATTTCAGTTTCAGCCGGATATATATAGCATCGGACGAAGATATTCCCCTGCGATTCAGAATTGAGCAGTCAAGCTACAAAACTACACTTCTCGGATTCAACGGTACAATTACAATTACTGCTCTTGATTAAGTTTATATAACGGAGGTAGCAAGAAATGAAAAAACGAATACTCAGTATCCTGCTCACCCTATGTATGCTGTTCTGCCTTGTGCCGACAGGCGTATTTGCCGAGGGCGAGACAGCAACGGGCTCTGCTGCGATACAGCTTGGCACAGACGCACTGAATAAAACTGTAAACACAGCGAGCGCACCGACCGTGTATTTCGGGAAAAACCAAGATAATAATCCCGCTGCATGGCGAGTTATCGGCTATGACGGAAACGGTGTTGCCGGCGCACAAGGGGATATTACCCTGCTTGCAGCGAGCAGCATGGGAGAAGCTGTGTTTGACAACGATTGCTCTAGCAACGAATATGCACCGAGTGATTTGAAAACCGCAATAGACGCGCTTGCCGGAAAGCTGACGACAAAAGAAAATGCTGCCGTAAAGAAACGGACGCTTACAAGCGGAAGTTACAACGGAGAAAATACCGACTGTGTAGCGGGAGGGCAGGTGGATAACGCTGTATTCTGGCCGCTTTCCTCAAAAGAGGCAAATGCGGTAAAAGAGGATTTGCGTGTCGTGGATCCTGAGCATCCGACTTGGGCGACAAGCCATTGGTGGCTGCGCTCCCCCGGCTCCCATGCTTATTATGTCGCCGTCGTGGATTCTGATGGTTCTGTCCACTACTCTGGGTACACTATCCGCATCTACCGAACGCGGGGTGTGCGTCCCGCTTTTAACCTAAATCTGAACTCTGTCCTTTTTGCATCTGCCGCCGTGGGCGGAAAGCCCGACGGAGGGCTGACCCCGATTCCCGAATACAGCGGAAACGAGTGGAAATTGACACTTTTAGATAGTAACCGCAGTTTTGCCGTAACGGAAAAAACTGCCGAGGCCGCCCCCGACGATACCGTTACGCTGCATTACAGCGGGGCGACCACAGGGATAAATGAATATATCTCCGCCATCATTGCGGATAGCAGCGGCACACGGTATTATGGCAGAGTAGCACAGCCTACTGCCGAAAGCGGAACGGTTGAAATCAAAATCCCGTCTGACATTGCACCGGGCGACTATACCCTCAAGGTGTTCAGCGAGCAGTGCAACGGCGATTATAATACCGATTATGCAAGTAATTTCACAGACATTGCGCTGACGGTTGAAAAGCCGGTTGACGAGCAGTTTACCCTCGCCCCCGGCGGCAGATATTATTTTGACCTTTCGGCAATGGATATTCCCGGAACGGTAAACAGCAATTTGCCTGATGGCACCCTGCATTATGTGCCTTTCACCTATGTCGGAACTGTGGATGCCTATTCATTGAAAAATGAAGCCGACAAGGATACCACCCCTTACGAGCACAGCTTGTTTATTGCGGATTATAACGTGGCGACGGCGATAGACTGGACTATGCTCAACGGAAAGAACCTAATTTTCGGCAAGGACTATGCCTCGGGCGGCGTGGACTATACGCTGCGTGCCCCATCTGTGGGTTTTCACTATTCCTACGATCAAAATGTCGGCGGTACCCCGAGAAATAATGAGTGGGATGTGATTTTGGACAAAGCAAAACAAGGTAACAATGACAACACAAATGGCTATGTCAAAAATTGGCAGGATATATATTCCTGGGGGCAGGACACAACAGGCTACAACTCGTCGGGCCGTGCGATTCGCGGGTCCCTTTTGGCCCGCTACTGGCACGACTACCGTGCTTCGAGCTCCAACCCGCTCGTCGGTTACCGCCCCGTTCTTGAGCTGCCGACCGATCTCGCCGCCGACAGCCTGAAGGTAGTTGAGTTGGTCACAGCCGGTTATATGCCCGGCGAGCAGCAGCACTGGATCAACATCATCGTGAAAAAGGGCGAGAGCTTCACTGCACCCTCTGCCGAGGGATTGCCCCTTTCCGATGGCATCTCTGCCGACACGCCGATGTGGTGGGTAGACGAAAACTTAAACTTCT
>ENA-OUQG01001412-OUQG01001412.1-human-gut-metagenome-genome-assembly--contig:-NODE-1412-length-13063-cov-36.558195_pt1 | contig 13063 bp, 6 predicted proteins | sample MGYA00237943_ERZ548823 | MGnify/ENA primary metagenome ERZ548823 (study PRJEB26490, sample SAMN05194731) | human gut metagenome | biome: terrestrial biome; feature: human-associated habitat; material... | reverse complement strand
TATGACGGCGCCGCTTATGCCGACCACTGTCAGCTCAAGCTAATAAAGACGGTTGGCGCCCCCGCAATACAAACATCAATGACCGCGCCGAACTATGAGGAAAGATACGAAAGCACAACCACAATACAGGGGGATATGTATATTCCTTTGCTGGCAGATGAATACAATGCCCTCGGTGCCAACAATCCGGACTTCGTTGCGTTAAGCGATACCATCAGAATTCTGGATGGCGCTCGCAACTCGGTGCTTCCCGTTGGCTCTGACCCATTTTATCAACCATACCAAATCGACGCCAGCATCGAGTTTAACTGGAGTACCAGCGTAGCTGCCTATACTGGCCCTGCGCCGTATGGCTGGTATAAAAACCAGCCCTTTGCCCCGTTCTATCTGACGGAGTACAAGTTCAATGAAGAATCTCTGGGGCTCAGCAACAACAGAACAAAAGCGCTGAACTGTACGATCAACAAGGGCGAAACAGTCAGCATCTCCCTGCAGTCTACCACGCAAAACAGAGGGGATCAGCAGTACTGGCTGCCCTTCCGACTGTATATGAAAAGTGTACAGGGCGAAATCCCAAATTCCTACGCCACCACCAAGAACAGCAACGTCACCGCCAGGCTGGTGGACACGGACGCCCCCACCATTCAAAGCGTCACGGCCCCGGCGGGAACCTATGCCAGCGGACAGCACGTGCCCATCACAGTTACCTTTAACGAGTTCGTGGATCTTAGCAACGCCAGCGTGACCATCAACGGCAAAGAGTATACCGCCGCTGAGCTTTCCATGAACAACTACGGCGTCACGGCAATGCTCTGGTACCCAGTGCAGGATACGGATGACACCACGGTCACCGTCAATGGTATGACCGGCGTGAAGGATGTTTTCAGCCATGAGCTGGATACCGCACTCTATCAAAGCGACCCGATTACCGACGTTACGCTGAAGAGCGTCTTGATGCGCAACGCTCCCACCGCACTGACCGCCACCTACGCCAACGGCAAGGCCGAGTTCACGATGAACGCCAACATGGAGCAGGCCTACAAGACCGTATACAGCAATTATCACACCCCGGCAGGCACAGACCCGAAGCAAGCCCCTTTCCGCCTCGAGCTGAGGTACGACTCCGCGGCTGAACCAATCCATCTGCAGGTCTATCTGGACACAGAGAAGGAAGCCTTCACCATTAGCGACTATGCAATCGCACCCGCGGCTTTCGACCGCACCTATACGGTGACGCTACAGGCCAACGAGGGCACGAAAGACGCTTCTAACTGGGTGAATGTTCTTCCCCTGACCCGGCAGTTCACGGTGGCAAAGAAAGTTTCCGCGCACACGGTGACCATCGTCCCGGAAGCGGATAAAGCCAACTATACGATCTCCCTCGCCGAAGCCGCCCGCCCCACGCTTAAGGCCGAGGTTTTGGGGGAAAACGGTGAGCAGGCCACCTACACCACCGGTAAATGGAGCAGCAGTGACCCGCTCATTGCCACCATCAACGAGGATACCGGCGTTGTTGCCACCACAGGAACCAAGGTGGGAACCGTCACCTTTACCTTTACGGCGGACAACGGGACTGAGGACGCTATCGATGATGTGACGGGCCGGTCACAGCCCTATACCGTGACGGCAGGCGATTCTCTGGCACTGGTGATTCCCGACGGCGCGTCCATCGTGACGCGGGTAAATCAGCCCGCCACCGTGCTGTGGAGCTCCAACGCCGCGCTGATGGCACCGAACAAAGAGTTCAATTACAGGATCGACCTGTATGAGGGCAACTACGCGAATGAGGCGGCGCTGAGCGGCCTCAAGCCCGTTGCGACTTATACCGCCGGCAAGGATAAAAACAGCGTGCGGATCGAGGAGAATGTGCTCTCCACGCTCTCCAACGGCAATAACCCTGCCTACACGGTATGTGTCTCCATGCCGCACCCCAACGCCGAGGGTGAGAACGTCCGCCTGTCGGCACTTGCCTGGATCATCGTGCAGGCACCACCTGCCACAGCCAAGCTGACACCGCCCCGGAGTATTTACCTCAAGGATACCGACGGCACCGTCAATATCGACTGGTCGGTGGAAAACACCACTGATGGCGCCCCTTTGCAGCCCACGCTGACCATCACCCGGGTCACAGAGGACAACAACACCCAAGAGGTAGCCAGCAAGCACCTATCCGGTACCTCCGGAAAATTCTCCCTGCCATTACAGAGGGTGAAAGCCGGCAATCTAAAGGACACCTATCAAGTGGTTTTGAGCGTGAAGAATCCTGGTGAGGAATCTCCCAGCACCGACTCCTTCCCCCTGTATGTCTACGATGCCGACGCACTGAAGGTGCAGAACGACAAAGGAAACACGATTTCTAAGCTGACCATGGACAATACTTCCAAGGTCAGCGGCAGCCTGCCCACCGTTACAGCTGAAATTTTGCAGCTGCGCCAGGAGTTGGGGCTGATCGAGTACATAGGCATCAACTATGACGAGTACGGATGGAACTCCTTTAAAGACGGCATCCGGTGGCTCTCCAGCAACAACAATGCCATTTCCGTCAACTACAAGCAGGGCGGACTGTATGAGGACATCAGAAACTTCTCCTTTGATTCCTACCTTCCCGAAACCAAAATGGCGCTGTCCGGCTTGGCCAACGGCACCGCAACCGTCACGGCTACCCATGCCGCCACGGGCATGCGCGCCGCCGTACAGGTGACAGCGAAAACGCTGCAAAATAAGTTCTATCTCTTCCAGCTGACGCCTGCAGCGGAAACTACGCTGCAATACACCGACGGCAAAGGTGTGCCCAAAACGGTCACGACCAACAGTGAAGGCGTGCTGGCGCTTTACGAACCCAACGGGATCGCCAGTGAGGTGTCTCTGCGGTCCGGCTCCGGCGCGGATATTTATCTGGGCACCATCTATAAAGAAAATCTGCGTTCCGGCGAGCGGGATGCCACAAAACTGCAGCTTTATCCCTTGAATACCTTCAGCCTTCGGCGAGTCGCCCGGGCATCTGTGACGCTCATCACGCCGGGCGGCGATCCGCTGGCGAACAAGACGGTGACCGTTCGCGGCGGCGTTTATAAAAACGGAGGCTACTGCGAGACAGCTCTGCTGGGCTCCAGGGCAGGAGCACTTGTCAGCGGCATCACCGGCGACACCTATACCACGGATGCGGCGGGAAATATAACCGTCTATCTGGATTCCACCCAGTTCTGGTCGGCCGAAAAGGGCGAGAGCAGCACCACGGCGCTTTCCGCTCTGGATCAGCTGGAGTACATTCTGGAGATCAGCGCAATTGACGGCGACAAGTACTATCCGCTGCTGCTGACCGTCAACGGCAAGCTGGGCGTGGACGATGTAATGCGCACCGCAGAGGGCGTTGTCTCTCTGGAGCGCGTGCCGGCGGGGGAGGAAAACAAACCCTTCATTGTGGCGCAAAGCGTTGATTACGGTCTTGCCAACGGTCAGAAAGTGGATGTCCGCAGCTCGACCGGGAAGATTGGCCCTAACAGCAGCTTTAAAACAGCAACCCTGCACACCACCATGTTCCTCTGGGGTGAGAAGATTGCCGACGCGCGGAATTACAGTCTCAAGCTGGCGGACGAATACGGCGTTCTTCCTGCCGCCCAGAGCAGCAGTACCAAGCAGTATCCCTTCTCATCCATCCCTGTAGCGGAAAACGATCTGACCCTCACCGAGGCCACCATGACCACCTCTGGATGGATCGCCGACGGCAAGGATGTGGGTATGAAAACGCAGCTGAGCCTGAACGGCAGCCTGCTGCAGGAGAAAATAATGCCCTTCCGGGTCGTTGATCTGACCCGAGTGCCCAAGGTGACAGAGGATGACCGCGTCACCGGTATTCTGGCGACGATGGGAGCCTCCAGTGGAGTGAATCAAGTCGACTTTGGCGGAGTGGGCGATAGTAACATTCTCAAGGTGCTGACCGGACGGCTGGATGATCTGAGCGGTCCGGTGGACACTTCCGTGTTCAAAATGATTATCACCCCCAGCGAAGATCCCTCCGTGTTCCGTGCCATGATTTGGGCCGGGTACAATACGCTGGAGATGGAGGACATGGACTATTCCGAGGACGGCGTGGCGTTGGGTGCGAATGTGCTGACGCAGAACCTGGAAGTGGGTGTGCCCAGTACCGGGGACCTGAGCCAGATGGCCCAGGGCACCTATGATCCCAAGGGGGACTACAAAACCAACTCCATAGCCGACAATGTCACCAGCACGGATCTCAACTTGCAGTTGGAGGGCTTTTACGAAGCGGAAATCCGCTATAACACCGAAAAAAAGGAGTGGGAGGTTTTCACCGTAGGCGGCGGATTTACCGCCGGCGTTGGCGTGGGCTTCTCCTTCAGCGTGAACGCCATGGCTGGCCCCGTGCCGTTGACAGCAACCTTTGAGCTGGGTGGTGCCATTCAGCTGGATTTCCGTACCGCAGTGCGCTACGGCCAGCAGGGACAGGGCACAGAGCTTGCCTGGAGCGATCCCACGGCCACGGCAGTGAATGACTTTTTGACCACGCTGCGTATCAACGCCTATGTCCACGCGTTTGGCGGCATTGGCTTTGACTATTCGATCGTGGCGCTGAAGATCGGCCTATTCGGCAATTTGGATGTGGACAGTCAGAATAAGTTCCTTTCCCGCACCTATCTTGCCGACGAGACAAAGCGCCAGATCAACGGTCAGGCCCTGGGGATCCAAAGCGAAGTGGGAATCAAATTTGTGGCCAGCTTCCTGTTTATCTCCTACGAGGCGGTGATCGCCTCCGGAACCCTTGGAGCCACCAAGACTTTTAATGACTGGAAAACAATCGACGACTACTGGAATAACGCCACCAGTGGGCTGAGCCTTGCCTCGCTGCGGATGGCGGCGGCCCAGAGCGGAATGCAGGTGGCTTCTATCAGTGCAACGCTCCAAAGCCGGGACTATCTGGAGCAATATGCCCGTACCTGGGGCCAGCCCCAGCAGCGGATGATGCTGTTCTCTCTGAACTCCCCCCTCAATGGGCTGAAAAACATCCAGACCAATGCAAACCCCACATCCTATCCACAGCTCAGCGATGACGGGAAGGTATTGGCCTACATCAACGACGGCAACATCGGCAATATTTACGCCAGCCGGGCACATTTCTCCACCCTTAATGGCGGCGGCTATTCTGTCTCCAGCCAAATTGCCGATCCCACAGGGTTCCCCGGCTACGGCGACACGAGCGTTTCTCTGTCCGGCACTGACAGCTTCGCGGCGGCGGCTTGGGTTCGCATGGGCACCGACCTGCCGGGTAAAAATGCCGGTGATCCCGTGACATTGGAAGAGCAAAACCTGCTGATGAACAGCACGGAGATCGTAGCGTCCGTCTATGCCGGCTCAACCTGGACCTCCACCCGCCTAACCAACAACGGCACGCCGGATCTGGCCCCAGCCACGGCAGTGGGCGGCGATGGCAGGGCCATCGTGTTCTGGCGCAGCGTCTACACCCCCGATCCCGGTACGCAGGGCAGCAACAGCCTGCTGAACTTCACGACCAGAGATTGTATTATGTACCGTTGCTATGACAGCACTGACGGCACCTGGAGCGAGGCCAAAATGCTTTATAACGGTGCTACTGGCCGCGTGAAGGCGTTGCAGGCGGCCATGCTGCCCGACGGAACCGCTATGGCGGTTTACTCGCTGGACCGCAGCGAAACCGGAGATACCTCCGACTACGAGATCGCCTACTGTACCGTGGCTGCTGACGGAACTCCCGGTACAGCCATGCTGGCGACCTGTGACAGCAATCTTGACGAAAACCCCCAGGTCGTTGCAGCCAACTTCGGCAGCGGGGATGACCGATTTGTCATCGGTTGGCATAGTGTCCGAGACGGCAGCAGCGATATCCAGCTGTTGGCTGTGGACGGCAGCGGCACCATGTCCAACAGCTTCCCCGGCTCTCTGTCTGCCCTGACCAGCAGCGGCAACGCCGTCGTGGGCGGAGACTTCCGCTTCGCTTCCCTCAGTGGGGATCATCGCAGCCTCAATGATCTTACCATCGTCTGGAATGAGACTGTCAATGACGCCAACGGCGCGGTAGATCACGGCATTTTGAAGGCGGCCAAGCTGCGCTATGCCGCAAATACCTACACGCTCTCCGCACCATTGGAACTGGCAGAGCTGCCGGATCGCACGCTGGCTGACCACTTTGATGCCTATGTCAGCGGCATCAATCGGGTGCAGGCTGCCATTCAGGCCACCCGGTATGACGATGAAAACCCGGAGGTAATCGGCGGCGTGACCGTTCCGGGTGAGGAAACGATCCTCTATACCGCTACCTCTAATTTTATCACCGATGCGGTGGCAGTGGAACAGATCGGTGTGGATTATGCAACGCTGGCGCTGAACAGCCTGACACCCATTCGCTTTACCATCCGCAACACCGGGCTGAACGATGTGACAAACCTAACGGTCAAGCTTGGCAGCGGGGAAACCGCCACCCTTACGGAAAAACTGCTGCCCAATGAAAGCACCACCCTTACCGTCTGGCACCATGTGAAGGACCGCGTGACCGACCCGAGCTATACCATCACCGCCGCCGGCGGCATCAACGAAAACGGCACAGTGTATCTGGATTATCCCGACATTGGCATCTCGCAAATGGAAGTGATTGCGGAGAGCGCCGGCAAGCGCACGGTGCGCATGACCCTCTATAATTCCTCTGCCGCCACGCTGGCCGGCGGAAAGAACCGCGAGGTGAAGCTTGCGTTCTATGCGGATGATCTGCATACCAAGCCTGCAGAGGTAGCCTGCACCACAAACGGCGTATCGGTTAGCGGTAATGAAATCACCGTTTCCGGAGACAGCGCCCTCGCCCGCATCGATCAGGGAACCTTTACACTGGACCTGACCTATGATCTGGGCAGGTATATGACATCCATTGGCAAAACCGAGATCCCCAATGTGGGTACCTATCTGTACGCCGAGGCGTGGGCGGAAGGCCAGATCGGTGGAACGGGAGGCAATCAGCGCCTGCCGGAGTATGACGGCAGTGACAGCGAGGCCAGCGTCCATATGACCGGCGCACTGGCCCGCACCGGAGAGCAGCTGACGATGGATGTGACACAGGGGAACGACGGCAACGGTCACAGCACTGCCGCCATTACCCTGCGCAACAACTGCCTGCAGCCTCAGACCAGCGCAGAGCTGGTGGCCACGCTGCTGGATGCTGCCGGGGCCGTTCTGGAAACGAAAAAGACCAGTATTGGCGGTGCCATCTCCGGGGAAACCTTCCAGACGGAAACCGTCACCTTCTCCCGGCTTGGCACCCGCGTAGTGGTGCGAGCCGCAGTGCCCGGTAATGACCTTCTGACCTTTGAAGGTCTGGCAGTGGGGCTCGGCGATTTTACCGCCAACGGAACGAACTATACCTATACGCTGCAAAATGATAGCGGAGCAACATCTACGCTAGTCACAGCGGTGTCTGGAAACGGAGAGCCCGTGAGCATCAACGGACAGGCTCTGTCCACCGGCGGCAGCGCAACCGTTGCCATCCCCAACAGCGGCACAACCGACATTGTCGTGGGAATCGGTGCTAAAACTTACACGCTGACGATTCTGCGCAATAGCGGCACAGGCGGCAATGAAGGCGGTGGCGGCAGCGGCTACAGCTACTACACCATCAAGGCAACTGCCGGGTCTGGCGGCTCTATTTCTCCCTCCGGCAATGTCAGCGTCCGCGAAGGCCGGGATCAGACCTTCACCATCACCCCGGATAAGGGCTATGCTGTCGCCAACGTCAAGATTGACGGCAAACGCATTGGCGCGGTGAAGTCCTACACCTTTGAGAATGTCCGCAGAGCCCATACCATCGAGGTCATCTTCGTCAAGGGCACTGCCGGCGCCAGCACCGGAGACAGCAGCAATCTTCCGCTGTGGAGCGCCCTCCTGCTGGCAAGCACCCTTACGCTGGCCGGCGCCGTCCACTATAAGAGAAAACGCGCACGGTAATCGTCTTATCACACCTTTAAGGCCAACAAACAGCTCAGCTTCCGGGTATTTGCCCGGAAGCTGAGCTGTTCCTTTTTCACTACAAGAAGCTAATCAATGACATTTTAAGCTGCGCCGCCGGTGGACAGGCAGGCAGAGTTGGCGGAAGCCAGAGCGAAGAATCCCGATACCGTGGCATGGCTGTATATTCCCGGTGCGGAGGTGGACGACCCTGTGATGCAGGTGGAGGACAACGGCTATTACCTAAAGCTGGATGAAAACGGTGAGTATGCCATGTGGGGCTGCTATTATGCCGATATACGCTGTTCTTTCTTCGGGCAGTTTCAGGCAGGGAAGATAGTAATCACCTTGCAATTCATACCAAAGCCCGTTTTTCTCGTTATAAATGTACTTGTCCACTTTGTAATCCTCCAATATGATTGATTTTTACCTACAACCCAATCATTCCGGCCGATTACAAAAGCCAAAGGGAGAGGACTTCCTTACGAAGCCTCTCCCTTGGGGTGGATGCTTTTTTGATGAAGTTATTTTTAGAGCATCATCTCATAGGCCGCCGGCCTCGTAGGAGCCGAAGCCCTTGCCCAGCACCTCGTTGGCGTCGTAGACGATGATGAAGGCGTCGGGGTCCACCTGCTGTACCCGCTTTTTCAGCTGGATGATCTGGTTTTTGCCGAAGGCGCAGAGGATCACCTTCCGCGCCTGATGGGTATAGCCGCCCTCGCCGCTGAGCAGGGTGATGCCCCGGTTCATGTCCAGCAGCGCGGCGGTCAGCTCCTCGTAGCGGTCAGACACGATGCACGCCACCTTGGAGCGCTTGCCGCCGTACACCACCCGATCCATGATGAGGGAGATGAGGTACAGGGACGCCACGGCGTACAGGCCGCGGCTCAGGTCGTGGAACGCCAGCGTGTACAGCACCACGATCAGCCCGTCCAGCAGGCTGCACAGCGCACCGATGGACACACGCTCCAGCCGCAGACGCAGCAGCCGCGCCGCCAGATTGGTGCCGCCCACGGTGGCGGTCTGCCGCAGCATCAGGCCGCAGCCGGTACCCACCAGCACAGCGCCGTACACGCAGGCCAGCACCGGCTCGATGGGCGGGAACGTCACGAACTGATCCAGCAGGTCGATGAGCAGGGAGCTGACCAGCATGGCATACAGCGAGGCCATCAGCCAGTCCCGCCCCACCTTCTTCCAGATCAGGAAGAACAGCGGCAGGTTCATCAGCAGTACCTGCACACCCACGGGGAACACCGGAATAAACAGTCCGATCACCTGCGCAAGGCCGGTGAAGCCGCCCATGCACATCTGGTTGGGGGCATAGAACCAGCAGAAGCCCAGCGCATACAGCGCGCATCCCAGTGTGATCTGGGCGAAACGCAGCAGCGAGTGACGAAAAGTGTTCCCCATGCAGCAATCCTCCCCCAAAAAGCCGCCAAAACGGCAATCTATATCCGGAGGCCATCCTATCAGGCGGCGCGGGGTTTGTAAAATAGACATTTTTCCCATCTGGCATGAATTTGATTCATGCCGGTGGCGGCAAAAAGCACAGGTATGGCCTGTGCTTTTCCGGTATGGTCAGCCGCGGGGCGGCGCTTCCTCCCCACAGAGCATTTCGGCGGCGCAGCGGCAGAAGGTCTCAGCGGCGGGGCTCAGACGGTGCTGGGGCAGCGTGGCCAGACAGATGGTGCGGGTGGGCCGCCCCGCCAGAAAGCGCAGGCATACCCGGCGGTCGTCGTGGTCGGCCAGCAGCATCCGGGGCAGGATGGTCACGCCCCGGGCCTGTCCCACCAACGAGAGGGCGGCGTAGTCGCTGCTGACGCTGGCGCCCTCCGTCACGGCGCAGCCCGCCCGGCGCAGGATATCCCCTACGTCGTAGTCGACGCCCTCGGCGGGGACGATGACCCGCTGCTGCCGCAGCTGCTCCGGCGGCACCTCCTCCAGCGCGCACAGCTCATGGCCGTGGGGCAGCACCAGCAGCAGCTCGTCCTCTACCAGCGGCGTCAGGCGGAAGGGCTGCTTGGTGGCGGCGGACAGAAAGCCCACATCCACCTTCTTTTTCAGGATCCACGTCTCCACGTCCTCGTAGCTGCCGTCCTGAAAGCGGATCTGCACGGCGGGGAAGCGCCGGGCCATATGCTCGATCAGCTCCGGCAGCCAGCGGATGGCCACGCTGCTGATGCAGCCCACCGAGACGGTGCCGGATACGCGGTCGCTCAGCTCCCCCGCCTTCTGTATCAGCCGCTCCTGCGCGGTCAGCATGGCGGCGGCGTAGGGCAGCAGCGCCCTGCCGTTCTCCGTCAGGCAGACGCCCATGTGCAGACGCTGCAAAAGCTGCGTGCCTAAGCTCTGCTCCAGCCGGCGCAGGGCGTGGCTGGCGGCGGACTGGGTGTAGCCCAGCTCCGCGGCGGCGCGGGTGATGTTGCCCAGCTCTGCGGCACGGGTGAATAGCTTCAGATCGTTGACGTCCATACATCGCTCCTATATCTGCGGGGCGCGGCGGGGAACTGCGCCGGCTCTGCTGCATTCTTGCGGCGACCCGGCGGCTCTGCGCGGGTCAAATATTAGTATACACCGGGCTTGCGGTGGACAAAAGACGTGATTTTGGCCAAAAACCCTCTCCCCTGCCCGTCAATATCGACAAAGACTTCACGACCCGGCGCAGCGGGGCGATAGGGGTTGACATTTATCGGGCAAATGTTATAGTGAGAGAACAACTGCATGGGCAGTGATTACGAATATTTGGAGGGTCACATACCATGGAAGCATTTGATATTCTCGTCATCGGCGGCGGCCCCGGCGGCTATTCTCTGGCCATTGCGGCGGCCCGCAAGGGTCTGAAGACAGCGCTCTTTGAAAAGGAGCATCTGGGCGGCACCTGCCTGAACATCGGCTGCATCCCTACCAAATATCTGGTGGATAAGGCCAGCACCATGCGGAAGCTCCGCGGACTGGTGAAAAAGGAGATCCTCACGGAGACGGGCAGCCTCAACTACCCGCAGGTACAGCAGGGCAAGAGCGAGGTCAGCGCCAAGCTGGTCAACGGCGTCAGCTTCCTGCTGAAGAAGTGCGGCGTCACGGTGATCACCGGCGAGGCAAGCCTGAGGCCTGACCGGGTGGTGGAGTGCGGCGGCGAGGCGTACACCGGCAAGAATGTGGTCATCGCCACGGGCAGCGTACCCATGATGATCCCCGTCCCCGGTCACGAGTACTGCATCGACTCCACCGGTGCGCTGGCGCTGACGGAGCTGCCCGCCAGCATGGTGGTCATGGGTGGCGGCGTCATCGGCCTGGAGCTGGCCTGCGCCTTCGCGGCCTTCGGTACCAAGATCACAGTGGTGGAGATGCTGCCGGAGCTGCTGCCCCGGGAGCAGAAGGAGGCAGTGCGCGTCCTGACGCGGGAGATGAAGAAGCTGGGCATCTCCATGAAGACCGGCGCCAAGATGCTGCGCATCGAGAAGACCGGCGAGCTGCTGCGTGCGGTCTACGAGCTCAAGGGCGCGGAGGAGGCCGTGGACTGTGAGCAGGTACTGATGGCTGCCGGCCGCAGAACCAACCTCAGCGGCATCGATGCCCAGGCACTGGGCCTTGCGCTGGATCAGAAGAAGTGCATCGCGGTGGACGATCATATGCGTACCAACCTGCCCGGCGTTTACGCCATCGGCGACGTGGTGGGCGGCTATCAGCTGGCCCACGCCGCCTATGCCGAGGGCGAGGCGGCGCTGGCGGACATTCTGGGCGAGGACAAGCCCTACGGCACCATGCCGGTCCCCGTCTGCACCTACACCCTGCCGGTGCTGGCGTCTGTTGGTCTGACCACCGAGGCTGCCGAGGCCGCCGGCTATGAGCCGGTGCTGGGCGCCTTCGACTACGGCGCCAACGGCATGGCGCTGGCGGAGGGCGCTGTGGGCCGCGTATTCGTGGTGGCGGACAAGAACACCACCAAGACGCTGGGCGTCTCCATCGTAGGCGAGAACTCCGCCGAGATGATCGCCTTTGCCACCGCCGCCGTGGCGGAGGGCTGGACCACCGAGCAGTGGGAAAAGACCGTGGTGGCACACCCCTCCCTGTGCGAGATGGTGCGGGAGGCGGCGTTGGCGGCCTTTGGGCGCTCCGTCCACACCGCGTGACCGCCCGCCGCACAGAGGCGGCATAAGACATATCGCGCAAAAAAAGATGACGGCTTTTGCCGTCATCTTTTTTTCTGCATGAGGCTCCGCTCTTCAGGGGGGGGGAGAAGCGGCGGCGCGGCGTTATTCGTCGTATTCCGCGTTGGACTCCATTTGCAGCGTATCGAAGCAGTCCCGTACCGCCTGATCCCGTTTGGCGCAGAAACGGTTGTAGAGTGTGCGCGCCGACAGGAACAGCAGCTCTGGGGTTTCCAGCATGGGGCAGGGGCGCCCACGGGCATATAGTGGAAGTACCACGCGAACACGCAGCCCTTGCCGATCAGCAGGTCGAGGAACTCGTCGCTGGTGACCACCTTAGAGAGCCGCCCCTGGGGCGATTCTTGCAGGGTTAAATAATATGCGGCGGCGTTTTTGGCAGATCGGGGAAAGTGAACAAAAATTACGCACGCCGCCGCCCGGTGAACAATTTTTGTTCACCGTCTTTTTTCTGTTTATTGAACAAAATGCGGCGGGGGTGTATGTTTTCGCCATCAAGCAGAAAACATAAAGCCACGAGCTTACAGGAGGTTTTACGATGTATTATTCCAGTGGTAACTATGAAGCCTTTGCCCGTCCCAAGAAGCCGGAGGGTGTAGACAACAAATCCGCCTATATCGTGGGCAGCGGTCTGGCGGCCCTCTCCGCCGCCTGCTATCTGGTGCGCGACGGTCAGATGCAGGGCGAGCACATCCACATTCTGGAAAAGGGCGAGCTGCCCGGCGGCGCCTGCGACGGCTACAAGTTCGAGAATCTGGGCTATGTGATGCGCGGCGGCCGGGAGATGGACAACCACTTTGAGGTCATGTGGGATCTGTTCCGCTCCATCCCCTCCATTGAAACGGAGGGCGTCAGCGTGCTGGACGAGTATTACTGGCTCAACAAGGAGGATCCCAACTACTCCCTGTGCCGCG
>ENA-OUQG01001411-OUQG01001411.1-human-gut-metagenome-genome-assembly--contig:-NODE-1411-length-13079-cov-10.660703_pt1 | contig 13079 bp, 10 predicted proteins | sample MGYA00237943_ERZ548823 | MGnify/ENA primary metagenome ERZ548823 (study PRJEB26490, sample SAMN05194731) | human gut metagenome | biome: terrestrial biome; feature: human-associated habitat... | reverse complement strand
GCTTCCCAATCCTGAACTGTACGATACGGAATACCATAGTAATCGCTAAACTCACGTCTGTTCATTCCCATTTTTTCTCTTAATTCTTTTACTTCTTTCCCTCTGCTCATGATTTAACTCTCCTGCTTAAATAACGCATTGCGTTACTTAATAGTACCCGGTATATGCTATGTTGTCAATCCACTATCCCCCACCTCTCATCATATTTTTTCCATATATTTTTATAAAACAGAAAAGGCAGACCCCAAGCCCTTGATTTTCAAGGCTTTCCTTCTATTCCTCTTTTGTACTCAAAAAAGATCCAACATATTATCTAGATATATCTTTTCTCTGACATGGATCTGATATTCCGGTCTAGTCATATAATACAACAGAAATTCCAAAATCAGTACACTTCCAAGTCCTCGTCCTTCAATCTTAAAATTAGGAAATCCCATTGGCATATAAATATCTTGGATATCAGTCATACTAATAAACCCAGGGTTCTCCATTGCTTTGGAGAAAAGATAGCCTTCTCCTGCGCCCGGCGCTACACAGACATGATCCTGACAATTTTCTCCCAAATTTTTCCGACTAACTGTTTCATAACAAGCTTTTCTATCTTTACAACCAAACCAACAGCATTCATTGCACAGGAATTCTACTTTTGCTTTTTGCTTTGAATTCATCTTGTTTAGTTGCTCGAATTTTTTATTAAGACGAAAATCCGGGACTATATAATGAAATTCTTCTCTGTTTGTTTCCCGCAAAAAGTCGCTAAAATCCGTCAGTACCTTTGTAGTCGACGAGACTAGATAAAGCCCCGGATAATTCTTTTGCAAATAGTTCAGCAGTAAATCGGAATGAATGATCACACCATTTTGAGGTTCATTTCTTTCTTCCAGCAATGAGCAAAGTGTGTTACATTTCCGATCCTGCAAATGTTCTTCTCTCAAAAGTGAATTACTGAATGTTAGTCGGGCAGATATCTTATATTCCTGCATCAAATCCAATACTTTCTCTGTCTCAGTATCTCCAAAGGACGTGCGACCGCCACCCCAGATACAGTCTGACGGGGCACCGTATATGGAACCGATCTCACACCAATCATAAAAATACTCTCTGTGTTCCCGATACAATGACAAAAATACTCGATACAATTCGTAAAACTCAAATAGTCCCGGCAGATGATAATATGCTCGATTTCTCATGGTTACTCTCCTCGCGTCAAAATGAAATCTTATCTTGCCACTATATACTGTGATGCGTATACTGCAGCCATTGCTCCGGTCACGCTCAATGCAACATAAAGTGCTGCCCACCATCCCGATCCTCGTTCCATCAACTGATTGGTTTCTAACGCGAAAGAGGAAAATGTTGTGAAGCCACCACAAATTCCAACTTTCAAGAACAAGATCAATTGTGGATTCCAATCTTTCTTTGCGCCAAAGGCTACTACGAGTCCTATCACAAATGCTCCGATAATATTGATCAACAAGGTTTTTATTGGAAAACCATTTTGCGGGTTGATTGGAATTAAGCCAATCAAATAACGAGCTACAGCTCCCAGGAACCCTCCCGTTCCGACTATAATACAATTCATCATTTTTTGTCTCTCCTACAAGTAATACATTAGTTATTGTCTGCTTTATTATACCATCTGTAATACTGATCTGCATCAAAACTATCTTCACTTTGCAAATAATACATATTTCAACTCTCCTGTATATGTAATAAATGTACCTTTTTAAGACCTGTGGCATCTAAGGACTTTTAAATATAGAAAAAGCTCTGCGTACTTCTCACACGCAGAGCTTATAATCTTCTTAAAAGAATATCATTATTTGCTTTCTGGAATAGAATCTTTTCCTACTGTCATCATCAGAATGATTGCAGCTATAAAGCTTACAGCACATGCGATAATTGCAGCAAGAACAGAAGAATCAAAACCTGTCTGAGGATTAATTACCTGAAGCCATCCAAAGATTCCGTTTGTTCCATATACATACTGTTTTACTCCACCAAATCCGATGATAGCACCACCAATACCAGATGCAAGACAAGCTAACATAAATGGTTTTTTAAACTGTAATGTTACACCGTAAATGGATGGTTCTGTAATACCAACCATTGCAGAAATAATAGCTGGTCCACAAACACTTTTCAGTTTTTTGTTCTTTGTTCTAAGCATAATCATAAGAACAACTCCTGCCTGTCCAAATGCAGATGCAAGACCAGCAATTGTAATAGGATCGTAACCTAATGTTGCAAGATTGTTTACAGAGATTGCAACAAATCCCCAATGAACTCCAAACATAACACATACCTGAATAAGTGCTCCGTATAAGAAACCTGAAATAGTTGCATTCAGATTGAACAGTGCTGTAAATGCTGCACCGAGTAAGTCACTTGCAAATGTTGCAATCGGTCCAATGATCAGAAATGCAAGAATAATACTAATTAAAAGTGTCAGCGCAGGAACAGCAAATGTTTTGAACAGATCACTAATTCTTTTTGCAAAGAATTTCTCAATTTTTGCTGCAAAATAGCAAGTTAAAATTACTGGAATTACAGAACTTGCATAGTTCATTAAAAGAACCGGAATTCCAAGGAATTCTACATATACATCTGTCTGGAAGATAGTACCGCTGAACAAAGTATAAAGTGCATCTCCAGCCATGATTGTTGTTAGAGACGGATATACCAAAGCTGCTCCTATTGCCATTCCGACAAACGGTGTTCCACCAAATTTCTTCATTGAAGTATATCCGAGGAATATTGGCAGGAAGTTAAAGAAACAATCTCCAACAATGTTTAACATCTGATATGTTCCGGATGTAGTTGCAAGCAATCCTGTTGCAGCAAGAAATGCAAGCAGTCCCTTGATCACACCTGTTGCTGTAAGCATTCCAAGTACCGGTGTAAACACACCACTGATCACATCAATAAACTGGCTGGAAATCTTTTTCTTTTTCATTTCCTGTTTGAATTCTTTTGCATCTTTCAGTTCAACTTCATTTTCTGTTGTCCCCATCATTGTCTGCAGTTCGTTATAAACGTCTGCTACGTGCTGTCCGATTACGATCTGATACTGACCTCCGCCTTTTACGATAGAAAGAACCCCGTCAATTGCTTTTACTGCTTCGTCATTCGCCTTTGTCTCATCTTTCAGCTGAAAACGCAATCTTGTTGCACAGTGATATACATTCTCAATATTTTCCTGACCGCCAACTTCTTTGAGAATACTTTGAATCATCTTCTCGTACTTCATTTTGTTTTCCTTCCTCTCTCTTTAAAATTTTTATCTAAAAAAACCGTTTGGTCTTTTTTCAAATGTAATGGATATTCTTTTTCAGCAACAAGGATGAACTTGCAATCACGCATTGCAGTGATTTTGATTTTATCAATATTTCCTTCCTTCCACTTCATATCCAGTACTGCGCCTGCTTTCAGACAGACTCCATTAACCTCTCCATCTGAAAGACTGTTCGGTAATGCCGGCAAAAGAAATACTTTGTCTGAGTAATCCTGTATGAGCATTTCTAATAATCCACAGGCTCCTCCAAAGTTTCCGTCAATTTGGAATGGTGGGTGATTGTCGAACAGATTATTTAAAGTTGCATGTTCAAGCAATTCCTTTAAGTTTTTCCAAGCTTCTTCTTTCTCCCACAGTCTTGCATAAAACAGGATGATCCATGCTTTGCTCCATCCGGTATGACCTCCACCGTATTTCAGTCTGCGGTCAATCGTCTGTTTTGCAGCTTGAGCAAGTTCTGGCGTCTTATCCATACGTATCTGTCCTGCAGGATATAATGCAAACAGTTGTGAAATATGTCTGTGTCCGGGCTCAACTTCATCATAATCTTCACTCCATTCCTGAATCTGTCCATATTTACCGATTTGCAATTCTGGCATATGATTCAGTCGCTCACTTATTGCTTCATTCAGATCATTCGGGAGTTGATTTTCTTCCGTGATCTCCAGATAACCATTAAAAAGTTCTCTGATGATTTCTGTGTCCATAGAAGCTCCCATACAGAGACATCCCGCCTCTCCTTTTTGATTCAGATAGATATTCTCAGGAGAACTGGATGGTCCTGAAATCCATTTTCCATGAGCATCTTTTACCATGTATTGAAGGAAAAACTTAACAGCATCTTTCAGTATTCCATAATATTCCTTCAAGAACTCCCTGTCTTTTGTATATTTATAATGTTCAATCAGATGCAAACAGAACCAGGCACCGCCCATTGGCCACAGGGTAGATGACACATGATTGTCCTGAGGTGCACAGTCTCCCCAAATATCTGTGTTATGGTGACAACAGAATCCATCAATTCCATACATCTTCTCAGCAACGTCTTTGCCGTGCGGATACATTCTTTGCAAATGTTCTAACAAAGGCATGTGGAGTTTAGATAACCCTGTTTTTTCAGCAATCCAGTAATTCATCTCTATATTGATATTAATTGTATACTTGGATCCCCACATAGGCTCAAATTCTTCATTCCAGATTCCTTGTAGATTTGATGGAAGACTTCCTTCACGGCTAGAGCTGATCAGAAGATATCTCGCAAAATTATAATATGTATTTATTAATTCAATATCTTCTATGCCATTACGCATTTGCTCAAGTCTTTCCGGTGTCGTCAGCTGCTCATAAGAGTCTTTATAATTCAATTTCAGATTACTTTTTTCATAGTAAGATAAATAATCCTTTATATGACGTTCTTGTAATGTTCCATAAGATTCTTTTTCAGCATTACTCAATACATCCATACACCACTGAAGCGGATGTTCACTTCGGAAAGATGTTCTTGCTGTGATAAATAGTGTTGCTTCTTTTGCATCCTCTACTAATAAATGACTTCCCATTCGTGAAATTTTGCCATTTTTAGTTCTTACCTGTACAAGCAATTCAAATGCAATCCCGTGATCTCCACCTTGTTTTCCATATAAACGGATTTTATTGCCATCCAGGACTTCTGTACCATCACAGAAAGATGAACCACGTCCTGATCGGTTATCTTTTCTTGTTAAAGATAAATCAAAATTAAGAAGTTCGCCATCTGTGGATTTCATCTGATATACAATTATGTGATCTGGATTGCTGGCAAAAAACTCTCTTTCGTATTTTCCTTTTTCCGATTCATATTGGATTTTTCCAACGGCTCTTGAAATATCTAATTCTCTGTTATACGTTTGAACTTCTACGCTTTCATGCTGAACGCTTAAAAGTCCCCCTTGATCCTTTTTGAAGATCGTTTTGCCTCTCTGTTTGTAAAAATCTATCCAAACGTCCCCAAGTGTCTGATAATGTCGCATATGCGGATATGTTGCATACATACTTCGCTCTGCGAGAAGTTCTGCCTGTTCGATTTCTCCATTTAATAAGAGTTCTCGAACTTTTGTATAGTTCTCTCGCGCATCAGGATTTACACGTTCCATAAAACTTCCGGTCCAAACAGAATCTTCGTTAATTTGAAGTCGTTCCGTTCCGATTTTTCCAAATACCATTGCTCCGAGAAATCCATTTCCTATCGGCAATGCTTCATTCCAATCTTTAGCTTCTTCACGAAAACATATTTTATTCATTTCTTCTTCCTCATCTTTTCACTACGCTTTCTTGAATCTGTTGTTATTATAACAATAAAAAAAAGAAAGACTGAAAAGTTTCTATTTTACGAACTTTTCAGTCTTTTAAATAATTATGGATGATTTTATTTTTCCATTGGAAATCCGTATTTATTTTGATACGCAATTGCAATTCGTTCAATTAACAGCTGATATAAAACAGGATGGTTTTGGACTAAATCTTTATATTCCCAATCAATACATAGATCAACTCGAGGGTCTTTCTCCATTTCTCTGTTTGAAGTAAACAGAACTACTTTTGCTTTTGTTTCTTCAAAACACTTCTTTGATGGAGCATCTGTCAGATGCGTATACTCACTAATATACCTTCCGGAATTTGAAAAAATAAGCAGTAGTGTATTTTCTTTTGCATGACTAATATACTCTACTTGTTTTCTGTCATTTGTAGTTGTGTAAATGAACTTCTGGTAAAAAGACATTTTATGTTGAAAATTCAATGCAGCAGTCTCTGAATATCCTTCTCCAAATGCAGCTACTTCTTCATAGTCATGAATCAGCTTGACCAATTGTTCTATCTTTTTTGAATCAGTTTTGAAAAATAAGTAGCGAATATCTGCAAACAGCACATCCAGATATTCTTCCGTTCCTTTTTGCAATATATAATCTGTAATATTTATCGTATTTAAATCTTTTATGTAAACTTCTCTTTTCCCTCTACTATATGCTTCTGCTTTAAATTCTTTGTAATCCTCAAAGCCTAATTGCTTAACAAACTTAGAGATTGTAGATTTTGAAACAGAACATAAATCAGCCATAGTACCTATGGAAATGTTATTCAATTGATGAATATGTTCCAGCATAACTCGAGCAATATGATGTTCTATTGATTCAGGTGACATCTCACCGGTTATTGATGATAGTCTTGTATATAGTGTGCCCATATATCTTCTCCCTCACGATTTTCTCTTGTGATAATTCTATTTTCATAATAACATAAAAATGCTTAGAGAAGTACAGTAAGATTACCAAAGATGAATTTATCACGTTGATGAGTGTTCTTTGTAAATTCGATATGCGGAAATCTCCTGAAAATTTCTTTCCATCTTCTATTTGTTGCACACTACCGTTATCTTACCGATTATCAATTTTCTCCGGAAACATATCATGATTACTCATACGATTCCAGGCAACCTGCTCCCAGTTGGTACCTGGCTTTCCATAATTACAATACGGATCGATGGACAAACCTCCACGTGGAAGGAATTTTCCCCAGACTTCTATATATTTTGGTTCAAGAAGCTTGACAAGATCTTTCATAATTATATTGATCACATCTTCATGAAAATCTCCATGGTTTCGGAATGAGAACAAATACAATTTCAAGGATTTACTCTCCACAAGACGTTCGTCCGGAACATAGGAAATCGTGATCGTTGCAAAATCTGGCTGTCCGGTGATTGGGCACAGACTTGTGAATTCCGGGCAGTTGAACTTGACGAAGTAATCGTTTTCAGGATGTTTATTCTGAAATGCCTCCAATACAGACGGATCATAATCCATACGATATTCTGTTTGCTGATTTCCCAATAATGTTAAATTTTCTTTTTCTCTCATTGCTTCCTCCTCTATCTCAACGCAGGGTCTTCTACGTGATTCGCCTGAAATGCTGCTGCGCGATCAATGCATGTTCCGCATTTTCCGCAAGGCTTCTCTCCACCTTCGTAACAGGACCATGTCAACTCATACGGAACTCCCAGTTCTAATCCAATCCGTACTACTTCGGCTTTGGATACATTTACAAAAGGAGCTTCTATTTTCAGCTGATGTCCGGAGCCTTCCCAGATTGCTTCATTCATCGCCTGATTGAATACCGGTGAGCAATCCGGATAAGCAAAACCGGCAGAATCATCTGCATGAGCTCCATAATAAATCACTCCACATTCCTTGCTCAGTGCGATACTTGCTGCCGAAGAAAGAAATAACCCATTTCGGAACGGTACATATGTGCTTACAGGCTTATCGCCATTTGTTTTTGAAATCTGCTCTGCGTAACTCTCCTCCGGAATTTCTTCCGTAGACCGTTGAAGCAGTGAACAGTTGCTATATTGAAATATCTTGCTTAAATCCAGGAACAGATGCTCCACGCCATAATATTCGGCAACTGCTATTGCAGCCCTGATTTCTTTATCGTGCTTCTGTCCATAGGAAACTGAGAGTGCAATCACCTGCTCTTTCCCGTACTTTTTGATTGCCAGTCCTAATGCCGTTGTTGAATCGATTCCTCCACTAAAGAGAACTAATGCTTTCATCTCCATCACCTCACTACTTATTTATACGCCCCGTTCATTGGGATCCCAGATTACTTTATGCATCTGAATCTGCAGACGCACACCATTCAACCGATGTTTCAGCATAAATTCTACAATCTGCACTGGTTCTATGGATCCAAAAACAGGACTAAGATACACATGACACCTGTTTGTCAGATTATAAGTCTGAATCACGTCCAGTGCTTTTAACAGATCTTTCTGGCTGCCACATACAAACTTTACAGTATCATCCTTTCCAAGCAGTTCCATGTTCTCTGTTATCATATATTCTTCGCACCCACTTGACGGTAACTTATAATCCATTGTAAATACCGGTCGTTCTTCGCAAAATGCAGATAAATCAACTGCGCCATTTGTCTCAATTTCGACCTGTAAACCGGCTTGTAAAAGAAGGTGGATCAATTCTCTGATGTCTTTTTGCAGCAACGGTTCTCCACCTGTAAGTGTCACGTTGCGAATACCGGTTCCTAAAACATAATTTAAAATCTCTTCCGGAGTTTCCTCTTTATATTGGCAATCAGGTTCATTGGCCCACATAGTATCACAATAACTGCATCGCAGATTACATCCTTTGAAACGAACAAAGACTGCCAATTCTCCAGCCCGTGTGCCTTCCCCATTAATACTGGTAAATTTTTCTACTACTTTCATTTACTCTTCCTCATAAACCGCGCAATTATTCGGTGTCTCATATACTTCCACACAATGAACCCCGTATCCAAGTTCTGTTAATTTCTTGTAGAAATAATATGCGAAATTTTCTGCCGTTGGACGAAAGGAAACTTTCTCCAAATGAAAGTCCTCATTCTGAAGCGCAGCTACTGTTTCTGCTTTCAGAGATCCCACTTCGTAAATCAGACTATGGTCAAAGGAATCACAAAGCTTTTTCAGATCCTTTTTCAAATTACCAAAGTCCACTACCATTCCCCGTGTCTGTCCTTCTTGCTCCAGCTCCTGACTTTTGATTTTTGCAACAACATTCCAACGATGTCCGTGGATATTTCTGCATTTTCCCTCGTATTTCCAGAGAAAATGTGCTGCGTCAAAACTGGCTTTTGTTTGCAAATAATACATATTTCAACTCTCCTGTATTTGAAATGTATGTACCTTTTAAGAGCTGTGTATCCTAAGCGGAGCGTTTTATATATATGGAAAGTATTTCCTGAATATAAAAAGCTCTGCGTACTTCTTTGCACGCAGAGCCTAGAATCTTCTTAACTAGCCCTGGTTTTGTTTTTCGACAGGAAGGTACAAATGAACTGTCGGCTGTTTTTCACAGCATGAAAATTATACCACAGAAAATCAGTTTGTCAAATTGGTTTTTCTATTTTAACGAAATGGTGTCCTATTTCCCATATTCTATTCTCCCAGGAAATATCTTCCGTAAGCATCTGCTGCCTTAATTGCTGCGCATACAGTCTCAGGTGTCACCTCAAATGGCATGTTATGAAGTGTATCATTCTCTGCACAGGCTGCTGTCGCAACTGCCATAAGCTTCTCGTCTGTCACTTCTGTGATACCAAGTTCTTGTAATGTAACAGGAAGTCCCAGTTCAATGCACCAATCGATAATGTCTTCCAGTTCTTCTGCCGGAATGTCTTCCAGAACAAGCTGTGTGATTGTTCCAAATGCAACTTTCTCTCCATGATACATATGATGACACTCGTCCAAAACTGTGAATCCATTATGGATTGCATGTGCTCCTGCAAGACCGCCACTCTCAAATCCGATTCCACTAAGCAATGTATTAGCTTCAATTACCTTCTCAACAGCTTTTGTGCAGGCTCCTGCTTCCAGAGCAAGTTTTGCCTTCACACCTTCATTCATCAATGTATCAAAGCACAGTTTTGCGAGTGACATCGCTGCCATAGTAACATTTCCACCAGCACAAGTTGTTGCTTCGCTAGCCTGACAGGCTCTTGCTTCAAAATAAGTTGCAAGTGCATCACCCATTCCGGAAACTGTCAGTCTGACTGGTGATTTTGCAATGATTTCTGTGTCCATCAGAACCATGTTTGGATTAGCTGGGAGGAATAAGTATTCTTCGAATACGCCTTCATCAGTATAAATAACAGAAAGTGCACTGCATGGCGCATCTGTAGATGCAATTGTCGGACAGATCAGTACCGGCACTTCTTTGTAATAAGCAACTGCTTTCGCAGTATCAAGGATCTTTCCTCCGCCAATACCAATAACAACATCACAGCCCTTTTCATTCATAACGGCTACCAAACGATTAATTTCTGTCTTGCTACATTCTCTGTTGAAATACTCATACACTGGTTCAATATCATATCCTTCAAATCCAACTTTGAGAACGTCTTCAATACGTTTATACCCCGACTCTGTGATCAGTACAAGTGCTTTTTTACCATACTTCTGAGCATATTCACCCAGCTTTTTCATCTCACCTGCACCTTGAACATATTTGCTTGGACTACATAAAATATTTGCCATTTTTGTCTGCCTCCTAAACTCCTTATTTGTATGTTATTAAATTAACAATTTAAAGATATTGTAGTCCTTCTCAGCAAAAGTGTCAATAAAATCTAATTGAATTTTCTGTAAGAAATCGGCTATATAATCACTACTCACAGCTGACTGTATCAAACAACCCTTTAATTCATCTCAACGTGCAAATAGCCCCGTAAAAAATCCTCTTTTCTTCACCTGCTGAACTTCTGCTCCGCTTCTCATGATCAATGCAAACATTCCCATATTGCGAAGATCCTGCCGTAGGTTCACTGCCTGTTCTTCTGCCAAACCATCTTTTACTAAGAATGGCGTATCATTCAGGCTCACATTCTTCGGGAAGTCATATTTTCTCGCGATGCTTACAAACTCTGACCTCTTTCCGATGTAATCAACCATACTTCCAAGCGCGATCACCTGTTTTGAAGGATACACCGATGGATCTACTTCATACACTTCTTTTTCATCACCGACTGGTTCAAACTTATATTTTGCTGTATAGAAATCCAGTGCCTCCTCAATATAAGAACACGCCTCTCCGTCAAGTTCTTCATAAAGAACACATGGCAGACTCGCTACAATTCTTCTTGTTTCTGTTTTTTCCATTCCTGTTAAAATCTGCAGAAATTTAGCAACTTCCAATTCTTTTCCGTTACAATCAATTAATGTTACTTTATAAAATAGTTCTTTGTTTATCATAGTCTTGCTCCATTTTCATTTTTTATAACAAAAATTTTATTTTATTATAACTGAAACAGGGTGATACTGTCTACAGATTTTCTGTTTACAGCATCACCCTGTATTTTACTTATTTTCTCACTGAATAAAATTTAAAAATTCTCAGATTTCATTTCCAGCCTGATATCCGCTGCGGATTGCTGCTGAGATATCTGCTGTTCTCTCACCGCTGCAGTCTCCAACATATACAAATGGAACTGTCAGCTTACTGTCGTCGAAGAGATTCTTCTTAGACCCAAGTGCATTCACAATTGTATCAGCTTCAATTGTAACCTCTGACTCGTCTTTTGTATTCACAGCATGAATCACATTATTCTCGATGGAATTCACTCTTGTATTCACATACTCTTTTACATCGTGTTCTTCAAAGTCTTTTTTGATCAGTGGCATTACTGTCTCGGATTCTCCTGTTGCAATCTGATCCAGCATCTCGACAATGCTTACTTTGAGACCTTTCTGTGCAAGGAATTCTGCTGTTTCAGTTCCAACTAATCCTCCGCCAAGTACTGCACATGCTCCACTCACTTCGCATCCTGCAAGAACATCCCAGGCAGAAACAACATTGCTGTCTGTAACAGACATTGGAAGATCCATGTTATGCGCACCGATGGCAAGAATTACATAATCAAACTTATTCAGCTCTTCACAATCTGCTTCTGTATTTAATTTCACATCTACAGAAAGTTCTGGTAGAATCTTCTCATAATATTCAATAGATCTTAAAATCTCGCTCTTTCTTGGCGGAACTGCTGCCAAATGAATCTGTCCACCAATCTTATCTGATTTCTCAAATACGGTTACTTCATGTCCACGTTTTGCTGCAACTCTTGCTGCCTCAAGTCCGGCGATTCCTGCACCTACAACTGCAACCTTTTTCTTCTCGTCTGCAGGTTTGATAAATATAGTTCCTTCGTTTCCGTTCTCTGCATTTAATACGCAGGAAATGTATTTACGTCCCTGAATTGCATCTACGCATCCTTTATTACAGTTCAAGCATTCTCTGATGCACTCTCCGGATATAGCTTTATTGGCAATATCTGCATCTGCAAGCATGGAACGTCCATAAGCTACGATATCGGCATCTCCGTCTTCGAGGATCTTCTCTCCTGCTTCTAAGCTGACAACACGACCAACTGTTGCAACCGGAACGGATACCAGTTTTTTCACTTCTCTGGCTACCGGAAGTGTCCAGTTATATGGAACATCTCCCATTGGCGGAATTGTATCTCCCATATTTCCTGTATGGTTCGCCTGAGCAACCTGAATCATATCGATTCCAGCCTCATCAAGCATCTTTGCAAACCGGATTCCTTCTTCTGCCTCAAGTCCGCCTTTTCCACGAAGTGATCCATCAGGATTTACTGTAATGATTGGCAGTTTATACTCAATCATAAGATCCGGTGCAGCTTCTTTGATTGCTGCTACTACTTCGAGTGCATATCTTGTACGGTTCTCAAGACTTCCTCCATACTGATCTTCTCTATGGTTCAGAATTTTTGAACAAAGGGAACCAAGAAGACGATCTCCATGTACTTCAATCGCATCGATTCCTGCTTTCTGCGCCTTTGCTGCACATGCAGCGATACTGTTTTTAATATCTTCTAACTGCTCAACCGTTGCCTCTGTTACAAAATGCTGCATATCATGATGAAGTTTTGCATAAGCGCCTTTCGTAAGTCTGTCGCATTCTTCCATCTGTTTCTTTGCTTCTTCTGCATTTCCCTCTGCCTGTGCTTTTGCCGCAGCCTGTCTTGCAATACCTGCCTCCATGATCATGCGTCCAACTCCAGGAACATCATACTCCGGATGGAATAACTGAAGTGCAAGCTTACAGTCATACTTATGTAATGTGTCTGCCAGATTTTTATATACCGGAATCTGGCTGTCATCATAAAGCTTTGGTGTCGGTGAAGCTGTTCTTACAGGAGCTACATCTCCGATAACAACATACGCTGCTCCACCTTT
>ENA-OUQG01001398-OUQG01001398.1-human-gut-metagenome-genome-assembly--contig:-NODE-1398-length-13121-cov-4.571254_pt1 | contig 13121 bp, 15 predicted proteins | sample MGYA00237943_ERZ548823 | MGnify/ENA primary metagenome ERZ548823 (study PRJEB26490, sample SAMN05194731) | human gut metagenome | biome: terrestrial biome; feature: human-associated habitat; material... | reverse complement strand
CGGAGAAGAAGGGCACGGAGATGGGCCGCAAGTACATCGTACCCTACGGCCTGTATCGCGTGGAGGGTTATGTTTCCGCCAACCTCGCCCGTAAGACCACCGGCTTTTCTCAGGAGGATCTTGACCTGCTGTGGACTGCCATTTTGAATATGTTTGAAAATGACCACTCCGCCGCGCGGGGCAAGATGGCCGTCCGGGAACTGATCGTTTTCAAGCATGACTGTGAGCTGGGCTGTGCCCCTGCCCATAAGGTCTTTGAACTGGTGAAGGCGGCACGAAAGGACGGTGTGACTACGCCTAGATGCTATGACGATTATGCCGTCACCGTGGACGAAGAGAAACTGCCGGAGGGCGTAACATGCACACGGATGGGGTGATTTATCCCGAGGAGGATTTCCTCCAACTCTCCGGTTTGCAGCACTTCAAGTTCTGCCGCCGCCAGTGGGCGCTTATCTATATCGAGAGCCAGTGGGCAGAAAATTTCCGCACCACCGACGGAGCGATCCTTCACGAAAACGCCCACAACGGTGGATTTACCGAGAGCCGGGGAGACCTCCTCGTCACCCGGGATATGCGCATTTTTTCCCGGACACTGGGTGTGTCCGGCGCCTGCGATGTGTTGGAATTCCGCCGGGGAAAAACGGGCACCCCGCAAGGGGTGCGTGGATTGAAATGGATGCACTGTCAGTGATCTGCTGGGTGAGGAGCCGTCGCACCCCGCAAGGGGTGCGTGGATTGAAATATCGACGAGAGCCACTATTACAAGAACCTCTATCGTCGCACCCCGTAAGGGGTGCGTGGATTGAAATATGAAGTGCCGCTATCTTGATGAGCTGACCGGAGGTCGCACCCCGTAAGGGGTGCGTGGATTGAAATGGGCTCGGGAACACCCAAGCGCGCCCCGCCTGCAAAAAATAAAGCTTGACAATCTCAAAACCTATTTTCTATAATAGTATTATAATCCGTTCACATATGAACGAAGCAAGCGCTTTTTTGGAGGTTTTACAATGGGAATGGAAAAAGAATTCTTCCAAATTACGGAGGCTGCCCGGGCCTGCGGTCTCTCCCGCAGCACGCTCCTGCGCATGGAAGAAAAGGGCCTATTGACCCCAGCCTACATCGCTCCCGACAGCGGTCGCCGATACTACGACAATCATAATGTGGCCCGTATCATGCAAATAGAGAAGTTCAAGTCCATGGGCGCAAATAATGAGGAGGTTATTGATTACTTCGTTCGGGGTGGAGAAGCCGCCGATATGCTCGCAGCTTTAGAGGACCGTCTGCACGAACTTCAGCGCAGCGTGGAGGAGCTTCGTCTGCGGGTACGGGAAAAGGCCGGTATGTCCGTACAAGTAATAACGCTGCCTGCTGTTACCTGCATCATGCGTCGCTACTGGGGACACACCAGCCAGGAAAAGTACGACGCCATGTACGCCCTGTACCATGAGTGTATACGAAAGGGCTATATACTGTCAGATGACCCGCTTTTTACTATCTCAGACCGAAAAGATTTTTTGGATGGGTATATCGGCAAGAATCCCTTTTCCTTTGATGTCTGCGTTCCGCTGCGGGCGGATAAAGCCCCGGCCGAGGCTGTGGTGTTACCGGAGTGCCGGGCGCTCTCGGTACTCTACTACGGCGAATACGGCGGCATGGACGAGGCGTGGCTGACCCTGGGCAGAGAGGTAAAGGCTCGGGGTCTGAAGCCCAATGCCCCGCCCCGTGTACTGGGCATTGTAGCTCCCTACACAGGCCGGGAGATCAATGCCCAACGCTACTGCTCCCGCCTTGTCTTGCCGGTGGAGGAGGAATAAAAAGCTATAATAATGCAGCCGCAGATCGGACAAACCTCGGTCTGCGGCTGATTTTATTTACTTGTCAAAGGCAGGGTTGGTGAAGTACACATTCTTTTGGTCCATTTTCTCTCGAGCAAGGCGGAGTCCTTCTCCGAATCTCTGGAAGTGGACAACCTCCCGGGCCCGCAGAAACTTAATAACATCGTTCACATCCGGGTCATCGGAAAGCCGCAGGATGTTGTCGTAGGTTACCCGGGCTTTCTGTTCGGCACTCAGATCCTCGGTTAAGTCTGCGATCACATCTCCCGTTACGGCTATAGATGCGGCGTTCCAGGGAAAGCCGGAGGCTGCCGCCGGATATACGCCTGTGGTGTGATCCACGAAGTAGGCGTCAAAGCCTGCCGTTTTGATGTCCTTTTCCGAAAGATTCCGCGTAAGCTGGTGAACAATGGTGCCAATCATCTCCAGGTGACCCAGCTCCTCCGTTCCGATGTCCGTCAGTAAGCCCTTTAACTCGGCATAGGGCATGGCGTACCTCTGACTTAAATACCGCAGGGATGCGCCTAATTCGCCGTCCGGGCCACCATACTGACTGATAATCACCGCCGCCAGCTTCGGGTTTGGGTTGGCGATGCGTACAGGATATTGCAGTTTTTTTTCATATACAAACATCAGCTATTTCCTCCTTCGTCCCAAGGCCACGGATCATTGAGCCAGCGGTAGCCGTCGGGTGTGGTGTCAGTCTGCAGAATCGGGCCGTAGGTCTCCTGGTAGCGCTTGCGTCCCTCCTGAGCCAGAGCAATATAGCTCCAGTACAGCTCCAAAGCCTCCCGGTCATCCGCATGGGTGGTCAGATAAAGCCCCAGTTCATCCACGGCGAAGTCCAGGGCCATCAGTTCGGATAGAGCGCTGTTCACGGCCGGAAAGCGACTTTTCAGCTCTTTTTGAAAGGGCAGGTCCAACCCCGGAAATAGCGTTCCCTGCTGTAGCGCCTCCCGGCGGTCATACTGTTTAGGGTTCTTGCACTGCATGGGAATATAAGGAAAAGCCAGCGATGCGCATACGCCGGGCAGCGAGCCCTGCTGTGTGGGGCAGGACGCCGACTCCATGCCCGCGGCAGATTTTTCCGTATACAATTTCATTTCCTCCTCATAGGGTTTTGTTCCGCACGGAACACTCCATTTTATGCAGCGGAAAAAGAAAAGGGGACAGGGGATTTTCATTTGCGGTAAAATGTGATAGAATGAATCGGGAACACGGCGCATACAATGACCCGAAAGGGGAGAGGCGTCGTGATGGTGTTGCTGAAAAAAAGGACTCTGCTGTCGGTCTGCGGAGCCATAATCCTGGCTCTTGGGGCGGTGTGCGTCCTGTATATTTCCCGGGACAAGCCGGCCATGTCCACCATAGGGATGCTGTCCTCCGCAGAGATTCTGGTCCTGGATGCCGGACACGGTGGGGAGGACGGTGGAGCGGTCTCCGCAGCCGGAGTGCCGGAGAGTCATATCAATTTGCAGATCGTGCAAAAGATGGAGCAGCTTTTCACCTTTGTAGGGGAGAGCACTACCCTCACGCGCACCGGTCCGGACGCCATCTATTCCGGAGATGCCAAAACCCTTCGGGAGAAAAAAATTTCCGATCTGAATAACCGAGTGGAGATGATAAATCAAACACCCCGGGGCTTTCTGATCAGCATCCATCAAAATAGTCTCCCGGGCACCAAGGCCCGGGGTGCCCAGGTGTTTTATAACGCCGTAGCCCCCGCTAAAGACGCCGCTGTCTCCGTGCAACAGGCGCTTAACAGCGGTATTAACGGTAACAACCGCAAAAATGCCAAGCAAATCGACGAATCCATCTTTTTAATGAATAATATTCAGCGCCCGGGTATCCTTGTGGAGTGTGGATTTCTGTCCCACGCAGAAGAAGCGGAGATTCTTCAGACGGACAGCCACCAGCTTCGTCTGTCTACCGCCATCGTGTCCGGGTATCTACAAAGCAGAACGGAGAACGAATAGCCATGAAAGCCAAAACTCTATTCTATTGCACCCAGTGCGGCAACGAAACACCTAAGTGGGCGGGGCGGTGCCCTTCCTGCGGCGCCTGGAACACCATCGTGGAGCAGCCGGAGATACGGGCGTCTGTTAAAAAGGGCACTCGTTCATCTATTAAAGGACCTGTAAAGGCAAGTGCCATTACAGATATGTCCACCGATCAGGAGATTCGATTTTCCACCGGTATGGGTGAGCTGGATCGGGTTTTAGGCGGCGGTGCGGTGAAAGGTTCTCTGGTGCTGGTGGGTGGAGCTCCCGGCATCGGTAAGTCCACCCTCATGCTGCAAATCTGTAAAAGACTGGGTGAGCAGTTCCGGGTTCTCTATGTCTCCGGCGAAGAATCCGTCCACCAACTCAAGCTCCGGGCGCAGCGTTTGCACGCAGAAAGTGAAAATCTTTTCGTCCTCTCGGAGACGAATTTGGGCGATGTGCTGGAGTGCGTTCAGACCGAACAGCCGGACATTCTCATTGTAGACTCCATTCAGACCCTGTATAACGAGGAGATCAATTCCCCCGCCGGCGGTATCGGTCAGGTTAAGGACTGCACCATGAAGCTTATGCAGCTGGCTAAAGAGGGGAATATCACCATTTTTGTCATCGGCCATGTGAATAAAGAGGGCTTTATAGCCGGGCCAAAGGTCCTGGAACACATGGTGGACTGCGTGCTCTACTTTGAGGGCGATCAGCACATGACTTACCGCATCCTGCGCGCCGCCAAAAACCGCTTCGGAGCTACCAACGAGATTGGCGTATTTGAGATGCTGGACAGTGGCCTGCGGGAGGTGGAGAATCCCTCCGAGATGCTTCTCTCCGGCCGTCCGGAGGATGCCCCCGGCTCCTGCGTTACCTGTGTGATGGAGGGCGCCCGCCCGGTCCTGGCCGAGGTGCAGGCCCTGGTAGCCCCGTCCAACGCCAATTATCCCCGCCGCACCTGCAATGGTCTGGATTCTAACCGCGCCGCCATGCTCTTGGCGGTGCTGGAAAAGCGTGGCGGCCTGAAGGTCTCCCAGTGCGACGCCTATTTTAACATCATCGGCGGCCTGACTCTGGACGAGCCCGCCTCCGATCTGGCCGTTCTGACCGCCATTGCCTCCAGCTATTTGGATAAGCCTGTCCCCACCAAGCTGGCCGCCGTAGGGGAGGTGGGCCTCTCCGGTGAGCTGCGCAGCATCAACCATATTGAGCAGCGTTTAGCCGAGGTGCAGCGCCTGGGCTTCACCCAGTGTGTCGTCCCGTCCCAGCAGGCCCATAAGCTCCGCGCTCCCGGTGACCTGCGCCTCCTACCCGTTAAAAACATCGGACAAGTCCTGCGCCTTCTGGCTCACGATGACCTTTAATATCAAAAAAGTCCTCCGTTTTGCACGGAGGACTTTTCCTTTACTTTTTCTCTTTCAAATTTTGATCCAGCGGTTTTTTTCCGGCCACAGCCCGATAGTGGTTGACCTTGTCCAGCCGCCGCTGCTGCTTCAGAGCCTTTGCCTTGTCCTTGGCCTTTTTTTCGCGCAGCTGCTGATCCTTTTTCTTTTTCTCCCAGTATTCGCTCTTTTCATCGTTTTCCAGGTCCTTATATTTTTCCGGATGCCGGGCCCAGTCGATGCGGTAATAAAGCAGCCCCACAAACAGCAGTGCGCCTACAGCGCATACCGCATAAAAAAGAATCGTCCAAAACATACCCCATACCTCCACAAATAGTAACTCCAGTATACCGCATAGCGCCGCCAATTACAAGGCAAATCTTAAAACCCGCGAAAAGGGAAGAATTCCTGTTGTTTTTGCTGAAAATTGGGCGTATAATATAGCCGTATTAAACCTGCATACAGGGAGGAATAAGTATGTTTACAACCTTTAAGGAAATCGAGTCCTATGTTCTCTCACAGAATATGAAAAAGCGCATCGCTCTGGCCAACGCCCATGACGAGCCCGCCCTCAGCGCTGTGGTAAACGCCAGGCGCAGAGGAGTGGTAGAGGGCACCCTCATCGGGAAAAAGGCCGAGATCGTTCGGATGCTCCACGACATGGGTGAGAGTGAGGCTGACTATGAGATCATCGACTTCGATGGCGAGGAGCTGGAGTCCGCTAAAATCGCCATTAAGCTGGTGAAGGAAGGGAAGGCCGACATACCCATGAAGGGCATCCTGCAGACATCCAACTTCGCTCGCGCCATTCTTAACCGTGAGACCGGCCTCGTCCCTGCCAGTGGCCGCCGACTGGTGAGCCAGTGCGGCATTTTCGAGTATGAAGGCCGCTTTGTCATGATCACTGACGCCGCCATCAATATCAATCCCGATGTGGACACCCAGATCGGCATCGTTGAAAATGCCCTGCCTGTAGCAAAGGCCCTGGGTAACGACTGCCCCAAGGTGGCCGTTCTTTCCGCTGTGGAGAATGTCACCGAGAAGATGGCCAGCACCGTTACCGCTGCCGAGATTGCCCGCCGCGGCGTTCCGGGCTGCATCATCTCCGGCCCCCTGGCTTTGGACGGCGCTATTTCCATGGAGTCTGTGAAGCATAAGGCCATCCACGACCCCGTAGCCGGTCAGGCCGATATCCTGCTGGTCCCCTTCATCGAGATCGGCAATGTGCTTTATAAGGCCTGTACCTATATCGCCGGTAAGACCATGGCCAGCACCATCTGCGGAGCCTCTTGCCCGGTGGTCATCACCAGCCGTGCCGATACCCCGGACAGCAAGTATTATTCCATCCTCATGGCTGTCCTCCGCTGCATCAAGGGCTGCTGAATTTAAGATGAAAATACCGGGAGGCAAGCCGCTTCCCGGTATTTTTATGCCAAAAGGTGAGAAGTCCCATTCGCGTCAGGGCAATTTTTCTGCAGGCACATCGTTCCAGCCGAAAATCTGAACCAATCGTTGGTTGGTATAATAGTAGGCGCTGGCCGGAAAGTTTTCAAGATTCGATGTGTTAGAGCACAGCAGATAATCCACCGTCCTGCCGTCACCGTCTTTTACAACATCGCAAATAATCGTGGCGTGATTGGTCGGGCTGTCAATACCCATCAAAATAAGATCCCCCGGCTGCCCGGAATAATAGTTTGCATTTACATCGCAAAACAGCTTGTCGGGCGAAGCCGATGTGGCATAGGCTGTAAACCCATCCACATTGATCCACGACCTGTAAAATCTCTTTGGACTTTCAAAAAACCATCCATCCGTTTGCCGGATCCCACCCGCGTGCAGCACCTGGGACGCAAAATTCATGCAATTACCACCGAGCGCGTCATATGCCTTGTAGTTCGGATTTCTTGCGTTTACCCATTGACGGGCATACTCCACCGCAGCGGCTCTGTTGTACGGATGATCGCAGGCCGGTTCCTCCTTGATTTCGCCGCCATATTGTGCATTCCGCATTTCAATGTTGCTTAAAACAGTACCGATTTTAACATCGGAGTTACTGCTCGCATCATATTTGAATACATAAAAGGGGTTGCACTCAGATTTGTGGTTGCTGATCCGCCATATGGAGTCATCCCCAAGCTCCAGGGTAAAGTGATGCTCAATATCAAACTCTCTGGATAGCACAGACAGTCCCGCATATTGCTGATCGCAGCTTTCCCAAACTTCAATCTCGACCTTTGAGGGAGAGATAGTACGAATGTCCGCTATTCTTAAGCTGAAATTGTAATAATTTATATGTAAGTCAATGAGAGATCTTTCGCGAACAGCGATCATGCTATTCCAAATTGTCGTTTCTAACTTCTCAATACTGTCTGAAGCAAATAAGTCGGGCTTTACGCTAACACTAAAGTCACCGATAGAGGAATAAAACGAATCAAGATAATCTGTAATTTTGCTATACTGATTTTCAGTCAAGCCGTCACTTCTTTTGGCGGATGTGTCTTTAGGCATTGGCTTGCTTTGTGGTTTCGAAGTCTCAATAACCTTGGTTTCCTGTTGAGGCTCAGAAGCGGGTGTAGATGTAGCTACCCCGGCAGCGCTGTCGGAGCGGTCAACATCCTCCGTGTCCTCGTGCTCCGACTCGCCTGCGGATGTGTTTTCGACGATTTCATCGGAGATAAATGTTTCGTTGGAAGTGGCGGGATTTGTTTCATTTTCCGATCCGCAAGCCAGCAGTGAAAGCGCCATAAGCGCAGCCATGAGAAACGCTGCTATTTTTCTCAGTCTCATGATTTTTGATCCTTTCCTCTGTCAAAATTTGCCATTTTTCGCACTGTCCTATACAATTATACCAATTTACAGGTTATAATGCAAGCTTTTTTGAATCATTTGCCAGGGTGGAGTTTACTATGCTGCCTATTGAACCCACCAAGAGCTCGTTGAGGGGGAAGGAAAAAGAGGTGCCTTTTGCGCAGTCTGAGTGCGGTAAGGAAAACCAGCGTGTGTACACAGGCACACACGCTGGTTTCGATAGAATCTGACCATCAATGCGTAACTGCTGCGGTAGACCCACGGAGTTCGTAGGCCACCATAAATAACAAACTCAACAAGAACAATTATTTTGCTTAGTTGACGCTTGGGAAGCTGCATGGTAGAATTGAATCCGGCCGGGGGAGCCACAGCAGCCCCTGTTTCTTTTCACACTGCCAATTAAACAAAATAAAAATTTTGTTTAATTGAGTGGACGGATTTTGCCGTCCGCAGCTATAAATACCTCTCGGCCCCCGTTTCTGCTCTTGCGAATCCTTTTGATATGCGATATATTTGAATTTATAAGTGAGGTGCTATATCATGGCTATGAATTACCGAGCGGACTCGCCGAAGATCCTGTTGGAGTTTCTGTCTTACCACGAAACGGTGAAAGCCCATTCTCAAAAAACCGTTGATGAATATTATCTGGACTTGCGTAACTTCTTCCGCTATATGAAGCAGCTCCGAGATCCGGCTCTTGCGGATTGTCCCCTGGATGAGATCGACATACGCGACATTGGCATCGAGTTCATCGGCTCTATCACCCTTACGGATGTCTACAGCTACTTGGCCTACCTCAGTCGAGATCGTCTGAACCGGCCTAACAGCGATCATTCCGAGAAAGGACTTTCTGCCTCTACCCGTGCCCGAAAAGTGGCTACACTTCGTTCTTTTTTTAACTATCTTTGTAACAAGGTCCATCTGCTGCCTGATAATCCCATTAAGGATATCGACTCACCCAAAATCAAGAAAACTCTGCCCCGGTATCTGACGCTGGATGAGAGTGTTCGCCTCCTGCAAGGCGTCGGCGGCCCTAACCGCGAGCGCGATCTCTGTATTTTGACCCTGTTTCTCAACTGCGGTCTGCGCATCTCCGAGCTCATCGGACTCAACCGCTCCGACATTCAGGATGACGCCCTCCGTATTCTGGGCAAAGGCAATAAGGTCCGTATTGTCTACCTGAATCAAGCCTGTAAGGACACCTTAGACCGCTATTTACAGGTTCGTCCGGTGGTGGGCGGCAAAGATCAGGATGCGCTGTTTGTCTCCCGCAACCGCCAGCGTATCAGCCGCGCCACGGTCCATAATCTTGTAAAAAAACACCTGTCCGATGCCGGTCTGGACAGCACAAAATACTCCGCCCACAAGCTGCGCCATACAGCCGCCACCCTTATGCTGCAAAACGGTGTGGATGTAAAGGCCGTCCAGGAGGTTTTGGGCCACGAGCATTTGAATACCACCGAAATTTATACGCATATTGATAACGAATCTCTGCGTGTAGCTGCAAAGGCAAATCCCTTGTCAAAGGTTAAAATACAAGGGAAAATTGAGGATTGATCCCGGTATTTCTTTTCAGTCCTCCTCCCTGCTCCCTTCCCTGCCCGTTTGCCTGATTTTCGTAGTCCAAATCCCTGTCGATTCTTGACTTTATGTACCAAATGATGTACGATAAAGACTGTGTATTTCACTAAATGGAGGTCTCATATGAATACAGCCGAACTTTCCAAAATCTGTCGCCAGGTTCGCCGTGACATCATCAACATGACGGCCAATGCCGGCAGCGGCCACCCCGGCGGCTCCCTGTCAGCCGTGGAGCTTATGACCAGCGTTTTCCATAATCATATGCGCCTGGACCCTAAAAATCCTAAATGGGAGGATCGGGACCGTTTTGTCCTGAGCAAGGGCCACAGCGCTCCTTGCTACTATGCTGTCCTCGCCAGTCTTGGCTTCATCGATCGCAGCGAGTACGCTAACTTCCGTCAGCTTCACAGCATTCTCCAGGGTCACCCGGACTGCAAGAAGGTCCCCGGCGTGGACGCCTCCACCGGCTCCCTGGGCCAGGGCTGCTCCATTGCCGTAGGTATGGCTCTGGGTGCTAAGAAACTGGGTAAGGATACGCAGGTATTCACGCTCCTGGGCGATGGCGAATGTCAGGAGGGGCAGATCTGGGAGGCTTTCATGTCTGCCGCCCACTATCACCTGGACAATCTCACTGTTATTATCGACAACAACGGCCTGCAGATCGATGGCACCAACGATGAGGTCATGTCTTTGGGTGATCTGCCCGCCAAGGTAAGGGCTTTCGGCTTCGACCTGTATGAGATCAACGGCCATGACCTGGACGCCATCGAAAAAGCTCTGGCCGCGCCCCACACCCCCGGTGTGCCCAAGTGCATTTTGGCCCACACCGTCAAGGGCAAGGGTGTTTCCTTTATGGAGAATCAAGTGGGCTGGCACGGCAAGGCGCCCAACGCCGAGCAGCGTCAGCAGGCTTTGCAGGAATTGGAGGACTGAGACCATGAGTGAAAAAATTGCGACCCGCGAGGCATACGGCAAGGCTCTGGTAGAGCTGGGTGCCGCCAATGATAAGGTCGTGGTGCTGGATGCTGACCTGGCCGGTGCCACAATGACCAAGCATTTCAAAGCCGCTTATCCTGACCGCTTCTTTGACTGCGGTATTGCCGAGTGCAACATGATGGATATCGGCGCCGGCCTTTCCACCATGGGCCTTATTCCCTTCTGCTCCACCTTTGCCATGTTCGGCGCAGGCCGTGCCTATGAGCAGATCCGCAACTCTATCGCCTATCCCAAGTTCAATGTGAAGATCTGCTGCTCCCACGCCGGCGTATCCGTGGGTGAGGACGGCGGCAGTCACCAGTGCCTGGAGGATATCGGCCTCATGCGCCTGATTCCCGGCATGACGGTCATTGTCCCCGCCGATGCCAAGGAAGCCCGCAAGGCCACCTTGGCCCTGGCTGAGTTCCGGGGCCCCGCCTATATGCGCACCGCCCGCCTGGCCACCCCCGTGTTCGAGGAGGATTACCCCTTCGAGATCGGCAAGGCCAATGTACTCCGGGAGGGTAAGGATGTGGCTGTGTTTGCCTGCGGCCTGATGGTTGCCGAGGCCCTGGAGGCCGCCAAGCTTCTGGCCGCCGACGGAATCGACGCCGCTGTCATCAATGTACACACCATCAAGCCTATTGACGCTGCTTGCGTCACCGAGTACGCCCGGAAGTGCGGCAAGGTGGTCACTGTGGAGGAGCACAGTGTCATCGGCGGCCTGGGCGATGCCGTAGCTGAGGTGCTCATGGGCAAGGTCGATTGCAAGTTCAAGAAGATCGGTGTGAACGATCAGTTCGGCCAGTCCGGCAAGGCGCAGGATGTCCTCAGGGAATACGGCCTCACCTTCGATCAGATCGCGGCCTCTATCAAAGCTGCGCTGTAACTCCTATTCATTAAAAATCAAATCCCGGCGGAGCTTTTCCGTCGGGATTTTTGTATATAAAAAATGTATTTTTATGCACGAGGATGGGCCTTTTGGTAGACATCCTTCAGCTGCTTTTTTACAATATGTGTGTATATCTGTGTGGAGGAAATGTCTGCGTGACCCAGCATCTCCTGAATAGAGTGCAGGTCTGCCCCGTTTTCCAGCAAATGCGCAGCAAAGGAGTGGCGCAGCATATGGGGCGTAATGTCCTTTTTGATTTCTGCCTTCTCCTGATAATACTTTATGATTTTCCAAAAGCCTTGCCGCGTCATGCGCTCTCCGTTCATGTTCACAAACAGCGCCTTTTCCTCGTCGCTGGTTACGATCCGTTCCCGGATGTGCGCGACATAATCCTGGAGTGCCTTCACCGCACCGGGATATAGCGGGATACTCCGCTCCTTACCCTTGCTGCGGCAGACCACCAGCCCGGCAGGCAAATTCAGGTCGTCCACATCCAGGCTGATAAGCTCCGAGACGCGGATGCCTGTGGCATACAGCAATTCCAGCATAGCGTGGTCCCGGAATCCCTTCTCATCCACGCACTTAGGCTGCTCCAAAAACAATTCTACTTCCTTGTTGGTGAGGATCTCCGGGTACTTTCGCTGCACCTTTTTCGCTTTCAGGGCAGCGGTGGGATTTGTTTTTATGTAACCCTTGGCAAACATATAGGCGTAGAAGGACTTGGATGACGCCATAAACCGGCTCATGGTAGCCTGCGATTTTCCCAGCTGCTCCAGTCTTGTCAAATACTCCTGCAGCATTGCATTTTTCGCCCGTCTCAGGTCTGATTTCTTCTGCTGCAGCCACTGCTGGTACTGGGTCAGATCCCGCATATAGGAGCTGATGGTGTTAGCGGACACATGCTTTTCCGTTGTCAAATAGCTGCAGTACAGCGCCAGATAATCCGTCACACCCTCACTCCTTTCCGATAATCATACAATGAATTTCAGTGCCAGTGCCGTCAGCTTCGGTACAAAGGTCAACTCACACAGCCCACCCAAAGCCAGCAGCGCCGGGATCAAAAATAAGAATCGGCCTACCCGACCCGGCCGCAGAGACAGCTGCTTGATCGCCCGCCGTCCGGCAATTCCCGGCGCAGACCTTCGCCTCTGCAAAGCTAAAAACAGCGATACCGGGAGGACGAACATTGCCCGAATCCCCAGCGTACACAGGGAAATCAAAACTCCCTGCTGCCCCAGCGCACCGGAAAAGCACGCGACGGCGTAGGACAGCAGAAAGCCCTCCAGTAAAAATATCCCGCAAAAGAAATAATTTGCATTGCGTAAAAAGCTGCAGAAAAAAACAGCGCACGGCATCCGATAGTATGCCATAGCCACGCCCAAAAGGGATGCCGCCGTCACGGTGCTGCCGGACTCAAGAGCCTGGGCATATGCAGCTAAATAGGTGCGGATCTCCGCATCTGCTCCGGCGGCCCGCCCGATAAAGTGCCCGGCGGCCAGCCCAAGCCCATATGCCACACTGAGTAGCAGCAGCTCCGGGGCAAGCCGTCCCCTCGTCCGGCCGACTCGTTTTGCTAAGCGGTTCTCTCTCATGTAGCGCTCACCTCTCTCTATACCTATGAGACAAGCGTACCTTTTAGAAGAAAACATCTATACTATAAGCC
>ENA-OUQG01001393-OUQG01001393.1-human-gut-metagenome-genome-assembly--contig:-NODE-1393-length-13152-cov-5.415362_pt1 | contig 13152 bp, 10 predicted proteins | sample MGYA00237943_ERZ548823 | MGnify/ENA primary metagenome ERZ548823 (study PRJEB26490, sample SAMN05194731) | human gut metagenome | biome: terrestrial biome; feature: human-associated habitat; material... | reverse complement strand
GCGGGAGAAGGAGGCAGATACATGCGCGTTATTGCAGGAGAAGCACGGGGCCGCAGGCTGGAAGCCCTGCCCGGCACCGAGATCACCCGCCCGACGATGGATCAGGTCAAGGAGGCCATGTTCAGCATCGTCCAGTTCGACCTGCCCGGTGCCCGGGTGCTCGACCTCTACGCAGGCAGCGGCCAGCTGGGCATCGAGGCCCTGAGCCGGGGTGCGGCCCGGTGCGTGTTCCTGGACGAGAACCGGGAGGCCGTGAACATCGTGATGAAGAACTGCAAGAACTGCGGCGTGTTTGACCGCAGCCGGGTCAACATCGGCGAGGCGGCACGGTATCTCTCCGCCTGCCATGAGCAGTTCGACATCGTGCTGCTGGACCCGCCCTTCCACACCGGCACGCTGGAAAAGATCCTGCCCGGCGTGGACAAATGCCTGGCTCCGGGCGGCATCGTGATCTGCGAGAGTGAGACCGGCCTGGTGCTGCCTGCCGAGGTGGGCGGCATGACCCTGAAAAAACAGTATAAATACGGCAAAGTTCTGCTGTGGAAGTATGGTAAGCCCCGGCAGAGCGCCGGAGAGGGAGATGCGGAATGAACGTAAACGAGCTTCTGGATACCATTGAGGATACGCTGGAGGAGAGCGCCGGAATGCCCCTTTCGGGCGGCAAGCGCATCGTGGATGTGGAGCAGATCCGGGATTATCTGGACGAGATCCGCCAGAACCTGCCTGTGGAGCTGCGGCAGGCCCAGTCCATTGTCAGCGACCGTGCCCAGCTCATCGAATCGGCCAACGCACAGGCACAGGCCATTGTAAAAAAGGCCGAGGAGCGCGCCCGTGTGCTGGTGAGCGAGGCCGAGATCGTCAAGGCGGCCCAGCAGCGCGCCGGAGAGATCGTCTCCGCCGCCCAGACCGAGGCCCGCACTGTCCGCCAGACTGTGACCGACTACTGTGATAATATGCTCAAGACCACGGAAGAGACGATGGCGGAGAACGCCGCACAGGTCAAAAATGTCCGTGCAAACCTGCGCCAGAGCCCCCGGAAACAGCTCTGATGCGGGAATGTGAAATTTCCCGGTGAGAGCTTCCGGCCCCTGCAAGCAAAAACGACGGCTTGCAGGGGCTTTTTTTGGTACATTTTGAGAGAAAAAACAAAAGGGAAACTCTTGCAATCAGGGGCCTGTTTTGTTACAATAAAATTGTATCCTCAAGGCTGACCGGGCCACAAACTCCCGGCAGGCCGCAGGCCGCTTTCCCGGGCAGCAGCTCCGGGCAGAAAAGGGCGGCAGATGCAGGATCTTATCTGAGTTTTGAAAGGAGGCTGGGAACATGGACACAGAAAAAACAGCACAGCCCTTTGACCCGGCCTCGTTTGAGCATGTCCCGGTGCTGCTGAACGAGTGCCTGGACGGCCTGAAGATCGACCCGGCGGGCACCTATCTGGACGGCACGGCGGGCGGCGCGGGGCACTCCCGCCAGATCGCCCTGCGGCTGAACGGCGAGCAGGGCGGCAGGCTCATCTCGCTGGATCAGGACCCCGATGCCGTGCAGACGGCCCGGGCCCGGCTGGCGGGCCTGCCTGCCACCGTGGTGCAGATCAACTTCCGCTATGCCGGACAAGCTCTGGAGCAGCTGGGAATTGAAACGATCAACGGCGCGCTGCTGGATCTGGGCGTGTCCAGCCATCAGCTGGATGACGCGGCCCGGGGCTTTTCCTACCGGGCAGATGCCCCGCTGGACATGCGGATGAGCCAGGAGGGTGAGACGGCCGCCGATCTCGTGAACAGCGAGAGCCGGGAGGAGCTGGCCCGCATCCTGCGGGATTACGGCGAGGAACCCTTCGCCTGGCAGATCGCGGGCAGGATCGTGGAAGCCCGGGAAACTGCCCCCATTGAAACGACATTGCAGCTGGCGGATATCGTGGCCAGCGCCATGCCCCCGGCGGAGCGCCGGAAGAACAAAAACCCCTCCCGCCGCACCTTCCAGGCGCTGCGCATTGCGGTAAACCATGAGCTGGACGCACTGGAAGAGGGGCTGGACACCATTTTTGCGCATCTCGCACCGGGTGGAAGACTTTGCGTGATCACCTTCCACTCGCTGGAGGACCGGCTGGTCAAGAACAAGTTCCGCCGCTGGTCCACCGCCTGCACCTGCCCGCCGGAGTTCCCGGTGTGCGTCTGCGGCGGCAAGGCCAAGGCAAAGCTGATCACACGCAAACCCATTGAAGCCAACACGCAGGAGCTGGAAGAGAACCGGCGCAGCCGCTCGGCCCACCTGCGGGTTTTGGAAAAGATCTGAGGGCGGCAAAGCCCCGGAGATGTGAGGAGGAGATCACCATGGGTCAGGCAGCATACGATATGACAGAGGTTCGGCGCAGAAGAGCGCCGCAGGCACAGCCTAAAGTCCCGCTGCGGGTAGAAAAGGGTGGCAAAAAGCGGCTGAACCCCGTGCGGGCCGCCATGCAGCACGCGCTGCAGCTGGTGGGCGCGGCTTTGCTGGTGGGCTTTGCGGTGAGCCTGCTGTGGAGCGAGGCACAGCTGGTGGAGCTGAACTCTCAGATCCAGAGCGCCAAGGCAGAGCTTGTGAGCGAGCAGAGCCAGTATACATACTACAACAGTGCCCTGAACAGCCGCACCAACATCACAAGTGTTGAGGAGACCGCCACACGCCTGGGGCTGATGAAGATCGACCAGAGCCAGATCACCTACATCCGGCTGGATGAGGGCAGCGTTCTGGTGCGCAAGGCATCCGCTGTGCGGCAGTGGTCGGATCTGCTCCACGATGGGGCAATGACCATTCTTGCCTCTGTCAGAACGGCAAAATAAACCAAACAACGAAAAGCGTGCGGCAGCGCACGCTTTTTCGGTTTTCTTCGGGAGTACGTAATGCAAACACCATCCTCCAATCCCAAAAAGAACAGTGTCCGCCGCCGCAGTGCGGACCCGCACGCACGGCTCAGTGCCCGGCTGCGTCATATCAGCTTTGGTGCCGCCGTGCTTCTTGTGGTGGTCGCCGCGCTGACCGTGATCTACAGCCTGTACAAGATCCAGATCCGCGACGGTGCCACCTACCGCCAGTACGCCGCCGAGCAGCAGCTGCTGGACAGCACCATTCAGGCCACCCGCGGTGAGATCTACGACACCAGCGGCATCACGCTGGCTTCCACCAGCGTGGTCTGGACCATCTGGGCCGACCCCTCTTACAGCACGGCTCTGTATACCACCACAACCGATCAGGACACCAAGGCGGAGACCCGCACCATCGATGAGGCCGCCATGAAGGAGGTCTGCACCCAGATCACCCTGCGCCTGCTTTCGGGCGACGGTGAGAGTCTGGATAGCGTGGACACCACTTCGGCAGAGTACCAGACCCAGTATCAGGCGGTCTGCGATGCCCTCTCCCAAAACGAAAGCTCCTATCAGGTGCTGGCCACCAAGGTCAACAACGCCATCAAGCTCTCCATTGAGGAGTACGTCAAGACCTACAACAAGGCCCACAGCAAGAGCGGAAAATCCGCCGGTGCGCTGGAAAAGATCCTGGCCAAGCTGGGCCTGGGCCAGCAGGAGAGCGACGACGGCACCCCCACTGTCCGCAAGGGGCGGGTGTCGGTGTCGGCCTCCAAGGGCTTCCAGCGGGATTACCCCTACGGCCGCTTTGCCGCCGCCGTGCTGGGCTTCTGCAATGCGGATGGTCAGGGCGTGTACGGTCTGGAAAACTCCTATGAGTCCACGCTGGCCGGTGTGAATGGCCGCACCATCACCCTGCGCAATGCCTATGGCAACGCCATTGCAGATGAAAATGCCACCACCTACGCCGCCAAGGACGGCTCCAATCTGGTGCTCTCGCTGGATGTGAACATTCAGGAGGTGGTGGAGCGCTACCTGAACGAGGCCGTGGCGGCCAACACCGTTGAGAACCGCGGCTGCGCCATTGTGATGAACGTCAAGACCGGTGCCATCCTTGCCATGGCCTCCAAGCCGGACTTTGACCCAAATGACCCACAGGATTTCAGCGCCAATCTGGCCTACCTGACGGAGCAGGTGCAGGCTGAGCCGGAGCTGTACACCATCTACAAAAAAGACGAGAACGGCAACTACCTGCGGGATGAGAACGGCCAGAAGATCGCGGATGAGGAAGCCGACTACACCGGCACCTACCGGGATATCCAGTGGAAGAACAAGACCATCACCGAGCTGTACTACCCCGGAAGCGTGTTCAAGGTCATCACCGCCGCCATGGGTGTGGACAGCGGCAAGGCGACCTATTACACCACCCTGAACTGCTCCGGTGCTTACAGCGTGGCAAAGCAGACCTACCACTGCGCCGGCAGAAAGTCGCACGGGGCCCAGAATCTGGCCGAGGCCCTGCGCAACAGCTGCAACATCTACTTCATCCAGCTGGGCCAGCGTGTGGGCTCCAGCCTGTTCTATGATTACTTTGATGCCTTTGGCTTTACCGAGCGCACCGGTGTGGACCTGCCCAATGAGACCAGCTTCATGCAGTATTACAGCAAGAGCCGTCTGGGCGAGGTGGAGCTGGCCTCCTCCGCCTTTGGTCAGGCCATGGCCGTGACTCCGCTGCAGGTGTGCACTGCCATCTCGGCGGCAGTCAACGGCGGCTATCTGGTCACCCCCCATGTGGTGGATAAGATCACGGACCAGAACGGCAATGTGGTGCAGGAGATCGGCACCAACATCCGCCGTCAGGTCATCAGCGAGAGCGCCAGCGAGACCATCCGCCAGATCATGGAGTTTGAGGTGGGCGACGGCACCCAGGGCGGCGGCGGCAACGCCTACGTTGCGGGCTACCGCATCGGCGGCAAATCCGGTACCTCCGAGCAGCTGAACATGGACCGCCGCGCCGACGGCGACTACAAGAAGGTGGCATCCTTTGCGGCTGTCCTGCCCGCCAACGACCCGGAGATCCTGGTCTATGTCATGCTGGACGACCCCAACAATGCCCGCACCGACTATTCCTCCATTCTGGCGGCCCCTGTGGTGGGCAACATCATCAGCGAGATCGCGCCCTATCTGGGCATCGCCACCGACGGCGTGGACCGCAGCGGCACCACCGTCAAGGTGCCCAACCTGACGGGCAAGGAGTGGAGCAACGCGCAGGTGCAGCTGAACATCAAGGGCTTGAAGCATCACCTGGCCGAGAGCGAATCCGACCAGACCGCCGCCCTTGTTACCTACCAGTACCCCCGCGCGGGGGCAGAGGTGCCCTACGGCACCACCGTTTATCTGTATACCGATACCTATGAGGGCAAGCACGCCGAGGTGCCGGACGTGACCGGCAAGAGCGCGGACTTTGCCCGGCAGATGCTGAACGCCGCAGGGCTCAACTGCACAGTCGAAGGCTCCGGCACGGTCCAGAGCCAGAGCGAGGCACCCGGCTCCAGCGTCCAACGGGGAACCATCGTACATCTGATCTGTGGATAAAGGGGAATGAGAGTATGGAAGCAATTGCAGCAAACATCCTGTTGGAGGGCCTGGCGGTCAACGCGCTGGCCCAGTGCGAGACCCCGGTCACGCTGGTGACCACCGACAGCCGTGAGGTCTGCCCCGGGTGCATCTTTGTGGCGTTCCCGGGCGAAAAATTCGACGGCCATGATTTTGCCGCCAAGGCGCTGGAAAACGGCGCGCTCTGCGTGGTGCTGAACCACCCCGTGGAAGGCGTGCCGGAGGAGAAGAGCGTGATCTGCCCGGACAGCTACCACGCCATGATGGTGCTGGGTGCCAATTATCGCAGCCAGTTCCACCCCAAAGTGGTGGGCGTGACCGGCAGCGTGGGCAAGACCACCACCAAGCAGATGACCTACGCCGCCATTGCAGGCTTTGGCAGTACCATCAAGACCGAGGGCAACCAGAACAATGAGCTGGGCCTGCCCCGCACCATGTTCCGCATCGGCAAAGAGACCCAGTACGCCGTGGTGGAGATGGGAATGAGCCACGCCGGGGAGATCGAGCGCCTGAGCAAGTGCGCCCGCCCGGATGTGGGCATCATCACCTGCATCGGTGTGTCTCACATCGGCAACCTGGGCAGTCAGGAGAACATCTGCAAGGCAAAGCTGGAGATCTGCGCCGGTCTGCCGGAGGGCGCTCCGCTGGTGCTGAACGGGGACGACCCCTTCCTGCGCAAGGCCGTCCTGCCCGACCATGTCCGCCCGGTCTGGTTCAGCCTGGGCGATGAGAACGCTGATGTCTGTGCCCTGTCCATCCAGCAGGATGAAAAGGGCATGAGCTTTGTGCTGGAGGATCACGAGGAGGGGACTTTCCTCGTAAAGATCCCCGCCATGGGCCGGCATAATGTGGCCAATGCACTGGCTGCCTACTGCGCCGCCACCCGTCTGGGGCTGAATGCCCGCCGGGTCATTGCCGGTCTGGCCGACTTTGAGCAGACCGGAATGCGCCAGAAGGTGGTGCACGCCAGAGGCGTGGATGTCATTGAGGATTGCTACAATGCCAACCCCGATAGTATGAAGGCTGCGCTGGCCATGTTCAGGGAGTATCCCTGCAAGCGCCGCTTTGCCCTGCTGGGCGATATGCTGGAGCTGGGCGATATCAGCCGCGCCGCCCACGAGGAGGTGGGCCGTCAGGCCGTGGAGAACAAGGTGGACTACCTCGTCACCTATGGCGAGCAGGCCAAGCGCATTGCCGTGGTGGCTGCTGCCAAGGGGCTGCCCACCCTCCATGCCGACACCTACGCTCAGGCCGCCGAGGCCCTGCTGAACAAAATGCAGCCCGGCGATGCCCTGCTGGTCAAGGCCAGCCGCGGCATGGCACTGGAAAAAGTGCTGGAGATCTTTTACAAGGAGTAACATCGAGCTATGATTCGTTTCGCCTTGATCGCCGCCTCAACGCTGGGGTTCTTCCTCACGGCGGCGCTCGGGAATCTGATGGTGCCGCTGCTGCGGGCGTTCCAGGGACGCTGGGATGAGCCCAAGGCCCGGCAGACACCATCACCCAAGCAGGAAGCACCGGATGCCGAGCCGGAGCGCCCGCCGCAGGCTCCCACCATGGGCGGGCTCTGCCTGATGGTGGGGGTGCTGGCTGCTGTGGGCGTGGGCTGGACTGCCGCTTGTGTGGCCCAGCCTGAGCTGCTGGGGGCCGAGAGCCTGTTCTCGGTCCGGCTGCTCACAGCGCTGCTGGGGGCTCTGCTCTTTGGCGGCGTGGGCCTGCTGGAGGATCTGGCCCGCATCCGCAGCCGTTCTGTGCTGGGCCTGCGGCGGCACACCCGCCTTGGGCTGGAAGCCGTTGCCGGTGCCGTGGTGCTGGTGCTGCTGGGAGCCAAAGGCTGCCTTGCAGCCGGAATCACCCTGCCGGGCGTGGGCTATGTCGATCTGGGCATTGCCGCCCCGCTGCTGTGGGAAGGACTGCTGGTCGCGCTGGCCGAGTGTGCCCGCATTGCCGATGGTATGGACGGCATCGTCTGCGGCACGTCCTTTGCGGCCATGCTGGGCCTGATGGGGGTGATGACCCTGCTGGGCTGGTTCCCGCTGGGTGTTCTGCCCGCCGCACTGGCCGGTTCCCTGATGGCATTCCTGCTCTGGAACTTCCCGCCCGCAAAGCTGCGGCTGGGCAGCGTGGGCAGCCTGTTTCTGGCCGGGATGCTGGGGTGCGTGCCCCTGTGCATCGGCTGGCCCGACCTCACCCTGCCGCTGGCCCTGCCCTTCTGGCTGGAGGGCGGCATGGTGGCCCTGCAGATCCTGGTCTGCAAGGCCAGCCGGGGCCGCAGGCAGCTGTTCCGCTCGGCACCGCTCCACCGCTGGCTGGAGCTGCGGGGCCAGAGCGCGGAACAGATCTTTTATACCTTTTGTGTCATTGCCATGCTGGGCGTGGCGCTGACCGTTCAGCTGGCAAAAATCAGTTAAGGAGGGGTGCAGTTTGGCAACACTCCGCAGAAAAAAAGCAGAGCCGTTTTCCGTCTTTCAGCGGGACCCCGGCCCTTGGCCGCCCATCTTGCTCAACTGGATGGCGACCCTGGCCATCATCATGGTGTTCGGGCTGGTCATGCTGTTCAGTGCAAGCTATACCACGGGCTATCTCCGCTTTGGGGACAGCTTCCATTACATCAAATCCCAGCTGCTCTGCACGGTGCTGGGCCTGGGTATGATGTTCCTGTTCTCCTATTTTGACCACCGTTTCCTGCGCAGAATGGTCAAGCTGGGCTATGTTGTCTGCCTGATTCTGCTGGTGCTGGTGCTGTTCAGCAGCCCCATCAACGGCTGCCGCCGGTGGATCAGCTTCGGCGGCCTGACCCTACAGGCCTCCGAGGTTGCAAAGTTTGAGATGATCCTGCTCACGGCAGACATCGCCGCCAGGACCCCGCAGATCAAATTCGGCGAGGTGCCCCTGCGCAAGTGGGTCCACCACAGCATCGTGGTGGAGCTCATCCGGCCCATCCTGTGGCTGGTGCCTGTCCTGATCCTGCTGGTGCTGGAGCCCCACATGTCGGGCATCCTGCTGACTACGGCCATCGTGGGTACCATCCTGCTGCTGGGCGGCAGCGGCGGCATCATTACCTGGGGCTGTGCCGGTGTTGCGCTGTTCCTGCTGGAGACTTTGCTGAAGCACGTGGACTCCATCGACTACCTGCAGAGCCGTCTGGACGGCTGGACGCAGGATCTTGACCGGATGACCAGCCAGACCAAGCAGAGCCTGTACGCCATCGGCTCAGGCGGTGCCACGGGGCTGGGGCTGGGCAACAGCATCGAAAAGCAGCTCTGGCTGCCGGAGAGCACCAACGACTTTATCTTCAGTGTCGTGTGCGAGGAACTGGGCTTCGTCGGCGCGGTGATCGTCATCGTGCTGTTCGTCCTCTTTCTGGTGCAGGGCTTCTGGATCGCCTTCCATGCCGAAAACCGGTTCTGCACGCTGGTGGGCATCGGCATCATGGCGCAGATCGCCTGGCAGGTGTTCTGCAACATCGCCGTTGTCACCAACACCTTGCCCAACACCGGCATTTCGCTGCCCTTCTTCTCCTCCGGCGGCACCAGTCTGATCCTGCTGCTGGCCGAGATGGGCGTTATGGTCAATATCGGGCGCAACGGCGAACGGGCCCGCCTGGAACGGGAGGAAGCCCACGCTGAACGGGAGCGCCAGCGCAAGGCAAAGACCATTGTGCTGGATACCGCGCGCAGAGCGCAGACAGAACAGTAAGGAGGAACCAAGATGCGTGTACTCATTGCAGCCGGCGGCACTGCCGGTCATATCAACCCGGCTCTGGCCATTGCGGGAGCCATCAAAAAGGCCGACCCCACCGCCGAGATCCATTTTGCGGGCCGGAAGGAGGGCATGGAGTACCGTCTGGTCACACAGGCGGGCTATCCCTTCCATCACATCGAGATCACCGGTTTTCAGCGGAAGCTGAGCCTGAACAATATCAAGCGGAATATCATTACCCTGTGGAATCTGGCACTCTCCGGCCCAAAGGCCAAAAAGATGATGAAGGACATCCAGCCCGACCTGGTCATTGGCTGCGGCGGCTATGTGTCCGGCCCGGTGGTGCGCTGCGCCGCCAGACAGGGCATCAAGACCGCCCTGCATGAGCAAAACGCCTTTCCCGGCGTGACCAACAAGCTGCTGGCCCCGGATGTAGACATCGTGTTCGCCGCTGTGCCCGCCGCCGTGGAAAAGCTGGGCGCACCCGAAAAGACCATCGTGGTGGGCAATCCCGTCCGGCCTGAGGTGTTCACCCAGGCGAAGAACCGGGAAGCCATCCGTGCCGAACTGGGCGCAGGCGACCGCACCGTGATCCTTTCCTTCGGCGGCAGTCTGGGTGCCCGCCGCGTGAACGAGGTGGTGGCCGACCTCTGCGCCTGGGAGCAGAAAAACCACAAGCCCGTCCTCCATCTCCATGCCACCGGTCAGTACGGCGTGCAGCTGTTTCAGGATCTGGAAAAGGAAAAGGGCTTTGCCCCCGGCGAGAGCCTTGTGGTGAAGGAATACATCAACAATATGCCCGAGCTGCTGGCCGCAGCGGACCTTGTCATCAGCCGCGCCGGTGCCCTGACACTGGCCGAGCTGGAGGCTGTGGGCCGTGCCGCTGTGCTCATCCCCAGCCCCAACGTGGCCGAGAACCACCAGTATTACAACGCCATGGAGCTGCAGAAGGCCGGTGCCGCCGTGGTCATTGAGGAAAAAGACCTGACCGGCGAAAAGCTGGTGCAGACCGTTTCCGGGATGCTGGCCCAGCCCGGCAAGCTGGCTGAGATGGGCCGCAATGCCCGGAGCCTGTCGGTGGACGACAGCCTGGACCGCATTGCGGATGCCCTGCTCAAGCTGGTCAAGACCCCGTAACGGAAGGAAAAAACAGAGGAAAGGAGGTGCAGCCGGATGCCGCAGAATGACCGGAACAGCCGGAACCGCAAGCGCCGCCGGGCCTACGATCAGGCCCGGGATGACCGGCGCGGCGGGCAGAGCACCCAGCGCCGCAGCAGCGCGGGTGCTGGCAGTGATCTGGGGTACAGCGGGTACGCAGGATATTCCTCCGGCGGCCACCCCATCACGAACCCCAATTATGATCCCGATGCGCCCCGCCCCAGCCGGTATACGGAACGCACGGTGAACTACGGCTCCTACCCGGATAACAGCATCACCTTTCCCACCGGCGGGCGGAGCAGCCAGAGCGGCGCACAGCGCCCCCGCAGCGGGCAGAGCGGCCAGCGGCGCACCTCCGGGGGCAATCAGCGGAACCGCCGCCCGTCTGGCGGCCAGAACCGGAACGCCCAGCGCCGCCCGCAGAACGCCCAGAATCGCAACGGCCAGCGGATGCGGCCGGTGCAGGGGCAGAACGCCCGGCGTGATCCCGTCCGGCGGGAGGGCAGGAAAAAGCGGAAGCTGACCCGGGCCGCCATCCGGCGGCGCAGGCTCATGCGGCGGCTCACGGCCCTTGTCATGCTGCTCTGCGTCATCGGCGCGGGGGTCTACCTCACCGTGACGATGCTGTTCAAGATCAGCTCTATTCAGGTGCAGACAGCGGACGGTGTGGTGCAGGAGGCCGGCGGCTATACCAGCGACCAGATTCTGCAGGCGCTGGATGTCCATCTGGAAGAGAATATCTTCAGCTTTGACCCCGGCAGCAAAGCCGCCGCGCTGGAAAAGGTGTTCCCTATGCTGGAGGATATCCGGGTGGAGCGGGATTACCCCGGCACCGTGGTGGTGCGGGTAACAGAAGCCCAGCCTGCCTGGGCCATGCAGACCTCCTCCGGCTGGCTGACCCTCTCGGGCGGCCTGAAGATCCTGGAAAAGGATTCTGCCCAGCCTGCCGGTCTGCCCACCCTGTACGGCGGCGAACCGGTCTCTGCCGAGCCCGGTGAACAGCTGACCTTTGCGGCAGAGCCCAAGGCCGACAGCACCCCGGACAGCGCCGCCGACAGCAGTGCCTCCGGCACTGTTGAGGAGGAGGCGGACCAGCGGCTGGAAAGCCTGAACACCCTGCTGGCTGCGCTGGATGCCGCAGGCATGAGCGCCGACGTGACCCGCATTGAGTTTGCGGATGTGGACGAGATGGCCTTCCTCTATCAGGACCGCATCAGCGTCTGGCTGGGCACCCTGAACGAGCTGGAATATAAGCTCAAGCTGGCAAAGCACGTCCTGCTGAATGAGGACGGCAAGGGTTGTGCCGCGACCGACACCGGAAAGCTGGACTTCACCCATATCAGCATGTCCAGCACCCGCAAGTTCACCTTTGCACAGGGTGAGCCGGAGCTGCCCTCCGGCTACATTGTGCCTGAACCGGTGGAGGAAACACCCGCCGAAGAAGGTGTGACCGGTGAAACGGCAGAAGGCACGGCCACAGACGGCACTGCCCCGGCAGAGGGCGAAGCCGCCGCAGATGCCGCTGCCGAAACACCAACGGATACCGCCGCGGCCCCGGCAGGCCCCGAGGCCGGACCGACGGCACAGCCGACCCCCGCCGAAGGAACGACCCCGGCAGCGGGCGATGCAAACCAACCCCAAACGACCCAATGAGGAGCGTGTAATGTTATGAAGCTGGAACAATTACTGGAAGGCGTGCCCTTTACGCTGGTGCAGGGCAGCCTGGATACCGAAGTGCAGGACATCATCTACGACAGCCGGAAGGCGGCCCCGGGCCTTGCCTTTGTCTGCATTGTGGGCACCCAGCGTGACAGCCACGAGTTTGCCGCGGACTGCGCCGCCAAGGGTGTGAGCGTGCTGGTCATCCAGCACGACATTGACCTTTCTGCTATGCCCGGTGTGACCGTGGTCAAGGTGGAGAGCAGCCGCTATGCCATGGCGCTGATGAGCGGCAACCTCTTTGGCAACCCCTCCCGCCAGATGACCATGATCGGCGTGACCGGTACCAAGGGCAAGACCACCACCACCCACATGATCAAGAGCGTGCTGGAAGCTGCCGGGAAAAAGGTCGGCATGATCGGCACCAACGGCATCTATTTCATGGGCCGTCATCAGGAGACCGCCAACACCACCCCTGAGAGCTACGAGCTGCAAAAGACCTTCCGCCAGTTTCTGGACGCAGGCTGCGATGTGGCCCTGATGGAGGTGTCCAGCCAGGGCCTGATGATGGACCGTGTGGCGGGGGTGCACTATGATATCGGCGTGTTCACCAACCTTTCCCCCGACCACATCGGCCCCGGTGAGCACAAGACCTTTGAGGAGTACCGCAGCTGGAAGGGGCAGCTCTTCCGGCGGTGTGATGTAGGCGTGGTGAACATCGATGACGAGAACACCGAAGCCCTGCTGGAAGGCCACACCTGCAAGCTGGTGACCTATGGCCGCAGTGAGAAGGCCGACTACCGCGCCGAGGGCTGTGAGCTGCTGCGCACCCACGATTTTCTGGGCGTGGCATTCCACGTCTCCGGCAGAGACAATATGGATGTCAGGGTGAACATGCCCGGCGAGTTCAGCGTCTACAACGCGCTGGCCGCCCTGGCCGTGGGCAAGGTGCTGGGCCTGCCCGATGCCGCCATCCATGAGGGTCTGGGCAAGTGCGTGGTCAAGGGTCGCGTGGAGCTGGTGCCCATCAGCAAAAAGTTTACCATCCTGCTGGACTACGCCCACAACGAGGTCTCCACCGAGAGCCTGCTCACCACCCTGCGGGCTTATCACCCCCACCGGCTGGTGGTGGTGTTCGGCTGCGGCGGCAACCGCTCCAAGCTGCGCCGCTACGGCA
>ENA-OUQG01001391-OUQG01001391.1-human-gut-metagenome-genome-assembly--contig:-NODE-1391-length-13166-cov-5.490886_pt1 | contig 13166 bp, 10 predicted proteins | sample MGYA00237943_ERZ548823 | MGnify/ENA primary metagenome ERZ548823 (study PRJEB26490, sample SAMN05194731) | human gut metagenome | biome: terrestrial biome; feature: human-associated habitat; material... | reverse complement strand
AGCCGCCACTGAGCCATGGATGGCGAATTGGCGGCGATGGCGGACATAGAGAAAAAGAAAATTAAGAACATCTAGTACTTCTTAGTTTCAATACATCATATATGAAATGAATTTGTATTTGGATATATGAGGAGAAAAGTTTATCTCATCACACACCAGCGAGGTTCAAAAGGAAAAAGGAGACAATCATGTCGAAGTTACGTTATCATATCGCAGTCATGGCTGCAAAATTCAGCAAAGTCATCATCCGCCTTTCGGGGCGCAACGGCACGCATACCCCAGGCGTTGTTGCCAGAAAAATCTGCCCGGATTTCATGGCGCAGGCACCGAAGGCACCGCTCTGTATCTGCGTGACAGGTACGAACGGTAAGACGACCGTATCAAACATGCTGACCGATATGCTGGAGAAGGAAGGCAAGAAGGTAGTCAGCAACCGGACTGGTTCGAATATCGTGCCGGGCTGTGTGACAAACCTGTTGAACAGCGTCAACTGGCTTGGCAGATGCCGCGTGGACGCAACTGTATTTGAGGTGGACGAGCGTGCATCCCGTCTGATTCTTCCATATGTAAAGCCGGATTATCTCGTCGTGACGAACCTGTTCCGTGATTCACTGAAGCGAAACGCACATCCGGATTACATTTTCAGTGTCATTGACACATACTGCCCGGACACAACGAAGCTGATCTTAAATGCAGATGAGCAGTGCAGCAGCAACTTAAAGCCGAATAGTGAGCATGTTTATTTCGGAATCGGAAAGCAGGACGATGACAAGACGGAGCCATACAACCTGATCGCTGATTATACATTGTGTCCAAAATGCGGTACGAAGCTGAAGTTCAACTACCTTCGTTATCATCATATTGGAAATGCTTATTGTCCAAACTGCGATTACAAGTCTGCAGATGCAGATTATCTTGCAACGAAGGTCGACAAGGAAGGCAAGAAGTTAATTGTCCGTGAAAAGGATGGAAATGAGATCGAATACGCACTGATCCATGATGCGTTGTTTAATATTTATAATGAATTGACTGTAATTACGATGATGCGGGAGCTTGGATATTCTTCCGATGAGGTGAAGAAGCGGATCGCAGAGATCCATGTGCCGGAATCCCGTTACAGCGAGACGAAGGTCGGAAATGTGACAGTCGTTCAGGCACTCAGCAAAGGACAGAGCGCAGTCAGCTCCTGCCGTACGTTCGAGTATGTGGCAGAAGAGCCTGGTAAGAAGGTCATCATGATCGCAGAGGATGACTTCAGCGACAGACAGAAGAGTATCGAGTTTATCGGCTGGATCTACGACCTTGAATACGAGCAGTTTGCAAGAGACGATGTAATGCAGGTAGTCTGCTGTGGACCAAGATGTCTCGATCACCGTGTGCGTGCGCTGATCGCCGGAATCCCGGAGGAGAAGATCGCGTGGGATCTCGATGAGGTTGCAGCGGTCGATAAAGTAAAGTTAGAGGGCGTTGATAAGGTATATATCTTATACGACTGCGATACCTATGGTATTTCCTGCAAGATGAAGCAGAAGCTTTTGAAGAGACTGGAGGATGAAAAATAATGAAGATTGAAATCCTTTATCCGGAGCTTTGTACCTTATATGGTGACAAAGGAAATATGCAATACTTGAAGCTCTGCTTACCGGATGCAGAATTTGTAGAGACAACATTGAATGCGAAGCCTCTGTTTTTGACAGAGGATATTGATCTGGTATATATGTGCTCGATGAGCGAGAAGAGTCAGGAAGTGATTTTGAGCCGTCTGCTTCCTTTGAAGGAAGAGATCTTCCGTGCATTTGATGCAGAGAAGACAGTATTCTTCTTCGTTGGAAATGCGCTCGAACTGCTTGGCAAATACATCAAGCGGGAAGATGGCAGCAAGGTGGAAGCTCTGGCGTACTTAAACAGCTATTCGGTCAGACAAACCCCGAACCGTTTCAATACATTGATGAAGGCAAAATTCGATGATATTACATTGCTTGGTTATACAAGCCGTTTCTCCCATACATTTGGAATCCCGGAGCAGGAGAGCTTTTGTAAGGTTGAGATGGGAACTGGTATGAATCCGAAGTCGGTATTTGAAGGTATCCGCAAAGGAAAGATTCTTGCGACTTACATGCTTGGACCAATCCTTGTAGCAAACCCGGATTTCACACATTACCTTCTGCGTATGTTAGGCGCAGATATGGAGAAAATACCGTATGAAGATGCGATGCGGGATGCCTATAACCAGAAAATGAAGGAGTTTGAAAAGCCGGATTTGGAATTATCTTAAGTCTGAAATACAGAATTCATTCTTTTTTCACTTGCGAAGTGAGAGAATGAGGAGTATATTATAGCTTGATTATGAAGAAAATGAGTCACACAGAGTAGGAGGTACGAGTGTATGACTGACGTTGAAGTATTTGAGAATTATGAATCAGAGGTACGTTCTTATTGTAGAAGCTTCCCTGCGGTCTTTACGACTTCAAAGGGTTCGATCATGAAGGATGAGAACGGAAAGGAATATATAGATTTCTTCTGCGGAGCAGGAGCCTTAAACTATGGACATAACAATGACTATATTAAGGAAAAGATGGTTGCATACCTGATGAGTGATGGAATTATGCATTCGATGGATATGATGACTGTTCCGAAGAAAGAGTTTTTGCAGTTCTTTGAAGAAAAGGTGTTACAGCCAAGAGGATTGAATTTCAAGGTAATGTTCCCTGGACCAACCGGAACCAATGGCGTAGAGGCTGCATTGAAGTTGGCGCGTAAAGTAAAGAAGAGAAATCAGATCTGGGCACTCATGGGATGTTTCCATGGTATGACACTTGGCGCATTGTCTCTCACAAGTGATGCGGGCAGCCGTGGCGGCGCAGGTGTATGTCTGAATGATGTTACACATATTCCGGCACCATATATGTTCCCGGAGCTTGATACAATCAAATATATGGAGACATTGCTTACGGACGACCACTCAGGTGTGGAGAAACCGGCAGCAATCATTATCGAGACCGTACAGGCAGAAGGAGGCGTGCATGTATTTTCCAATGAATATCTGCAGGGTGTCCGTGCGTTGTGCGATAAGTATGATATTTTGATGATCGTGGATGATATTCAGGTAGGCTGTGCGAGAACAGGAACCTTCTTCTCGTTCGAGCGTGCAGGTATCGTACCGGATATGTTCGTAATGTCGAAGTCCATCGGTGGATATGGTATGCCATTTGCTCTGACAATGTTCAAGCCGGAGTTAGATATCTGGTCACCGGGCGAGCACAACGGAACGTTCCGTGGCAACCAGCTTTCTATGGTTGCAGCGAAGGCAGGACTGGAATATATGCTTGACCATAAGGTTGAGGCTGAGGTAAAGCGCAAAGAGGGAATCATCCGCAAATATATGGATGAGAACATTGCAAGACCGGGTGTGGAGATCCGGGGAATCGGCTGTATCTGGGGCGTCCAGGTTGCAGATGGAAAGCTTGCTTTGGCAATCTGTAACAAGTGCTTTGAAAAGGGATTGATCATGGAACGTGCAGGCCGAGATAACAATGTGTTGAAGCTGATGCCGGCGCTTGTGGCAACGGATGACGAATTGATGCGCGGACTGGATATCATCAGAGATTCAATGAATGAATTGATGTAAGAATTGTACAGAGATAATCTGTGAAGAAAGTAAATCGAGCAGGATGTATGAACCTGCTCGATTGTGTTTTATTTTAGATAATTTTGATGTACTTGAAAAATGGAAAGGTATGATAGATTGTATGGAACCTTGGATGGGAAGAACAGCAGCCGTCGTAGATCTTGGTATGCTGAAAAATAACTTAGCAGAGATCCGCAAGAAATTAAAGCCGGGTGTCGAACTCATGGCGGTTTTAAAGGGTGACGGATACCGGCACGGCGCGGAAGGATTGTATCCGACATTGAAAGCCTGCGGCGTGACCAACTATGCGGTTGCACTGTGGAGCGAGGGTGTTGCCTTGCGGGAGCATGGCGCGACAGAGCCGATTCTTGTGCTTGGAGATACCAGAGATTATGACTTAGATGAGGCAGTCCGTTACAATCTGGACTTTCCAGTATTCTCGGTGGAATATGCGAAGACGGTTGCCGAGGCAGCGAAACGGCAGGGAAGAAAGCAGAATATACAGATCAAGCTCGACACCGGAATGAGCCGGATCGGGTTCCCGGATAACGATGAGACGCTTGAAGCAATCAAGGAGATTTCACAGATGGAATCCCTGAATATGACAGGCATTTTCACGCATTTTGCACGTGCAGATGAGTACGATCATAAGAGTGCAGGGAAGCAGCTTGACCGCTTTCTGCGTATGACAGAGAAGTTAAAGGAAATGGGAATCACATTTCCGAAGTATCATGTGGCGAACAGCCCGGCGATTTTGCTGATGCCGGATTCGCAGCTCGATATGGTACGTGCCGGAGATATCTTATATGGCTTGAATCCAATCGACGAAGAAGGGTTCAAAAAAGAGAACTTCAAGGAGATTTTGAGCTGGTACACGTATGTGGTTATGGTGAAGGAGGTTCCGACAGGAACGGAGGTTGGTTATGGCGGCACATTCGTGACGAAGCGTCCGACGAAGATCGCAACCCTGCCGGTTGGATTTGCGGATGGATACCGGAGAGATCTGTCGAACCGAGGAAAGGTGCTGATCCGTGGACAGGAAGCACCGATCATCGGAAGAGTCTGTATGGATCAGTGTATGGTCGATGTGACAGATATCCCGGATGTACAGAGAAACGATCAGGTGACGCTACTTGGCGGAGACCTTTCCATCCAGTGGATGGCAGATCTGCTTCAGACAAATGTCGATGAGATTGTATGCAATATCTCCCAGCGTGTACCGCGTGTCTATATTGATTCCACACAGGAATCATAAGTTCGTAGTAGAAAGAGGAAAGTTATGCAACAGGAAACCCGTGTAAGAAATGCCTCGCGAAATGTTGTGTTTGGCATGTTTTTGAAAGGCTATCAGATACTGCTTCCATTTATCATGCGTACAGCAATTATGTACTACATGGGCGATGGGTATCTCGGCTTAAACAGCTTGTTTGGTTCGGTGCTGTGGGTGTTGAACCTTGCGGAGTTGGGCGTTGGTTCAGCGATGGTTTATTCCATGTACCAGCCGATTATCGACAATGATAAAGAGCAGATCTGCGCGTTGTTAAAATTATATCGGAAATATTACCGGATCATCGGACTGGTAATCGCAGTCGTTGGCGGAATTCTGACGCCGTTTATTCCGTATCTTGTAAAGAGTGATATGCCGGAGGGCGTGAGCATCTATGTCGTGTATCTGCTCAATCTGTTCTGTACCTGTATGTCGTACTGGCTGCTCGCGTACAAGAACAGTCTGCTGACTGCACACCAGAGAAATGATGTAGCGAGCAAGGTCATGCTTGTGACGAATACGTTCCAGTATGCGGCACAGTTAGTTGTCGTTATGACAATCGGTGATTATTATATCTATCTGATTGTACAGATCTTCACACAGATCGTTACGAATCTGGTAACGGCATATTTTGCGAATAAGATGTATCCGGAATATAAGGCAGTCGGAAAGCTGCCGAAGGAGACAGTAAAGAAAATCAATAACCGTATCAGAGATCTCTTCACCATGAAGGTGGGACAGGTCATTGTATCTTCGGCGGATACGATTGTTATATCTGCATTTTTAGGACTTGCAGCGAATGCATTTTACAACAATTATTACTATGTGCTGACTGCGGTAACCGGAATCATGAATGTGGTGTTTGTATCGTGTACCGCAGGTATCGGAAACAGCATTCTGGTGGAGACGGAAGAAAAAAATTATACGGATTTGAAGAAGCTTTCATTTATCATTATGTGGCTTGCAGGTATGTGCAGTGCGGTTATGCTCTGTCTGTATCAGCCGTTCATGCGGCTCTGGGTAACAGAGAAGCGAATGCTTCCATTTGCAGTCGTTGTTTGCATGGTTGTGTATTTCTTCATCAGCCAGGTAAACCAGATTCTGATCACTTACAAAGATGCAGCGGGAATCTGGCATGAAGACCGGTTCCGTCCACTTGTGACGGCACTTGTGAATCTGGTGCTGAATATTATTCTTGTACAGTTTATTGGTATCTATGGTGTTATCCTGTCTACCGTTATTTCGGTGCTGGCTGTTGGTATGCCGTGGATTCTGCACAACCTGTTTACGGTATTATTTAAGCGGAATGCATGGGAATATATACGGAAGCTTCTGTATTATACAATCGTGACAACGATTGTATGTACACTTACCTATTTGGTTGCAAGCCAGATACCGGGCGTTGGAATTCTGGCGCTGATCCTGAAGGCAATCGTGTCTGTGATCGTGTCAAATCTGTTGTTGTTTGTGGCTTATTTCAAGATGGGAGAGTTTGCAGAAGTAAAGAAACTTGTGATACGCGTATTGAAGAGACAGGCTTAATGTGGGGCGGCAGCAACCATGTGAGCGGGAAGGAGAACATATGAGGAAGTTAAAATTATGGGTGGCGTGTGCGATGGCGGCAGCGATGCTTGCACTGACTGCATGCGGAAAAGAAGATAAACTGGTGCTTGTGACAACCGAAGCGGCAGCGTCACAGAGTGATGCGACAACGACCGAAGATATTCTGGCAGATATCCGGGAGGAAGCAGAGAATACAACGGAAGAGGAAAAGAAGCGCGAACCCGCTTCAGAGGAAGATAAGAAGGTCACGATGGAAGCAATCTATGATGCAAACAAAGGGGATACATTGCTTGCGGGTGGAAACAATTACAGCTTGAATACAATCTATTACAGTGATGGTGTTGAGGTGTATTCGGAATATCAGTTCCTTGGGTTTGCCGAGGACGGCACGTATCTGCAGGCGTACGAGGATTCAAATGGAATCGTGCAGGTGCTTGATAAAGAATATGGTTATTGGTATCTGATTGATGAGGACAAGACGTGTTATGCATTGATCTATCCGGAACCAAATGTGGCAGATGCGATCATCAACACGAATCACAACGATATGATTATCTCCCTTACAGAGGCGGATCAGACGATCAAGGATATCTACCGTGAGGACGGAGATCTGGTTGTGGAGACAAATTATAAGAATGACAACGCATCTTATGTATTCCAGTATGTTCTGGATGACAATTACAAGGTGCTTGAATATTATTGTTACGATGCCAATGGGGAAAAGGTATCATATTCCTGGGTGACAGAAGGAAATTCTTATACATATCCGGAGGCAATCGCGACCGCACACGAGTCTATGATGACGCGGACAGTTACGTTCAAGATTTTAGAGGGAAAAGGACTGGAGAGCAGTTATACAGTTCCAGTGGACAAACCGGTACAGCTTGCATTGCTGGAATATAAAGCATACACGGATGAGGCATGCACGACAACTTGGGAAGAGACCGCCGACGATTCAGGCATGTATACCGATGAAGTTATCTATCTCAAACGTGAAGGTGCGGACACAACAGAGGGAACAACGGAAGATTCGACGCCAAATCCGTAAATCTCTTTACAAATCAGTGGGATATGTAGTATACTACGGGTAAGAACGAATAGTAGGAGAATGTAAAAAGGAAGTGAGAATATGAGTATGAATATTAGCAGCAATTTTTTTAATAGCATGCTTGGAACATCTTCCAGCAATTCAAGCAGTGGATTGATGGGACTTCTCAGCGATTACAACTCCATTCGGAACGGCAGTTATCTGAAGCTTGCAAAGCATTATTATTCGAACGATAGTGCGAAGAAGGCAACGCAGAAGCAGTTTTCCAAGAGTAACATAGAGACGAAGACAGAGGATACTGCGACAAAGACGGCATCCGAGGATGCATGGAAGGATCTGAAAACATTGAAGGATGAGAAGCTGTATCAGAGTGCGGATACAGATAAGATCCAGAAGAATGTAAAGAGCTTTGTCAGCAATTACAACAGTGTGATGGAGAGTGCACAGAATTCAGATAAATCAGGCGTACTGAAGGATGCATCCAGACTGGCTTCTCAGACTGGAAATTATACAAGTGCATTAGCCAAGATCGGAATTACGGTGAAAAGTGATAACACACTTGCATTTGACGAGGAGGCATTTGCATCCGCAGATATGTCGGATGTGAAGAAACTGTTTGCCGGAGATTTCTCTTTCGGCAGTAATACACAGAGTCGTATGTTGCAGCTTGCAAGCGATGCATCTGCAAATTCATCGTCTGTATTTTACAATCAGTACGGAGCAGTGGCAGGCGCGTCAGTTGGAAGCTTCTACGATAGCTTATTCTAATTAGCAGAGACAGAAATATATAGTTCAATCTCCCCAAGAGGATTGATAATAAGAATGGGAAGATCCGCGGGTTGACTGTGGATCTTCTTCTTTTGTCTGGAAATGGGAGGACTGGTGCAATATGGCAAAAATACGAATCGACAAATATTTGGCAGATGCGGGTTTTGGCAGTCGAAAGGATGTGAAAGGACTGCTGAAGGCAAAACAGGTCACCATAAATGGTGAGATGTGTGTCCATGCGGAGGAAAAGCTGGAACCGGCGCAGGATGTTGTCTGTGTGCAGGGTAAAATGGTCGTGTATGAGAGTTTTTCTTATTATATGCTGCATAAACCACAGGGGGTGGTGTCTGCAACGAAAGATGCACATGAAAAAACAGTTGTGAATCTTATTACAGAACAAAAACGACGCGATTTATTTCCGGTAGGACGGCTGGACAAAGATACGGAAGGGCTGTTGCTTTTAACCAACGATGGAAAGCTGTCAAATGATCTGCTGGCACCGGGAAAGCATGTGGAAAAAACCTATTATGCAAGGATCAAAGGCATGGTCACGAAGAAGGAGGTCGCTGCTTTTGCTGAGGGTGTAGATATCGGAGATGAGCTGCTCACAGCACCAGCTGAACTGAAGATTCACAAGGCAGGGAGCGAAAGTGAGATCGAAATTACGATCACAGAGGGGCGGTATCATCAGATTAAACGAATGTTTGAAGCGGTAGGTATGCAGGTGCTATATTTAAAGCGTTTGCGTATGGGACCGTTGTATCTGGATGAGTCGCTTGCGTGTGGTGAATATCGGAAACTTACCACAGAGGAAATCCAGAGCCTGAAAAACAGAGAAGAATGGTAAATCGTTTGTGAAATACGAGAAAGTATGTTGACATATGAGGTAGAAAAAGTATAAACTGTAAAGAAGGTATTGCAATTTTGCAGGAGGAAACGATATGGACGAAAATAAGAATCCGGAATCCAGATATGACGTGGATGAAGAAGAGGGTGCCACCACCGTATTACGTGCGATGGATGCAGAAACTGATGACGAAGAAGAGGGCGCGACGACGGTATTGCGCGCAGAAGATATGACACCTGAGGATGACGATGATACGGAAGGTGCAACGACGGTTCTGACAGGACCAGAACCAGCGATGATGGGTGCAGCACCAGCACCGGGCGCACCACAGTTTGAGGACAAGACACAGATGCTTCCGCCACAGGGAGCACCGATGGGAATGCCGATGGGAATGCCGATGGGACAGATGCCGAACGGACCGATGGGAGCACCAATGGGACAGATGCCGAACGGACCAATGGGAGCACCAATGGGACAGATGCCGAACGGACCGATGGGAGCGCCAATGGGACAGATGCAGAATGGACCGATGGGAGCACCAATGGGGCAGATGCCAAATGGATCAATGGGAGCACCGATGGGTATGATGCCGAATAACGGACAGATGCCGCCGATGAATGGTGGAAAGCCGCCAAAGGCGCCGAAACCACCGAAAGCTCCGAAGGAGAAAAAACCGAAGGTACCAAAACAGCCAAAAGTAAACAAAGATGGTTCACCAAAGAAGAAAAAGACAGGTCTGATCGTGGCTATCTGCGTCGTTGTGGTATTGGCACTGGGCGCAGGCGCATATTTCCTGTTCTTTACGCCAGAGAAACGGTATGAGAGGAAGATGGATGTTGCTGAGAAGGCGATGACAGACAGCAATTACGAAGAAGCTGTCACGGCGTATGAAGCAGCACTTGGTATCTTTGATGACCGGGTTCCGGCTATGAACGGTTTGTTATCCGCACAGATTAGTGCCGGTGAAAGCGATGGGGCAAGAGAGAATTTCACAGAGTTCCGTACAACAATCACGGGCTTTGATGCAGATAAAGTAACAGAGAACAGTGAGGATATCGTAGCATTCTATGAATACGCAGATGATCTTTACAGTGATACGGATTCTCTGATCGATGCATATAAGGAAGGGTATAACCTGACAAATGACAACGGTCTGAAGAAGAACCTCGTAACTGCATATGTAGACCGTGCCGATGCAATGGATAACTCTGATTATGAAAATAAGATTGCTGCTTATGGAGATGCTTTGGATCTCGACAGTACGAATGAGTCGGCTCTGAGTGGAAGAAAGGCATGTGCATATGCTGTTTTGGATGATATGATGGATGCACAGCAGTATGATCAGGCAGAATCCTTTATCAATACATATGCGGACAGCATGTCGGATGTGGACTTCTCTTCTTATACAGAGAAGATTGAGTCAGAGCGTGCGTTGATGACAGCCAGACATGATCTGATGGAGCAGGTAATCAGCCTGATGTCAGCTTCCGATTATGCAGGCATGATGGACGTGGATGGTTCCGATAATGCAAGTACAGTTGTTGCAAATATGGACGGTGATTCTTATGTTTATGCAACGGATGGCTATGACAGCTCCTATACAGGAAAAGCTGCGGGCGTTTACACATATTCTACTTTGTTGAGTTCTGGTTATTACTTCTATTATGGTGATTACGAGAACGGTGTGCGAAGTGGACAGGGAACGATGTTCGTCAAGATGGATGGTTATAATCAGGCATATCTGGTTTATGAAGGTGCATGGAGCAACGATAAACCGAACGGTGCAGGTACTGAGACATCTGTCAACGAGGACGCTGGCGATGAGCTTGTAACGGTAACCCGTTCTGGTAATCTGGTAGATGGATTGTTTGATGGAGAGGTAACTGTATCGCTTGTATCGAACGATGAAGAGTATGGTGGAACTTACACAGGTACATTTACTGCATCGAACGGTGATGCACCGGATATCCGAGAGAATTATCCGGATCTGGATTTTAGTGATGTATCGGAAGATAAAACAGTTTATGTGGTACTGGAATGTGACGGTTCACCAATGTACTGGCACTTCTCAAAGGGATCAGCCGCAAAGCTCGGTATACATACTTTTGGGAACTAAGATAAAAATAAATGGTGGTAAAACATATGGACATATTGATCAATGACTATATAAATGGAGAGCGCTCCCTGTGTAGGGATGAAGCTCAGTTTTCCGCGTATCTGTTCCAGATTTTGAACGGATGCAAACGTGTCAAGATCGATTCTGACAATTTTACAAATAAGACTTACGAAGTAATGCAGGCATATTATATGCCGGCGTTCCTGCGTGATTACTTCAATTATGCGGACAGTAAAGCTGAATTCAACCGGAAGCTTGTGACATTTGCAAACCGGAAGTTACGTGCACTGTATGCAGGTGAAGAGGCGCAGGGGGCGATGCTTGAGGATGTAGATGCCAAGGCAGTGAATGCTGCGGAGATTTACAATCTGGATAAGGAACTGGATATAGAAAATCCGGGGTTCGATCTTGGAAAGCATATCAATGGATGGTCTGGAAAAGAACGCGAATATCGAAATCCGCTTGCACGTTGGATGATGAATGTGCGACCGGATATCGCAGTTTTGCTGAAACGACGCGGCATCAAGCGTACAGAGCTACGGATGCATGAGATTGATTGTCATTATCTGAATAGTGTAGACACGTATCCAGCGATGATTGGACGCGTGGATGAAAAAGGACATGTGACTGGGTGCAAGAAGATCGTGTGTACGAAGCAGCAGGTAGAACAGTATGCGTTGGAGTTTCTGTGTGAGACACCAACGGAAGAATACGCAGATACCATCGGTATGAAATGGTGGGGACCGGCGAAGGAGTCGGACACACCGGTAGAAGACAGCGGTATTGCGATTGAACCTGGCTTTATTAGTATGGCGAATCTGGTTAGTGCAAAGAATGCACAGATGTATGAGGAAGTGGACAAGCCGATCGCAATGCAGAAATTGCAGGAATACAACAAAGCATTCTATGCGGAAGAGCGGAAAGTGAAGGAACCGAAAGCAATCCTCGGAAGTGTTTTGGAATTACAGATATAAGCAGGATAAGAAAAAGGGTTGAAACATAGTTGTTTCAACCCTTTTTTATGGATACAGAATCTATCAATTATTCCATAGCTGCTTTTAATGCGGCGTCTAAATCCTCTAAGATATCATCGATGTTCTCCAGACCAACAGAGAAACGAACCATACCAGCATCAATACCAGCTGCAACAAGCTGCTCGTCGGATAACTGGCGATGTGTTTCACTTGCTGGATGCAGGACACAGGTACGGATATCTGCAACATGCACTTCGTTGGAGGCAAGCTTTAATGAATCCATGAATTTTGCCGCAGCCGGACGTCCGCCCTTGATGATAAAGGAGATAACACCGCAGGATTTGCCACCGAGATATTTTTCTGCAAGTGCATGGTTTGGATCAGAAGGAAGTGCTGGACAACTGACACTGACAACTGCGTCACTCTTTTCAAGGTATTCTGCAACTGCCATTGCATTTTCTGTATACTGCTTCATACGAACTGGAAGAGTCTCTAATCCGAGATTCAACAGGAATGCAGAATGTGCGGCTGGATATACACCGAAGTCACGCATGAGCTGCATTCTTGCCTTGACGATATATGCCATATTTCCATAAGATTTTGTATAGCAGGTTCCATGGTAGGATTCGTCAGGCTCGACAAGCTCTGGGAACTTGCCATTATCCCAGTTGAACTTGCCGCTGTCTACGATGACACCGCCGATCTGAACGGCATGTCCATCCATATATTTACTTGTGGAATGTACGACGATATCAGCACCGAAGTCAAAAGGTTTACAGAGAATCGGAGTTGCAAATGTGTTGTCTACGATCAATGGAACTCCCATTGCATGTGCAATATTTGCGAAACGCTCAATATCAAATACAACTAACGCCGGATTGGCAAGTGTCTCTCCAAAAACAAGTTTTGTATTTGGCTTAAATGCTGCCTTAATCTCTTCATCTGCTGTCTCAAC
>ENA-OUQG01001382-OUQG01001382.1-human-gut-metagenome-genome-assembly--contig:-NODE-1382-length-13205-cov-5.470342_pt1 | contig 13205 bp, 10 predicted proteins | sample MGYA00237943_ERZ548823 | MGnify/ENA primary metagenome ERZ548823 (study PRJEB26490, sample SAMN05194731) | human gut metagenome | biome: terrestrial biome; feature: human-associated habitat; material... | reverse complement strand
TTACTATTAAATTTGATGGCAAGAAAGAATCTATGGAATGCCCGATTCCTGACCATAAAACAGCTGTTAAAATCTTATTAAACAGTTTAACATCTTATGGTATTGTTGAAAGCCTTGATGAAATCAATGCGGCTGGTCACAGAATTGTGCAGGGTGGTGATATCTACTCACAACCAACTCTAATCAACGATGAAGTTGAAGAAAACATTAAAAAGGTTATTCCTTTTGCACCTCTTCACAATCCTGCTCACTTATTAGGTATTGATGCTGCAAGAGCAAACTTCCCTAAAATTCCTCATGTTGCAGTATTCGATACAGCATTCCATCAGACTATGCCTCCAAAGGCATACCGTTATGCTATTCCTGAGGAATACTACACTGATTTACATTTACGTAAGTACGGTGCTCACGGAACTTCTCACATGTTCTTATCACAAGAAGCTGCTAAGCTTTTAGGTAAGCCACTAGAAGAGACCAACTTAATTACCTGTCACTTAGGTAACGGTGCTTCTGTTACTGCTGTTAAAGGCGGTAAGTGCGTAGATACCTCAATGGGTTTAACACCATTAGATGGTCTAATCATGGGTACACGTAGTGGTTGCATTGATGCTTCAGTTGTATTCTTCTTATGCGAAAGAATGGGCATGACACCAGATGAAGTTAAAGAAGTATTAAACAAGAAATCAGGAATGATGGCTGTATCTGGTGTTTCATCAGATTTCCGTCCTATCGTTGCTGGTATGAATGAAGGCAACGAGAGATGTAAGCTAGCTTTACAGATGTACGCATACCGTTTAGCTAAGTTCATCGCTTCATACTATGTACCACTAGGTGGTCACATCGACGCTATCGTATTCTCAGGTGGTGTTGGTGAGAACGGTCCTACCACTCGTAAGTTTGTTTGTGCTGAGTTACAGGAAGCATTCGGCATCAAACTAGATAATGAAGCAAACTACAACGCTAAGGTATTCATGGGTGTTGATAAGCAGCTTATCTCTACTCCTGATTCAAAGGTTAAAGTTTACGTTATCGCTACAAACGAAGAGTTGGTTATCGCTCGTTCAGCAATGAGCTTCGTAAAGTAATCTAACTCCTTTTGTATGAAATCCTAAACTGCTCTGCAGTTTAGGATTTTTTATCTCCACAACTGTCTTCTATTCCTATCTAGCTCTCAAGCCATTTTGCATCCTAAACTTTAGCCTTTACTTGTAATAAATATTCTTTGTTTTAGTTCAGAAAACTTACTTAACACTTACAACTCTTTAAGGTAATATTGATTTAACACAGTTTTATAAAGTTAAACTTACATTGATTTTTAAGCAAAAAAAATAAGAAAAGGCATAACGTATGATTGATGTTGCAGATTTAAGACGTAGTTATCAGCAAGGCGGTCTTGATGAAAAGGATCTGCCTGCTCATCCAATGGATCTCTTTGAAAAGTGGTTACAACAGGCTATTGACTCTAAAATGTATGATCCTAACGGTGTAGTTGTAAGTACAGTAGATCAAAGTGGTCAGCCTTACTCAAGAATGGTACTGTTAAAAGACTATACCCGTGAGGAATTAATTTTCTACACCAACTTAGGCTCAAGAAAAGCAGAACAAATTAAAGGCAATCCAAAGATCTGCATGCTTTTCCCATGGTACATGCTAGAAAGACAGGTTATGTTCATAGGTGAGGCTCACCGTCAGTCTCCACTGCAGGATCTTAAATATTTCCACTCACGCCCTAGAGGCAGTCAGATTGGTGCCTGGACATCTCATCAGTCTCATTTAATTTCAGCTCGTGGTGTCTTAGAAGGAAAATTCTTAGAGTTAAAAGAGAAGTTCAAAAACGGCGAAATTCCTCTGCCTTCATTCTGGGGTGGATATAGAGTTAAATTTACTAAAGTAGAGTTCTGGCAAGGTCGTGAAAACAGATTGCATGACAGATTTATCTATGATTTAGAAGATGGTGTATGGCAGACACCTAAGAGATTAGCTCCTTAAACTTTAAGTAAAGAGCTGCTTTTGATGAAAAAGGACCTTAAACAGGTCCTTTTTCATTTGCAATGACAGCTGTTTTAGAAAACTACAGTCTTATTACCATGAATAAAGACTTTGTCATCTAGAACCTTGTTAACTGCTCTCATTAAAACCATCTGCTCAACATCATGACCAGCCTTAGCTAAAGTCTCAGGATCATAGCGGTGGTTTACCTTAATTACATCCTGCTCAATGATAGGACCTTCATCAAGATTATTAGTTACAAAGTGTGCTGTTGCACCAATAATCTTTACACCACGGTTATAAGCCTGCAGATATGGCTTTGCACCGATAAATGCAGGTAAGAAGGAGTGGTGAATGTTAATGATCTTGCCTAAAGGATAGTGATTTACAAATTCAGGTGAAAGAATACGCATATATTTTGCTAAGATCACGTAATCTGGATTACATGAATCAATAACTTCCATCATGCGCTTTTCCTGCTCTTCTTTAGTAATACCATCACATGATACTAATTTAAATGGAACTTCAAACTTTTCAGCTAATTTGCCTAAATCAGGATAATTACCTGCAACACAAACAATATCCGCATCCATTGCGCCAGAGTAAGACTTCATTAAAAGCTCACCTAAGCAATGAGATTCTTTAGTTACAAGTACACATAGACGACGGCGGTGATTGTCAGTTAATCTTACCTTAGCGCCTTGTGGCAATACGCCTACAACTGTGTTAATGAAAGTCTGATTTGAGTTTTCATCACTAAACTCCCCTTCAATTACAGTTCTCATAAAGAATTTGTTATCCTCATGAGAAGCGAACTGATCCTGTCTTATAACGTTATAGTGGAATAGAGAGCAGACATTAGTGATTTTTGCAATCAATCCTACGTCATCTGAACACTCTGTTAATAGAATTCTTTTTTCCATAGATGTCTTTCTTTTTTACAAAAAAATATTTTTTAATTTTATGAGGTTATATGTCTAATATACAAGCCTCAGCATTTTTGATCAAAAAATGATCGGTCCATTAGAGTGCATTTGGTGCATTTTGTGTAAATTATAGTTTTTTTTACGATTGTGTTTACAATGGAACTAATACTTTTATACACACATGTAATTAAGGAAGACAATCATAATGGCTATAGACGATACTCTACCTACTCTAGATAAGTATGCAACATTGATGATTCCTGGAAAGGATCCAATAAAACTTCCTATTTTAAAGGGAACACTAGGCCCTGAAGTTATCGATATTCGAGAATTGGGCAAGCAGGGATATTTCACCTATGATCCTGGCTTTGTGTCTACAGCATCATGTATGTCAAGAATTACCTTTATTGATGGTAAGAAAGGTATTTTGCTGTACAGAGGCTACCCTATCGATCAATTAGCAACCAAGTGTGACTATTTACAGGTTTGCTATCTTTTGTTCAAAGGTGAATTACCTAACAAAGAGCAATATCAGACTTTCGTACACAGAATTAAGCACCATACATTGGTTCACACACAGATGGAATCTTTATTTCAGGCTTTCCGTCGTGACTCTCACCCAATGGCAGTGCTATGTGGTGTTGCAGGCGCTCTATCAGCTTTCTATCACGACAGCTTAGATATTTATGATCCAGAGCATCGTGAGCTTACAGCAATTCGTTTGATTGCTAAAATGCCAACACTTGCTGCAATGTCATATAAATACTCAATAGGACATCCTTTCGTTTATCCAAGAAACGAATTGAGCTATACCGGTAACTTCCTGCACATGATGTTCTCAACTCCATGTGAAGAGTACAAGGTAAACCCTATTGTTGAAAAAGCTTTAGACAGAATTTTTACTCTTCATGCTGATCACGAGCAAAATGCTTCAACCTCATCTGTAAGATTGGCAGGCTCTTCAGGTGCCAACCCATATGCATGTATTGCAGCAGGTGTTGCTTCTCTATGGGGTCCAGCTCACGGTGGTGCAAACGAAGCCTGCTTACGTATGTTAGAGGAAATTGGCTCTGTAGACAGAATTCCTCAGTACATTGCCCGTGCCAAGGATAAGAATGATCCATTCAGATTATTCGGTTTCGGTCACCGTGTATATAAGACCTTCGATCCACGTGCGATTGTAATGAGAGATACATGTCATGAAGTGCTAGATGCTCTGCACAAGGATGACAATCCACTATTAGCAGTTGCAACCGAGCTTGAAAAGATTGCTCTGTCTGATGAGTACTTTATTGAGAGAAATCTATACCCTAACGTTGATTTCTACTCAGGTATCATTCTAAATGCAATCGGTATCCCAACTTCAATGTTCACCGTTATCTTTGCAATTGCAAGAACTATCGGTTGGATCTCTCACTGGAATGAAATGAGACAGACAGCCGATTCACGTTTAGGACGACCTCGTCAGATTTATACCGGTAAGGAATTAAGAAGCGTAAAATCTATGTCCAGAAGATAATTTCTCTAAGATGTTGTTTTTCTAAGAATATGTTCATCAAAAAGCCTGCTACTTTATAAGTTCGCAGGCTTTTTTAACGCAAAATCTAAATCAAGTCAGATCTGATAAAATAGTATAGATTAAATTAGATTAGAAGTTCTTAAAACCTCTTTGATGCACTCAGAGCTCTTGTATAAAAGCTCTAGTTCATCCTCAGGTAGTGGTAGAGCCAGTCTCTTTTCAACACCGTCTTTACCTACAACTGAAGGTAGAGATAAGGCTACATCCTTTAATCCATACTCACCTGTTAGAGGAACTGATACAGGTACAACAGCCTTCTCATCAAAGAATACAGCCTGAGCCAAACGGATGGCACCTGAGGCAATACCGATATTAGTCCAGCCTTTAGCATCCATAACTTCATAAGCTGTCTTTACTACCTGTTTGTGAATTAACTCTCGGTCTAACTTAACCTCTGGAAAGTAGTTGTGCAGATCATTTAATCTGATACCACCGATAGATACAGTACTCCATGCAGGGAAGGCTGAGTTACCATGCTCACCTAGCATATAGCCCTGGATGTCCTGTGGGTTTACATCAAAATGACGAGATAAGATGTATTTGAATCTTAAAGTCTCTAATGTAGTACCGGTACCGAATAATCTACTGTGTTTCCAACCAAACTTGGTAGCTGCTAGATAAGTTGTAACATCTAAAGGATTGGTGATCATAATTAAGATAGCATCTGTATTGTACTTTACAACCTCAGTCATGATCTCAGTGATGTTCTTAACATTCTCTTTAGCAAGCTTTAAACGCTCATATTGGCCAGGAAGGATGCTAGGACCTGCGTCACAGATAATTACATCAGCATCTTTTACGGTGTCAAAGCCACCAGAGTAAACCTTAATATTACGGTTAATTGGTGAAGAAATAGAATGACAGATGTCCAAAGCTTCACCGTAAGCTACATTCTCTTTAATATCAATACAAGCAATTTCAGCTGCAATATTTGATGCTACAGCCTTAGTTAAAACTTCTGAACCTACATGACCTAAACCGATAATGGCCAGCTTATGAATTTTCATAATTGATCCTTATTGTTGGGTGAACATTGGGAATTATTTTTATTGTTGTATATGTGTAAAAGATACTACAAGGAAAAGAGAGGTCAAATAAAATTTTAGGATGTATTAAAAAGGATCACAAAACAAAAATCCCAGAGCTCATTGAGATTGAGATCTGGGATCTAAGATATTAAACGCTTAAATTAAGCGTTTAAAGCAGCCTTTGCCTGCTCAGCAATAGCTTGGAATGCTACCTTATCATTGATTGCAAGATCTGAAAGAACCTTACGATCGATAACAATGTTAGCCTTCTTTAAGCCATTGATTAACTGGCTGTAGCTTAAATCGTGCTGACGTGCTGCTGCATTGATACGAACAATCCATAAAGCACGGAACTGACGCTTCTTCTGACGACGATCACGATATGCGTACTGACCAGCCTTAGTTACAGCCTGAACAGCAGTACGGAAAGTACGTGAACGAGCACCATAGTAGCCCTTAGCTGCCTTTAAAACCTTCTTGTGACGAGCATGTGCGGTAACACCACGTTTAACTCTTGCCATTTGTCATATCCTCCACAAACTATGCGTAAGGTAACATACGTGCCACTGCGCGTAAGTTGCACTGCTTAACAGAAACCATGCTACGCAGCTGACGCTTGCGCTTGCTTGTCTTCTTTGTCAGGATGTGACGTAGGTTCTGGTGACGGCACTTGAATTTGCCACTACCAGTTTTCTTGAAACGCTTTGCTGCGCCTCTGTCGGTCTTCATTTTGACCTTGACTTTACCAGCCATTTTATATACTCCGCATTATTAGCAGTTAAACACAGTACAGGAGCTTTAGTCACCTAAAGACTTTTTAAACCCTGCAACTATTTCTTTTTAGGAGCTAACACCATAGTTGCCTGTCTACCTTCAACACGTGAAGCAGACTCTACTGATGCTATTCCCTTCTCAACGCATAGATCATTCTCTACACGCTTTAGGACATCTAAACCTAAGGACTGATGTGCCATCTCGCGACCGCGATAGCGCAGAGTTACCTTAGCTTTGTTGCCCTCTTCTAAGAAACGGATTAGGTTGCGTAGTTTAACCTGATAATCCGCTTCATCTGTACCAGGACGGAATTTAATTTCCTTAACCTGAACAACTTTTTGCTTCTTGCTCTTCTGATCTTTACTCTTCTGATAAAGATACTTGCCATACTCGATGAGTTTGCATACAGGAGGCTCAGCATTTGGACTGATCTCTACAAGATCTACGCCCTGTTCTTTAGCCATACGTAATGCATCGACTGTTGGCATAACACCAACTAGTTCATTGTCAGCATCTAACACACGTACTTCACGACATCTGATGTCATTGTTAATCCGGTTCTTTTGTAATGCTTTACCGGTCTTTCTGTTGTTGTTTATAGCAAGTACTCCTAACAAAGTTTAACCTAGAAGATTAAGAAACTTTAATCTTTCTTGTTTGCCTCAGCTTCCTGTCTTGATTTTTCAATCTCTACATCGGCATCAGGCATATTTTTGCGCTGTATAATATCTGATTTTATGAGTTTAATCAAGTCTTCTACAGTCATTGTACCTAAATCTGCACCTTTTCTGGTACGAACAGCTACTTTGCCCTGCTCAGCCTCTCTTGCACCACATACAACCAAATATGGAACATGCATTAAGGTATGCTCACGGATCTTAAAGCCAATCTTGTCATTGCGGAGATCGGTCTTAGCACGGATACCTTCAGCATCAAGTTTCTCATAAACCTGTTTTGCATAGTCGCACTGGTCATCAGTGATGTTCATAACAGCAACCTGACATGGTGATAACCAAGTTGGGAATGAACCTGCATATTCCTCAGTTAGAATACCAATGAAACGCTCTAATGAACCTAACATAGCACGGTGGATCATTACAGGAACGTGTTCTTGGTTATCCTCACCAATGTATGCTGCGCCTAAACGTGCTGGTAATGAGAAGTCTAACTGTACAGTACCACACTGCCAAGCTCTACCTAAAGAGTCATGTAAAGTAAACTCAATCTTAGGACCGTAGAAAGCACCTTCTCCTGGCTGTAACTCAAACTCTAGATTGTTTGCTCTTAAAGCCTCTTTTAAGTCCTCTTCTGCTCTATCCCAAATTTCATCTGAACCGATACGCTTCTCTGGACGGGTTGACAGCTTGATATCAACGTTGTGGAAGTTGAATACATCATAAACGTCGTAAACCATCTTAATGCAGTCTGAAACTACGTCTAAGATCTGGCTGTCAGTACAGAAGATATGAGCATCATCCTGCTCGAAACCTCTTACTCTTAATAGACCGTGTAATGAGCCTGATGGTTCGTTACGGTGATCTTTACCGAACTCAGCCATTCTAATAGGTAGATCACGGTATGAACGAGTACGTGAATTGAAGATCTGAATTGCACCAGGGCAGTTCATAGGCTTAATTGCGTAATCTCTGTTCTCTGACTTGGTGGTAAACATGTTCTCAGCATATTTATCCCAGTGACCAGATCTCTCCCACAATACTCTATCCATGATCTGTGGTGTATTAACCTCAATATAGTGATACTTGTGCAGCATCTCTCTCATGAAGTTCTCAACAATACGGTAAATAGTCCAACCGTCGTTGTGCCAGAATACTAAACCAGGAGCTTCCTGCTGGAAGTGGAACAGGTCTAACTTCTTACCTAAAACACGGTGATCACGCTTGGCAGCTTCTTCTCTACGCTTTAAGTAAGTCTTTAATTCATCCTTTGAAGCAAATGCACAGCCATAAATACGCTGTAACATCTTGTTCTTTGAATCACCACGCCAGTAAGCACCAGCAAAGTGAGTTAACTTGAAGTACTGGCAGAAGCCCATACGTGGAACGTGAGGACCACGACACATGTCAACGTACTCATTGTGGTGGTATAGACCGATTGACTTATCTGACTTGTCGATATTCTCTTCTAAAATTAACTTCTTGTATGGCTCATTGCGAGACTCAAAAGTGTCATAAGCTTTCTGCCAATCAACTACTTCCTTTACAACCTTGTAGTCTGTCTTAGCTAGCTCATGCATTCTCTTATCAAGAGCTTCAAGATCTTCTGCAGTTAACTTGTGGTCAATATCAACATCGTAGTAGAAACCATTGTCGATAACAGGACCGATAGCCATCTGTGTATTTGGCCATAACTGCTTGATAGCGTGTCCTAACAAGTGGGCACATGAATGGCGAATGATTTCAATACCCTCTTTATCCTTAGGAGTAATAATTGAAACCTCAGCATCGTGATCAATTAAATCACATGCATCATGTAGTTGAGCGTCAATCTTACCTGCAACACAGTTACGTGCTAAACCAGGACCAATTGCTGAAGCTAGATCATAAATGGAAATTGGCCTATCAAACTCTTTGATATCGCCGTTTGGAAGTGTAATTTTTGGCATTTTTTAACCTCGATGCATACCTTGCATCTCAAGGCTCCATAATAAAATATTGAAGTTACTGTCCCCTGTAACTATCCTTGCACTACTCGACAAGGCCTTGCACAGAGCAACAACACACAGACTGTAAGCTCATATAAGAAATTTTGCTTAACCGGTCTGTAAACAGAATGGATTATACTCTCTTTAAGAAAATGTGCGCAATGGATAATTTTTACAAAAAAATATATGAAATAGCTAGTTACATATAGGTATGAAAATACATTAACTAATGTTCTACAAACAGTAGTCTGCTACATATAAAAACAGTTATAAGGGAAAATAGGTTGTATGCAAATTTATCAGTACTTTACAATTCCAATACGCAATTTTTCTACCGCTTCTATAAATCAGTTGAAAAATAAAATGTTACTGTATATGTAAATCAAAATCATAAGGTATGTTTAAATAATCGTAACGATACAATTTTATAGTTATAGTAGTTAATTATTTATTGATTATTTAAAATTTCTTGATATAATATGCAAACCTTTTTTAGGCGCCCTTAGCTCAGCTTGGTTAGAGCATCACCTTGACATGGTGGGGGTCGGTGGTTCGAGTCCACTAGGGCGCACCATAAAATTGGCAGTGGTGATACTGTTTTTTTATGCTCAAAAGCGACCATATCAATATTCACTTCTATTTTTTTGTATTATATATAATACAATTCCGTTATCGTTTAAAAAAGCACATTTCTATACATCTTTTTGTGAACATTATCCTTTTATTTATCTCATTTGTGCTAATAATTTTTTAAAATTTTTCTTGATCAGATTTTTTATGATTTACGTAACAAATTTCACATTTGTTTTATTGAGTTTTCTTTTAAAAACGACGATGTCATTTATACTTAACACATCAATAATAATTACTAATAACAAATTTTATAAATCTTTAAGATTTCAAAACATAAGAAAGCAAAGAATTTAACAAAAGCAAAATTCTGACGATATACAAACAAACGATAAGGCTTACTTTTATTAAGGCGAACTAAAAGTAACAAAGCCAATCTATCAAACCACGATAATTAGGCTTTAGTTGCAATTTTCAGGACAATTCATTTATGAAAATTTTAAATTCATTTTTAAAAACATTGGGGTTATTAACCGCAGTTATCTCAGGATTATTGTTTTCATCAACCGTAGCCAACGCTTTTACAGTTGGAATTGCTTTCCCAACACAAAATGACACTCGCTGGTACACAGAAGGCTTCATGCTAAACAATAAGTTAAAAGCAGCCGGATTTAATACAGAGTTATTCTTCGCAGGTGATCTTGACAATGGTCTTCAGTTAAAGCAACTAACAAGAATGCTCAACTCAAACGTTGATATTCTTGTTATTGCGTCAATAGATGGTTTCTCTTTAGTAGATACCTTAAAGCCAGCTCAAGATAAAAAGATCCCCATCATCAGTTATGACCGCTTAATCATGAACACCGATGCTCCTACTTACTATGCTTCTGTTGACAGCGAAATGATTGGTGAATTGCAAGGACAATATATTATTGATCAACTACAACCTGGTAGTGGCAGCGTCAAGCAGATTGAGATTTTTACAGGATCTCCTGATGACAATAACGCTAGGATTTTCTATGAAGGCGCTATGAAAAAGCTAGGTGGATTTATTGACCTTGGTTATATCACTGTAAAATCAGGTGAGGTGAAGCAAGAGGATACCGCCATACAAAATTGGAGCCCAGATCTTGCAAATAAGCGCATGAATGATCTCTTAGATAAAGTAGGTTACGGTCCTAATGGTGAGAGACTGGATGCTATTTTAGCTCCTAGCGACGCTATCGCAGATGGTATTGTCTTTGCCTTAAAAAAAAGAGGATATACAGCTGACAATATGCCAAAGATCACCGGTTGTGACTCTACACCTGCTGCTTTAGAACGTATTCAAAAAGGTGAACAAGGCATGACTATTTATAAATCAAATGAGCTTTGTGACACTGTCGTTCAGATGGTAAAAGATATCAGCCAAGGTAAACCAGTTGATGTAAATGACAACTTTACCTATGACAATGGTTTTAAGATCATGGACTCTGTTCTGTGCAAACCTGAATTAGTTGATTACAGTAATGTAGATATTGTTAAAAACTATTAGGTCATCGATAATTCTTATACAGAAAAGTATCGAGTAAAAGTACAAGCTCAATCTGAAAACAACAGATTGAGCTTCTTTTTGTAGCTTACTTTACTATCTTGTAGGACAACATTCTTTCCTACAGTTCATTTCCATTAGTGGAAATGACATTTTTATACCAGAAAGCAGAGTCTTTTAAGGTTCTCTTTTGAGTTCTTTAATCAACATAAATCAGACAAAATCTTATACTTGTATCCTTCAGCCCACTCAAAGTTGTCCATGAGTTACCTGTAGTTATAGCCAATAACCTCAACACCTTCATCTATTGACTTTTCTAAAGAAATCTAATTTCTCGGTTACTATCATCCACTCTTCTTCAGACATGAAATCCTCTGGGGCAATATTCATGTAAGAAACAGCGCGTGGAGTAATAGTACATTTAAACACAGGATCACTCCACTAGGCAACTGAGAATGGTCCCCTTCTATCAGAGAAGGTAAGCTCATAAGCTTTCTTGACTAATATTCAGTGTGCCTCGTAAGGGTAGCTGTTAGACTTTTTTAGATCTTCAAAACTTGCTTGATATTTAAGTGATGGTGAGATCTTATTACTAGCTCATATTCTGACTTAATCTTGTTGTAAAAGAAACTCAATCATTACTTTATCTTCTTGTAAAGAACCTCACATTCTTTATTTCTAAAAGAGATTCCATATATGTAGAATGAAGATATATCTTCATTCTCAAGATAAGGCTTTGCATAGTTTTTATCTTCAATCTGAGCTAGAGCCTCTCTTGCTTTAGATTTCTTACTTTCAGAGATTGTGCAGGTCTTAATCTCTGTGATTACAACTTCATCTTGTTTATTTCTAAAGACAATATCAGCATAACCATCACCAGATTCATAGTTAGAATGGTATTCAGAGAAGAAGTTTACAGAGCAGTTAGAGAACAAGCCGTTCAAATATCCATGGTAGTAGTTCTCATGAGGAGCTTTAGTTGCATTATCTCTTATAGAGATATAACTTTGTAACAGGTTATAGATAGTATCAGATGCAATCTCAGCCTTTCCTTCAAAGAGGTTATTAGCTAAAGTATCAGCAACGCTGTTTGGTGCAATCTTTGTATTAAATCTGTTTTGAATGTTGTGTTCAAAACACTCAAGTATCTCTAGGTTAGGAATTCTTGCAAAGATTTCTTTATTGGTTTTACTGTCTTTAGATAACTCTGCTTCATCTGTCTTTTCCCAATCTACAGTCAGATAACCAGTATGTAGAAGTAGTGACCAGAAATCATCAGATTCATGCTGTGACAAACAGTCATAGTTCATGGATTCGTTTAGAATGAAGTTAACTGACTTACCATCAACTAAATCCTGCATTTTTTTGTTGTCTTTATCAGTTAAATAACCAATATAGCCTGATAAGGATTTATCTGAGGTTGTGCCTTCCCAGTAGTTTTCTAACCTGTTTAACTTTAAGTTTCCCTTAAGATTCTTTTTGTAATAATCACTAATGAAACTTACTATATCCCATGGACAGAACATCTCTTTGTCATAGAACTTGTATCCGTCATAATGCTCTTTTACTTTTTGAGCAAAGTTGTCCATTTTATAGTCTTTTAAGAACTTATAGGTTTCTTCTTTGGTAAAACCAATGATTCCTGTATAGTCTTCGTTTTCAGAAAGGACTGTATTTACCTTAAGGTTATTAACACCTGTAAAAAGACTGTTCTTAGCTACCTTTAAGCAACCGGTGATAATGACTTTGGTGAGAGTCTTTTGATCTTTTAAATTGCACAAGTTTGAGAATTATCGTGTCTGATAGACTGCATCAAATTGATAAACGTTGAGTAAATCACATGCTAAAATGTAAGATAAAGTTCGTTGCCTATTTCATTTGTTGTCTATTCAAAAATTCTCTACAATACACATAAGGAGTCAACAATGGGCAGAATAATTACAATTAGCAATCCTAAAGGTGGCACAGCAAAAACTTCAACAGCTGTGAATTTGTCTTGCGCATTAAGAACTGTTAATAAAAAAGTTCTTTTAATCGATTTTGATCCGCAGAGAAGTTCTAGTGTAGCCTTAGGCTATGAGTACACTGATGTTGAACACAATATCTGTCTCTTATACACATCTGACGCTGCCGACGAAGAGGATAG
>ENA-OUQG01001380-OUQG01001380.1-human-gut-metagenome-genome-assembly--contig:-NODE-1380-length-13208-cov-9.972098_pt1 | contig 13208 bp, 11 predicted proteins | sample MGYA00237943_ERZ548823 | MGnify/ENA primary metagenome ERZ548823 (study PRJEB26490, sample SAMN05194731) | human gut metagenome | biome: terrestrial biome; feature: human-associated habitat; material... | reverse complement strand
TATATCCGCGAGCAGGAAAAGGAGCTGGACGAGGAATGAGGATCGTCTTCATGGGTACGCCCGACTTTGCGCGCAGCATTTTAGAGCGCTTGGTCGCAGACGGGCACAAGGTCTGCGGCGTTTTCACGCAGCCGGACAAGCCGCGCAACCGAAACAAAGTAACCCCAAGCCCTGTAAAGGAATATGCGCTTACACAGAACATTCCCGTTTTTCAGCCGACGGCGATGCGCGACGGCACGGCGCTCGCAGATCTCAAGGCGCTTGCGCCCGATCTTGCGGTCGTCGCGGCCTACGGGCGCATCCTGCCCGAGGAAATGCTCGCCGTGCCGCCGATGGGCTGCATCAACGTGCACGCGTCCATCCTGCCGCAGTATCGCGGCGCGGCGCCCATCAACTGGGCGATCCTAAATGGCGATAAGGAGACGGGCGTAACGATCATGCACATGGCCAGAGAGTGCGACACGGGCGATATGATCTTAGTGAAAAAGCAGCCCATCCGCCCGGACGAGACGGCGGAGGAGCTTTTCTCCGACCTTGCCGCGCTCGGCGCGGACGCCATTGCCGAGGCGATCGACGAGATCGCAAACGGCACGGCGCAGCGCGTGGCGCAGAACGAGGCGGAGGCAACCTACGCCCCCATGCTCTCGCGCGAGCTTTCGCCCATCGACTGGACGAGAAGCAGCACGCAGGTCATCGACCAGATCCGCGGACTCATCCCGTGGCCCTGCGCCGCGGCGAGCATCCTCGGCGCGAACACGAAGATTTTCCGCGCCGTGCCGCTGGGCGAAACGAAGGATGCGCCCGGCACGCTGCGCGCAATGAAACGTGGGATCGAGGCTGCCTGCGGCGACGGCAAGAGCATCCTCATCACCGAATTGCAGCCCGATGGCGGCAAGCGCATGGCCGCAAACGCCTTTTTGAACGGCAAACGCATCGCCGCGGGGACGGTCCTCGATGCGTAAGGGGAGCACTTCCAACGCGCGCGAATGCGCGCTCTGCGTGCTCGTCGCCTGCCGCCGCAGCGGCGCATGGGCGGACGCATCGCTCAAAGCTCAGCTCGGCAAGGCATCTCTCAAGCCGCAGGACGCGGCGCTTTGCAGCCGCATCGTCTACGGCGTGATGCAAAACGAGCTGCTGCTCGACTATTATCTCAGCGCCTACTGCACGCAGAAGCTTGACCATTTGCAGCCGCCGCTTGCCGACATTCTCCGCATCGGCGCGTATCAGATCTTATTTTTGGACAAAGTGCCCGACCACGCGGCGGTGAGCGAATCCGTGGAGCTTTGCCGCACGAACGGCAGAAGCGCCGCAAGCGGACTTGTCAACGCGGTTCTTCGCAAGGTCGCGCAGAACAAGGAAAATCTCCCGCCGCTGCCGCAGGACACGCTCTCGCGCCTGAGCATTGCCTACAGCCATCCGAAGTGGCTGGTGGAAAGACTCACGGCGCTGCTGGGAGACGCCGAGGCGGAGCAGTTTTTGCGCATCGACAACGAGGCTTCTCCCATCACCGCGCAGGTGAACCCCCTCAAAACGGACGGCGAGGCGCTCGTGCGCGAGCTTTCCGGCGAGGGGATCGAGGCGCGCGCGCACGCATGGGTGCCGGGCTGCTATGAGCTTTCCGGCACCGGCGACCTCACAACGCTCGCAGCCTTCTATCAGGGACGCTTTACGGTGCAGGACGCGGCGGCAAAGCTCGTAACCTACGCCGCGGGCTTTGAAAAGGGGCAGGACGTGCTGGACGTCTGCGCCGCGCCGGGCGGCAAGTCGTTCGCCGCAGCCTTCGCCATGGAAAATGAGGGGCATATTCTCTCCTGCGACCTGCACGAGAACAAATTAAAGCGCATCCGCGAAGGGGCGCAGCGTCTCGGCGTCATCTGCATCGAGACCGCCTGCGCCGACGGGCGCGTTTTCCGCGAGGAATGGGCGGGCCGCTTTGATGCGGTCGTCTGCGACGTACCCTGTTCGGGTCTCGGCATCATCCGCAAAAAGCCGGACATCCGCTATAAGGACGCGCGCGAGCTCAAGGCGCTGCCGGAGATCCAGCGCGCGATTTTAGAAAACAGCGCGCGCTATGTAAGACCGGGCGGCGTGCTGGTCTACTCGACCTGCACCGTTCTGCCCGAGGAAAATGAAAACGTAACGGATGCGTTCCTATCTTCGCACCTGGAATTTATTTATGAGGAATTCTCCCTGCCGAACGGGGAAGCTGCGCCGGGGTATCTGACGCTCTGGCCGCAGCGCAGCGGTACGGATGGGTTTTATCTCAGCCGCATGAGGAGGAGAGATCATGACTGATATCAAGTCGATGACGCTCGGTGAGATCAGCGAGGCGCTGCGCGCGATGGGCGAGCCGTCGTTTCGCGGCAAGCAGGTGTTCACCTGGCTGCACCGCGGCGTGACGGATTTTGACCAGATGATCAATATTCCAAAGGCGCTGCGCGAAAAGCTGGCGCGGGAGTATGTCATCACCGCGCCGACGGTCGCGCGCAAGCAGGTGTCGAAGCTCGATGGGACGATCAAGTACCTCTGGGAGCTTTCTGACGGCAACTGCATCGAAACGGTGCTCATGTCCTATCACCACGGTAACACGGTCTGCATTTCCTCGCAGGTCGGCTGCCGCATGGGCTGCAAGTTCTGCGCCTCGACGCTTGCGGGCAAGGTGCGCGACTTAAAGCCGTCTGAAATGCTCGATCAGGTGCTCTTTACGCAGCTCGACGCGGGGAGGGAAATCTCCAACATCGTGCTCATGGGCATCGGCGAGCCGCTCGACAACCGGCAGAACGTGCTGCGTTTTCTGGAGCTCATCAACCATCCCGACGGCATGAACATCGGGATGCGGCACATCTCGCTCTCCACCTGCGGCGTGGTGCCGGGCATCGACGCGCTTGCGCAGGACAATTTGCAGCTCACGCTCTCTGTTTCGCTTCACGCGCCCGACAGCGAGACGCGCAGCCGCATCATGCCGGTGAACAAGGCCTATGACGTCTCTGAGCTTTTTGCGGCCTGCCACCGCTATTTTAAGAAAACGGGCCGCCGCATCTCGTTTGAATACGCGATGATCGACGGCGTGAACGACCACGACTGGCAGGCGGACCTGCTCGCGGAAAAGATCCGCGGGATGCCGGGGCATGTGAACCTCATCCCCCTCAACGACGTGGTGGAAAGCGAGTTCAAGCCCAGCAAACGCGTCAGCGCGTTCCAGAAGCGTCTTGAGTCCCACGGCCTGACGGCGACGGTACGCCGCAGCCTCGGCGGAGACATTGACGCCAGCTGCGGACAGCTGCGGCGCAAGGAAATGAAAGAAAGAGAAGGTATCGCGCAATGAACGCCCTTGGAAAGACCGACGTGGGACTGCGCCGGCATGAAAATCAGGATACCTTTGCCGTCGAGACCATCGGAAAAAGCGTTGCTGCCGTCGTCTGCGACGGCATGGGCGGCGCGGAGGGCGGGCAGATCGCAAGCACGCTCGCGGTGGAGACCTTTTTGAAGGAGCTGCGCGCGCTGCTGCGCGAGGATATGAGCGTTGAGCAGCTGCGAGAGCTCGCGTCCTTCTGCGTGGCGCAGGCGAACACCGCCGTCTATGAGCGCGCGCTGGAGGACGATTGCCGCGGCATGGGGACGACGCTCGTTTCCGCTGTGGCGGGCGAAAAGGGGACGGTCGTGTGCAACGTGGGCGACAGCCGCGCCTATCTCATCCGCGACGGGGAGATCACGCGCATCACGCACGACCACAGCGTGGTGCAGACGCTTGTCGAGAGCGGCAACATCACCGCCGAAGAAGCGCGCACGCACCCCAACCGCAACCTCATCACCCGTGCGCTCGGCACGGAGGAGGTAACGCAGTGCGACGCCTTTGAGGTCGCCTTTCAGCGCGGCGACAAGCTGCTGCTGTGCACCGATGGACTCGTCGTCACGGCGACGGACGAGGACATCTGCCGCGCCGTCTGCTCGGGCAAGAGCAGCGAGCAGGATCTCGACGAACTCATTGCGCTCGCCAAGGCGCAGGGCGCGCCGGACAATGTGACGGTCGTGCTCGTAGATCATGATTGAAGGAGGTGGCACAAAATATGGACAAAATGATCGGTAAAATGCTCGACAACCGCTACGAGCTGCTCGAAGTCATCGGCAGCGGCGGCATGGCGGTCGTCTACAAGGCCAAGTGCCACCGCCTGAACCGTCTCGTCGCGGTCAAGGTGCTCAAAAGCGACCTTGCCGAGGACGCGGACTTCCGCCGCCGCTTCCGCGACGAGTCGCAGGCCGTCGCGATGCTCTCGCACCCGAACATCGTCTCGGTCTACGACGTGAGCCGCGGTGAAACGGAGTATATCGTCATGGAACTCATCGACGGCATCACGCTCAAGCAGTATATGGAAAAGCGCGGCCAGCTCAACTGGCGCGAGGCGCTGCACTTTATCACGCAGATCACAAAGGCGCTCTCGCACGCGCATTCTCGCGGCATCATCCACCGCGACATCAAACCGCAGAACATCATGGTGCTGCGCGACGGCAGCGTCAAGGTCGCCGATTTCGGCATCGCCTGCCTTGCCAACTCCGCCAACACGCTCACGCAGGAGGCGCTCGGGTCGGTACACTATATGTCGCCGGAGCAGGCCAAGGGCGACCGCATAGACGCGCGCTCGGACATCTATTCCTCCGGCGTGGTGCTCTACGAGATGCTGACGGGGCGGCTGCCCTTTGAGGGGGACAGCGCCGTTTCCGTCGCCATCCAGCATTTGTCCTCCGTGCCGCTCTCGCCGCGCGAGATCAACCCCGACGTGCCCGAGGCGCTGGAGCTCATCTGCATGAAGGCGATGGCCTCCGACATTGAAAAGCGCTATGCCTCGGCCGACGAGATGCTTGCAGACCTTGAAGAGTTCCGCAAGAACCCCGAGGTAGACCTTGACTTCACCATTGAGGATCTGCACCGCGAGACGGCCGACGAGCCGACGCAGTATATCCCCGCCGTGCACGCCGTATCGACCAAGGCGCAGGGTGCCGCTGACGAAGACGAGGACGACGAGGATGACGCACCGCGCAAGACCGACCTGCGCCGCGTCCTGACGATCGCCGGAGCGGCGGTCGTCGCCGTCGCGCTCATCGTGCTGCTCTGGCGCGCGATCTTCAGCGACCTTCTCGGCGGCGAACAGAAGCAGAAGGAATACGTCGTGCCATATCTCGTCGGCATGACCATCGACGAGGCGAACGAGGATGAAAACGTGAAGGGCATCTTCACGATCGAGCAGATCGGCGAGCGCGCAAGCAGCAAATACGCGGCGGGGCAGATCATCGAGCAGTCGCCCGAGCGCGGCAAGAGCGTGAAGGGCAACCGCGTGATCTCGGTCTTCGTCAGCACCGGCGCAAAAACGGAAAAAATGCCGAACCTCGTCAATTCGGAGCGGCGCAATGCGGCGCTCCAGCTCAAGAATCTCGACCTTGACCTCACGATCGACGATACGCTGGAGGAATACAGCGAGACCATCACGGCAGGCTATGTCATCCGCACCCTTCCGGAGGCGGGGACGACCCTGCGCGCGGGCGACACGGTGTCTCTCGTGGTCAGCAAGGGTTCGGAGAAGAAATCCATCCCGGTCATCACCTTCACGGGCAGCGACATTGAGATCGTCCGTCAGCAGGCAACTCAGATGGGTCTTGTCGTGGGCGATGTCTCTTCGCGCGCGGACGTAAGCCCCATCGGCACGGTGCTTGAGCAGAGCATCGCTCCCAATACGGACGTAAAAGAGGGCACTGTCATCACGTTCGTCGTCAGCTCCGGCCCTGACGTGGACGACGGCGGCGAAGAGCCTGGCATCGGAGGCGAGGAGCTGCCGTGACGGGAAGGATACAGCGCGCGTTGAGCGGCTTTTACTATGTCAAGGGTGAGGACAGACGGCTGCTCACCTGCAAGGCGCGCGGAAAATTCCGCCGCGAGGGCATTTCGCCGCTCGTAGGCGACAATGTCGTCTGCTGCGAGGTCCCCGGCAGCGAGGGGCGCATCGACGAGATTCTGCCGCGCCGCAACGCCTTTGAGCGGCCGAGCGTCGCGAACATCGACCAGATGGTGATCGTCTGCTCGCAGGCCATCCCGAAGACCGACCCGTATTTAGTCGACCGCATGACGGCCATCGCCGCGCTCAAGGGCTGCGAGGTGCTCATCTGCATCAATAAATGCGACTTAGACCCCGCCGATACGCTGCGTGAATACTATGAAAACGCGGGCTTTCGCACCGTCTGCGTCAGCGCGGAAACAGGGGAGGGCATCGAGCTTCTGCGCGAGCAACTCGTGGGCAAGCTCTCCGCCGTGACGGGCAACTCCGGCGTCGGCAAGTCGAGCCTTCTCAACGCGCTCGACGAGAATGTGACGATCAAAACGGGTGAAGTCAGCCAGGCGCTCGGGCGCGGCAAGCACACAACGCGCCATGTTGAGCTCTATGAACTGCCCTGCGGCGCGGAGATCATCGACACACCGGGCTTTTCCTCGTTCGAAACGACGGGGCTGAACCTTGCGCTCAAGGAGCGTCTGCCCGAGTGCTTTGCCGAGTTCGCGCCCTATCTCGACGACTGCCGCTTTGTCGGATGCAGCCACACAAAGGAAAAGGGCTGCGCCGTGCGTCAGGCTGTGAAAGATGGGAAGATCGTCAAGGGGCGGCACGAGAGCTACTGCCGACTCTACGATGAGCTCAAGGACCTGCGCGAATGGAACGCGGGGACGGAGGGACGCGGCAAGCGCGGCATGAACAATCAGAAATAAAAACAGCAAACCCGACCGATTTCATCGGTCGGGTTTTTGCATCGGTATTCGCTCCTTCCTGCGGCAGAGGGCAAAGGCGCAGGAGAGGCCGCACGCGCTCAGTCCTGAAAGAGCGGCGTGGAGAGATAACGGTCGCCGGTGTCGGGCAGGAGGACGACGATGGTCTTGCCCTTGTTCTCGGGGCGCTTGGCAAGCTCGATGCCCGCCCAGACAGCCGCACCGGAGGAAATGCCCACGAGCACGCCCTCGCTATGGCCGACAAGTTTTCCCGCAGCAAAGGCGTCGTCATCCGCGACAGGGATGATCTCGTCATAAACGCCGGTATCCAGCACGTCCGGCACAAAGCCCGCACCGATGCCCTGGATCTTGTGCGCACCCGCAGTGCCCTTGCTCAGGACAGGGGAGGAGGCGGGTTCCACGGCGACGACCTTGACAGCGGGCTTGCGCTCCTTGAGGAACTTGCCCGTGCCGGTCAGCGTGCCGCCCGTGCCGACGCCCGCAACAAAAATGTCGACCTCACCGTCGGTGTCGGCCCAGATCTCGGGGCCAGTCGTCTCGTAGTGCGCCTTCGGGTTCGCGGGGTTGACAAACTGCCCGGCGATGAAGCTGTTCGGCGTCTGCGCGGCGATCTCCTCCGCCTTGGCAATGGCGCCCTTCATGCCCTTGGCCCCGTCGGAGAGGACAAGCTCCGCGCCGTAGGCCTTCATCAGCTGGCGGCGCTCAACGCTCATCGTCTCGGGCATGACGATGATGATGCGGTAGCCGCGCGCGGCGGCGACGGAGGCAAGGCCGATGCCGGTATTGCCGGAGGTCGGCTCGATGATGACGGAGTCGGGCCCCAGCTTGCCGCTCTGCTCTGCGTCATCGAGGATGGCCTTGGCGATACGGTCCTTGACGGAGCCCGCGGGGTTAAAGTACTCGAGCTTGGCAAGCAGTCTTGCCTCAAGCTTTTCCACCTTTTCAATGTGCGAGAGCTCAAGAAGGGGGGTATTGCCGATCAGCTGGTCAGCAGAAGTGTAGATCTTGCTCATAATGATTTCCTCCTGAACGATGTTCGTTCTATATCATAAATTTGGATTGTCTCTTTTGGCAGCGTTTCGCTGGCCGCTTGCTTTTTACACTCTGCCGCGGCAACATCGAAATGCGTAAACATGAAGGAATAAATTCACGCTCATTACCAACTTTTCAAGTAGGTATTTAGGGATTATATGATGTGCGATCGACTTTGTCAAGAGGAAACTTCCGAAAAATCTATTGAATTCCCATAAACCATGTTATATAATAGGAATATCAAAATTTGAGAAAAGCTGCATCAAAGCGCTTTTCAACGGATGACTCAGAAGGGCGTGACTATAATACTATGATGATTTCAACGAAGGGCCGATACGCGCTGCGCGTGCTCATCGACATGGCAGAGCACCAGTCGAGCGGTTATATTCCGCTCAAAGCGATCGCCCAGCGGCAGGGAATATCGGAAAAATATCTGGAAAGCATCGTCAAAACGCTCGTCAAGGGCGGTGTGGTGGAGGGCATGCGCGGCAAGGGAGGCGGCTACCGCCTGTGCAAGAGCCCCGATCAGCTCACCGCAGGCCACATCCTGCGGCTGATGGAGGGCTCGCTCGCCCCAGTCTCCTGCCTGGATTCCGGCAGTGTGCCCTGCGAGCGCGCCTCGGAATGCCGCACGCTCTCACTCTGGGCTGGGCTGAACGACGTCATCAACAAATACCTCGACCAGTATACGCTGGCAAGTCTCCTGCGCGAGGACGGCGGATTTGACTATGTGATCTGATAGTCTCGCACCTCCATCTCCCGTGCGGCGTAAAAAATGGCAAAAAGGGAAGGCTCCTCTGAAAGAGGAGCCTTCCCTTTTTGCATCGTTTGAAGAGCGCCCTCGCGTGCTCACTCATGCAGCCGCTGCGAGGCGATGTAGAGCGGGATGGCCGCAAGCTGAGAAGCGACCGACACTGCCGCCATCGCGGGGATACTGACATCGTACAGCACGCCGAGCAGCCAGCTCCCCAGAAACCAGAATACGCCAAACGAACACTCAAAAATGCCGTAGCCCGTGGCGCGGCTGGCCTTTGGCACCATGCTGGTGACCGCAGCTTTCAGGATGGACTCCTGCGCGCCCATGCCGACGCCCCAGAGGGCGATGCCAAGCAGCAGCATCGGCACGCTGTCCGCGCAGAAGACGAAGATGGCAAACGGTGCGGACAGGAGCGTGGACCACACGAGCGCGCGCACGCCCTTTTTATCGTACATCATGCCGAAAACGAGCGCTGCGACCGCGTCGACGAGCATCGCGCCTGCATAGAGGAGCGGCAGCGAACCGCTGCTGACGAGCGAGGTCGTTTCGGCAAGGCCGGCGGCAAGCTGAGTATAGGTGCGCGAGACGTGCATGATGATGATGGAATAGTCGATGAAGCCGAAGGCAAAAAGGCTGATACCCGCGATGTAGAGCACGAATTCCTTTTTCATCTTGAAGGGCACATACTCCTTCGGCGCAGGCTCAAAATGCTCTGGATTCGGGAACTTCATGCGCGTGAAGATCAGCAGCAGGATCGTGATCGCTCCCGGGATGGCAAGCACGGCAAAGCAGCGGGAATAAACCGAAAAGGTCGTGCCGTCGGTCTGAAAGAGCATCACGAGATAGAGCAGTACCGGGCCCGCGAACGCGCCGATCTGATCGAGCACCTCCTGAATGCCGAAGCTTTTTCCCACGCCCTCCTGCGAGGCGGCGAAGGACATGATCGTGTCCTTCGCGGGCTTTTTGATGGCCTTGCCCATGCGCTGAATGATGAGAAGAGCGCAGGCCCACATCCAGCCGTGCTCGCCGACGAGCGCCAGCGCGGGGACGGCCAGAATATCGAGAAGATAGCCAAAGATCGTCATCGGCCAGTATCGCTTCGTCTTGTCCGTGAGTTTTCCGAAGACATAGCGCATCGAGTAGCCCACGAGCTCGCCGAGGCCGGACACAAAGCCGATCATGCCCGCGCTCGCCCCCAGAAGGGAAAGATACGCCCCGCGGATGCTGGACGCACCCTCGTGCGTCATGTCGGAAAACAGGCTCACGATGCCAAAAAGCACGATAAAGGTCATCGCCTGCGACCATTTCTTTTTTTCCTGCTTCATCTTTGTTCATCCTCTTCCTGAAATCGCGCTCATGCAAGTCTCACCATGATAAGCGCCTTTGCCGTGCCATGTCAATAGGCAGAGACGTGCCAAAGCCCAAAAGCGGATGACTCTCACTATAGGCACAGGCGGGGAGAGAACAGGGAAGAGCGCAGGCCGGACGGAAGCACAGTGAAAGCTGCCGCTCGATCGCGCTCATCCTATTTCATTTATTTATCGAAGCTCGGGTTCACATAGTAGACATTTTTCTCGTCCATGCGCTCTCTTGCAAGCCGCAGCCCTTCACCGAAGCGTACAAGATGGAAATAACAAGCCTTCAAATGCGCCATTCGATCTTGATGGAATCGCTGGTCGCATAGATGACACGGATGAGCTGATCTACCGTCTGTCGCTTATCGTCAAAGCTCAGTTCATCCCACATGGTCAGATGATTGCTGATCTCCGTGTAGTCTGCCTCCTTGTGCAACTTCAGTTCAGAGATGCGTTTCATCAGCTCTTGCTTTTTCCCGTCCAGCTCCTTGATGCGTCCGCTGATATAGCGGAACATGGTATCGTCTGCAGCCGACAAACGCTCCATCAAGGCGGCGATCTCACTTTCGGCTTGCGTGAGTTGGATGCTCAACGCAGTCAATTCAGGGTTAATGCGATTTCCTTTACACCGTCTGAGTTTTCTGAATTGTGCCAACTTTTTTCGCATCTCATCATAGATGAATTGCTCAAACTCGTCCGTGTAGATCGTTCCGGGACCCGCACAGGCTTTGGCGTTCATTTTGTTGGAGCAGAGGAGGTATCTGGAGCGGGTGGTCGAATAGTGCTTATCCACCAGCGCGTATCCGCAGACGCCGCATTTGATCTTTCCCGCCAGCCATGTGTTCTTGGCTTTCTGATACGGCTTGATCTGCTGTGCTTCCAGACACTTGGCACGGCATTTCAGCCACAGGTCGGCGGGAATGATCCCCTCGTGCGGCGCCAGCACCAGATGATTGCCCTCCAGATTCATCTGCTTGCGTCCGGTGGAATCCTTGCCCTTGTAGTAGTAGCACCCGTTCGTCCCGATGAAATCGGCAGGGTCGTTTGCCATAATCGCGCCTTGGTTCTGATAGAACTCATAGACGGATAGATCCGAGCGAACATAGATGGGATTTCGCAGAACGTCTGCAAGGCGAGTGCGTCCCCACGGCTTTCCATTTTTGAGAATACCGTGGCTCTGGAAGTAGCGGATGATGTCACCGTAGGAGCATTCCGGCTTGGAGTAAAGCTCATAGATCAGCCGCACCTGCTCTGCTTCTTCCGTGTTGATCTCATACATGGAAGTCTTGACACCATCAATGGTCGTCGGAATCAGCCGGAAGCCATACGGAACTCTGCCGCCCATATAGAAACTCTTTTGGCTGCGGGAGTAGTAGGCATCAGCCACGCGCTTTTGAATGGTTTCTCGTTCCAGCTGCGCAAACACGATGCAGATATTGAGCATGGCGCGTCCCATCGGGGAAGATGTATCGAATTTCTCTGTTGTGGACACAAACTCGACCTTGTGTGTTCCGAACTGCTCCATCATATTGGAGAAGTCAAGAATGGAACGGCTGATACGGTCCAGCTTGTAAACAACGACCTTGCCGATCACTCCGTTTTCGATGTCGTTCATCATTTCCGCAAAGGCGGGGCGGTCTGTATTCTTCCCGCTGTAGCCTCTGTCGGTATAAACCTTGTACTGTTCACCTCTCATTTCGTATTGGCAGAACTCAATCTGGCTTTCGATGGAAATGCTATCGGCTCTGTCAACGGATTGTCTTGCGTATATTGCATTCATTTTGTAGCTCCTTTCTCATAGAAAAGAGCTGCTGACAGGTACATCATACCGCAGCAGCTTCTAAATAGCTATTATTTTCCTGTTGTTTTTCGTATTTGATAAAAATCTCGAAAAGGCCCTCTTCAATACATCGCCGCTGCTCCATGCACTCTTCAGCGGTAAGTTGAGGGGAGAGGTTTTCAATTCGAATCATGGCTTTTCTGCCGGAAACGATATGCGCATCACTGTCGTAAGTGAAGGGGCGGACAATAATAACGATCACCTCCCTTGGGTGCTATCACTCTATTTATAAAAAACTCGTCCTATGCAAAAGAGACAGACCCAATCGGTCTGTCTCTTTCACCGGTATAATTCATGGCAGGGAAGTACGGATCACCTACATGCCTCCCATGGTTTGCTCATGCTGTTGTTTTTTCTGTTTCTCTTGCGCAGACTGTTCATCCAATTTTTCTTTCACAGCCAGAGCCGCGCCCGCGGCGAAGCCAATCGCCGCGCCGAAGTTTTCAGCGGCGATTTTCGCCTCTATGCGCCGCCGCTTTTCCTCGGCATCCTCGTCCTCATCCAGCAGTGTTCCTACGGCAGACAGTCCTGCCACGGCGGGAATCAGAGGAACAGGCCGCGGATCGCCGCCGCGCCATACCAACCCGCCAGTGCCGCCGTGCCAAGGATCAGCACCAGCATGATCCACTTGAGGGCCACCAGCAGGCTGAAGTCCGGGAGCCAGTCGATCCACTTGGAGGAATACTTCTCGCTCAGGTTCCCAACCCGTTCCAGCAGTTTGTTCATCTCTGTCAGCGATCTCTGCATCTCCGTGAGCGACTTCTGCACCGGCGTCAGGTCGATGTACGGCTTCAGTTCTGGCAGTGCTTTCCGAATTTCCTCCAGTTCCCAGTTTATTCCGTCTGCCTGCTCCGTCAGCTTGTCCATCGCCTGCGGCAGGTCGCACTGGATCACAATGGGCTGGATCGTCTGCGCTGTTTGCTGCGGCGCACTGTTCGGCTGATTCATCCGCTTCAATTCCTCCATCGGTTTCCGCTGCTCGATGGAATTTTCTTTGAATGAGTTTTGCCCGTATTCTGAATTCATGCTCCATGACCTCCTTGCAATACTTTTCCTCGTGCAGTTTGTTATCGCGGCATTTCATGCCGTCCGGGGTGGTGTAGGTGATGTACTTGCGGCCGCTCTCCCAGCGGACGGCGTAGCCTTCGGACGCCATCAGAGAAAAGAAGGCGTCCTTGTCGGCGGCGTATTTCATGCACTCGTCAATGGTGCTCATGAGCCGCAGCTTCCAGCTTTGTCCCTTGAGTGCGACATGGTACTCCGCACCGCTCATGCCGCGGGCCTGCTGTGTTGGCGCGTCAAAGACCGGCAGGCCCATTTCCTGACAGATTGCATCGTTGCGCCGCATCAACTCTTGCAGTTGTTCTTTCGCCATGTGCAGCTTTTTGCCTGTCTCAAAGTTAACGGAGTTGATGACGCAGTGGGAGTGGATGTGCTCCCGGTCTACATGGGTGCAGA
>ENA-OUQG01001375-OUQG01001375.1-human-gut-metagenome-genome-assembly--contig:-NODE-1375-length-13223-cov-4.145125_pt1 | contig 13223 bp, 19 predicted proteins | sample MGYA00237943_ERZ548823 | MGnify/ENA primary metagenome ERZ548823 (study PRJEB26490, sample SAMN05194731) | human gut metagenome | biome: terrestrial biome; feature: human-associated habitat; material... | reverse complement strand
TTAATAACTCGTAATCGTGGTCTGCAATTTCATTGTTCTTTTCAAACGTTGATATTGCTTCCATCATATTATCATCTGGATGTGTTGTTTTAATTGGGATTCCGTATCCGTACCCCATAAACATATTCGTGATATACCAAGGAAAATTCACGACCAATCTCCAGTCCGGTTTCCACTCCTCTTTTTCCGGCTGCTTATATATATCGTGAAACCCCTTATACAGATTTTCCAGATAATTATATCTCGGCAACCTTGCTTCGTGCTTTCGAATGTATTCCTCCACTAAGGGCATCGATATTCCATTTTTTATTTTTTCCGGGCTACATGTAAGTGGCTCCGGAAGTAAGTATGGTCGTCTTTTCCCCGCCATTTTTATCACCTCTACTAGAATCTAAACGTTTTTAACTTAACTTCTTGCTTGTACAACACTGTGTAACAAAAATATCTAACCGCATCCATTGCATGATCATACTGCTTTACCGGTTTATCCTCGCCGCGCTCCACAGCTTTTGCATCCCAAATGTAAGATGCAAATTCTTTTATTGTGTTCACGCAACAACTTAAGAATAAAATATTGCCTGCGTTCAGCTGGGTACCGGTGAACCGAATCCCGTCAAGCACATCGTTTCTCGCTTTCTTTACTTCAAACCCTCGCTCTCTTAGTACCGCAATAAAAGATGCTGCCGACGGATCCACGATTATGGATCTTGGCTTAACGTTTCCTAAGAATGCTTCGAGATCATCTGCGTAAGCGTTGTCTGTCTTTTGCTTGCTTTCATCCCTTCCAGAATAATAATATTCTCGGATGCAGTACCACTTAAAATCCATCCCTTTTTGCCACAGTAAAAATACGGTAGCATTCTGCGTACCGTAATCACAACTTACATAGTATTCATTTGTAACCTTACATACTATTCGTTTTACAACATGGAGCGCTTCCGAAAACATATCATATATGATTCCTTCTGCAACAGCCCACATCCCGAGAATATACCTCTTGTAAAACACTCCTGTGTACATTTCTCGGTATCTCTTTTTAATATCCTCTGCAAGCGACAAATTGTCGTCCATCGTAAAGTGCAAATACAGAATATTCTTTTCTTTGCACTTATCAATCCAATTAACCTTGAACCAGTGATACGGTCCATCCGGGTTGCAGTTAAACCAGAATTTCGAACCTTTCACCGAGCATCGTCCGGTCGCCTGATTTACAAAGGACTCCGGCATAAGCGCTACTTCATCGAAGAATACTCCTGCCAGCGTGATACCTTGAATGAGATCCTGTGATCTTTCGTCCTTTCCACCGAATATGTAGAAATAATTCTCTATTCCATTTCTTCGAACCACCAGCAAGTTGTCAGCTCTGTGATCCGTTATGCTATATCCTCTGGAACGCAGCATAAGCTTCAGCCAGAACAATACATTCCTTCTGAAAGAACCGATTGTCTTACCACACATAGCGAAGTTCTGACCTTGAAAGTTGCTCATCGCCCACATTACAAAGGATAGCGACATACTTACCGTTTTCCCGGAACGGATAGCACCATCTGCTATGATTCCGTCCTTGTCGTGAACCGGTGATGCATCACACCACCATGTCAGAACCTTCTTCTGTTTGTCCGAAAATGGAAAGAACTTGAATGTCTGTTTTCCTGCAGCTTTTATTCTATTCTGCTTCATCTGCAATAGCTTTTTGCGGAGTGTTTGAATCCAATCATACATCTTCGTCACCCCACACATCTGCAGCCGTCGCATTCATTGCGTCAAGAAATCCATCATCATCGGTGTTTTCATCTTCCCCACCCTGCTTCAGGAGTTCCATTTCAAACTTCATCGTCTCAAGCTCCAGATGAGCGTCATCGTAACCAAACTTATGCAGTGTTTCAATTGCACGCTGTTTTCTCGCCTGTACTCTTGTGAGTGCATCCTCAATCGCCTGGATCTGACCGAGCTTACCCTGATATTCCTTAAGTTCTGTGATATGCCCTTTTTCGAGACCGGATTTAAACGATACCATTGTCATTCCATCAACAGCTGTTCCGTTCTCCAAATGCTCCACTGTATTCTTAATTCCTTCGATTCGTTTCAACATCCGGTGTTCCCGGACTGTGAGGAGTTGGATCTCCTGCAGGAGCAGCTGCTCCTTGTCCAGTGGAACTGAATTTGCAAGTTGCAGTTCTTCCGGATCCATGCAATCAAAAAGGAGAGTTTCAAACTCTCCCGTCTTCACTGCGTTCTTGTTTTTTGGTGGGCCGGTTCCTCCATGTCCTACTGCATTTTTATTTCCTGGCTGTCCGCCTTTTTGTGTGCGTACCTTTTTACTTTTTGTGTGCACACCTTTTTTATTATCCTTGGACCATTTATATCTGGTCTTCCAGCTTTTCACGGTATTTATGGATACGTTATATTTCGCGGCAATCTCCTTGTATTTCATGCCATTCATATAGTCGATTTCTGCCAGTTCATAGTTCTGCTTTACTTCTCCATCCAAGCGTCACCACCTCTCATTCGTTTCGTTTTTCGATTACTGGATACTGCAGGACTCGAACCTGCGGCCGTCCGGTTATGAGCCGGCTGCTCTGACCAGCTGAGCTAAGTATCCTTTTGGGTATAAGAAAAGACACCCATTGCTGGATGTCTTTTCTATTTTTTATAACTAGAGAATTAGTTAACACCTTTATTTATCCCCAAGACTCTCATTATTGCATCCTGAAGAACTTTCGAATAATTGATTCCTGCTTTTTCAGCCTCTACGTTTAACCAGTATGGAATTGTGCAGTTTTTCTTTACCGCCTTATTATCCACTTTTTTTCTGTACTCTGCAAAATCCACATCGACCAATGTAACAATATCATCGGCACCAGATTCCACTTCTTTTGTATTTGGTTCCGGTAATACCTTACCGTCATCCAAATAATCAATTCCCATAATTCCAATAGCATCCCTTGCCATTTCCATAGCATCTGCGATGCTTTCTCCCTGAGTTGCAATATCAAAGTCTGGTATACTCACATAATAGAAACCATCCTCTTCTTTTGATATCACAATAGGATATGCTTTTCTTTCCTCACGCATTGTTCGAACCTCCACATATTACACATATTTAAAATTTCACCTAACGGCAAACATCAAGCCAGGGCTATTTCAGCCCTAACTTTTTAATGATGTTTCTCGCAAGTCTTTCGTTGATATCTGGATGTCTCGGAATAGGTTCCGTTCTATTTCCGTCTGTATATAAATCATGGTTTCCACCATTACGTTTCATATACCATCCATTATCTTCGAGCAACTTAACTAATTCTCTACGTTTCATTAAGTGCTACTCCTATTTTGAATCTTAACTACGTGTTGCCATACGTACATTATACGCATGTTTCTTGATTTTGTCAACACTCTATGCGTATTTCATGCGTATTTTCATGTTTATACTCATCAAAAAACGCCCCGTATCACCTACAGGACGTCTTTCATGGTTTTCAGTTTAATTCCAACTTTATGAGGAGTTCAGGAAGCTCCAGCTCTTTACCTTTGCTTCCGATGATAGCATAATAACACATGTTCAACTGAAGTGAACTGCACTCTTTATGAAATTTTCAATTTTCTTAATGCTCTTCCGTGTAATTCGTACACCCACCGCTCTGTAAAATCCATAGTCCTGGCAATCTCCCACCATTCCAAGCCTTTTATGTAGCGGTAGAACAGCACGTCTCTCTCGTCCTCGTCTTCCAGTTCTCTGATTCTCCCGGAAATATCATTGTACGTCTTTACCTGCTCCACTCCCTCGTAGTACAGCTTATCCTCTTTCTCCCGAAGCTCCGCAGCATATCCGGATAAATCCCCCTGTCCGGATCCATGAGGCATCCCGTCATTGTTCATGGACGGATACATTTTCATGCTACGGATTTCTGCAATCTCCGCCTCGATGCGCTTAATCCGCTTACCATGTTTCCGGTATCCGCGAAGATAAGCCTTCTTCTGCTCGTTCTCATTCTTCACGTTGTTCTCTTCTATCTTCACCACTGGTACCAACTCCCGTCTTAATATCATACTTCTCTGCCAAATACTGCTCCACGCTCTTATGTTCCATCTGTTCTCCCTGCTCTCTGATCAGCACTGCTGACTGGTAGGGATTCCGGTGAAAATCTGCAGATGCACGTTTATCAGGCGGTCGCTCTGCCATGTGTGCAAACCCAGTCTGCCGGACAGTATCAGCGATGCCTTTCCGCTGTTTTTCATTGTTTCTGTTCTTCTTCATTCAATCCACCTTTCAGAATCTTCGTAATTGCCTCGTTATGTTTCAAAATCTCGTCTATCGCATCAATGCCCGTCCATACCTCTTCTCCGTCCACTATCTTACTTGGGAGCTTGTCAATGCATCGTTTGAAGTATTCTTTTGTTTGTTTTGTAACTTCATCCACGTCATATGCCGTCGGCTGTCTGCGAATCAATTCCTTCCACAACACTGCAATATTGTCTTTGCAATGCTTATCAACATACTCGCAAAATTTGTCTGCATCTATTAATCTACTCATTCCGTACCGCCTTTCTCTCTCGGTAAAATTCTTCCACATTCCCTGCAATACTTTCTTCTGCCGGTATAATCAGCAACATCTTCTGTTGCTCCATCTGGTTCATCATCGAATGTAAAGTGTAACGCTCTACGCACTCTTTCCATCATGTAGTAACCTTTTGTAGAACAGCAATATGGACATTTTTTCATTCTTATTCACCTCATTAAATCCTAACTTAATTCTCGTCCCACTCATCTTTTACATCAACTGAATTGACTGATACTTTGTAATCTGGATGTAATGGCACAGCAACATTTCCGCATTCTTCAGAATACACTCTTAGAATCCCATTTTTATCAATAGAAAAACTATCAGCCCAATACCATATAGAACAATTTTTCTCTTTATCTTTTAATTTAATATCATAATACCTTGTCACTTACTCACCTCAATTCTATTCTCTATTTTTTTCCAATCATCCGGCAATTCAGTAACACCAATTGACTCAGCGTACTTAACTCTCACTTTCTTCTCGCCAAGAAATCATCCCTAAGCTCCGTCTCTATACCAGTTTCTTCCAACAGTGCACCCCGCAGGTCTTCCCAGTTAATATCTCCGTCCTGCAGGCATTCGGTTTTTAAACTAAACCGCTCTTTGAATCTTTTCAGTCTAACTTTTCCAAATTCGAACTCATCCCTAAGAGTGATTAATGCCATAATAAGCACCGTATCCAGACAATTCTGTTTAACCTCATTCTCGAATTTCTCAATGTCTTTCCTCTGAACAGCACTTGGCATCATCTTCGCATTTCTGTACGCAATTTCTTTTTCCAGTGCTTCAATTCCCTGCTCTTTTGCTATCTTGTACGCAAATGCCATTCCATCGTTACGGTATTGCATTTCTTTACTCATGCCGCACCTCCCTGTTCTCTTTCAGCGGGCATCCCGGTCTCACCATCTTCCGCCAGATCTGCACACCCCGGTTCTTCCTCGGCAGGATCTTGCACCAGCTCCGAAAGCTTACATGTCCCACCGGAACTGTCTTGCAATGCTTACAATCTTTACACAGCACCATCCTGATCACACTCCCTCTTTCATTACTGCAGCAAATGCTGATACCTCGTAAGCAACTCTTATCTCGCTTTCTGTTTCTGAAATCTGCTTCGTGTACTCTCTGCTCTGGATTCTACCCTCAATCTTAAGCCGGCTACCAACATCAAGCCCGGATACGAATCGTGCATTTCGTCCCCATAATATACATGGGATGTAATCCGATTTCCCGTACTGACGGTTTACTGCAAGCATCAGATCCGCAATCTCTCTTCCAAGCGGTGTTTTCCGGTAAGTCGGTGGCTTGCAGATAAATCCATCCAGCTCGATTTTATTTTTATCTATGTACCGCTCCGGTATCTCGATTTCCGATGCAAATACATTAAGCTCCAGGCGGTTCCCGTCTTCGGTATGCACGTTGTGTGATCTGTACTGTCCGGATATCTGGACAAACTTTCCTAGCGGACCCAATATTCCAAACCGCTCTGATACAATCACTGGGATAACATCTGTTGATCCACTGGTTCTTTCGACCTCTACGTTCATCTTGTAGAATTTCTCACCAAATACCTCATGGCTGTACTCGGAAACTGTTGCAATACGTCCTGCTATTGTTACTCTATTGTTTTTTGTCATTTCATCCATTTTCTTGCTCTCCTCATCAAATTTCATCTTACTTCCAGTCTGTGTGACTGTTTGAATTACCCGCTATCCCATTACTCATCGCAGTTGTCTTACCATGCATACCGAAAACGGAACGCAGGTTTTTATAAATTGCTCTCTGTTCATACTTTTCTTGGAGTAAAGACGTCTTTATCGCTGGCCAGCAAATCTCTTACGCCTTTCTCACTAATTGCTCAAATTGATATTGTCTTTTTATTCTTCTTCGGGTTCCCATTTTCGTACACAAAACAATTATCTACACTACAGTAATACGATCTGCTGTGATCATGATAGGACGAATAATCGCACCCATGTATGCGCTGCTTATACCCTGCAGTTCTCCATCTACATGTCTTGCACAAGTGGTGATCTGCGTTGTATCCAGGAATTACTTTTTCCTTTTCCTCTTTCTTTACCGGTTCATCTTTCTTCTCTTTGATTTTCGCACCCTTCTTCCGAATTCCGGTTAATCCATTCACTTTTATCTGTCTCGTTACATTACTTCTGCATGTTCCCAGCTCTTTTGCAATGTCATCGTTAGACATTCCGGATTCCACCATCTCACGGAGCTTGGCAGTATCGCACTTAACTTTACGTTTCTTTTCCACTATTTTCTCCTTTTCCGGAATCACTTTTTCCGGTTCTGGTATGGGGGTCTATATTTACCTCCACCCTTGTATTTTCACGCTCTGACTACACTTTCTCATGCGCGCTGTTGATCATATCCTGTACTGCTCCCTCGAAGTCTGGATTCGGTACCGCTGGAACATCTTCCAGGAACTCCAATCCATTCAGGTAATTTGCAAGCGGAATCATCTGTATGTTTCCCAAAGCGTCCTCATTGTTGCGATCTACAACATACACAGCTTTTCCTTTGCTCATCTTCTCCAAGGCTTTTTCTTTGCTTATCCCTGTGAACATATTTACCTATCCCCTTTCACCTATCTTTTTTCTCGTTTATTCATGCGTTCTAGTTCCGCTTCAATTGCGACCAATAAATCCTTTGCCAACGCTTCTTTTCGATGCTTTGTGTATACGCTCTCAATTTCATCAACAAATTGTTCCCAATCTTTTTCACCCATATTGATTCCATAGTACTGCCTGTATATCTTCCAGCAATCATGAAACAACCTTGCAGCATCCATGAACCCCATCATAGTTCTGATACCCGAATATAAATCCCTGGAATGTCCGCCCAAAATTTCTCTGCTATCTCTCTGCAGACTAAAGCATCATCTGTCCAAAATCCAACCGATGTCATGCAGTCCTTTAATAACTTCTGCAGATTATCTGTATCTGGTTTACTCGACCGATATTCTCCATCTTTGTGTTTTCCTCTCGGGAAGCACCACTTTGCAACAAGTTCTATAGGTTCCGTATACTTCTGATCCGGCTTATAGATTGCGAGATGTCCTTTTATCTTTGCTCTTGCCGTTCTAAGTTCCGGCGGTTCATAAAATACTGGCTTACCATTCACCACATGCACTTGTTTCTCTTGATGCGTTACTGTAGGCGGAATCATCGCCATAAAAAATTCAGTTACCACTAACTTCACCTCTTTAAAGTGTTAAATTTTAATTTTGAAAAAAACTTTTTTGTCAGGTACTGCAGGGGAAGGAGTCGTCGTGCGTGAGCTTTCGCACGACTACTTACCCCTACCTGACCGATAGGGAGGGAAAAGACCTTTTATATATACGTAGTATATATAGTTTTTTTCTTCCCTAAGGAAAATAACGTAATTTGCGTTTTTTTCCCTCATTTTTTCCCTGCTCATGGAAAAGGAAAATAACGGACTTTTTTTCCTTTCTTCCCTACGGAAAATAACGCATTTTCTGTATTTTTCCCTCGGAGGGAAAATAACGTAATTTACGTTTTTTTCCGTACCTCACCACCTTCAATTACAAATCCGCCGTGCTCTTTCAAACGGTTTCGGACTGTCTTTTCTGTCACTGCCATGTACTCTGCCAAATCGTCAACAGTTACCTTTTCACTGATTCCGCAGGCTTCAAAAGCAAGCTCTATCGACTCTTTTCGCTCCTTCTTTTTCTGCGCTGGCGATTTCCTTTTGTCCATGGCTCTCTTCCATCCCGGCTTTTCATCTTCTATCTTAATGTCCTGCAGGGCTCCAGATTCGTCCATTTTATGTACCGGATAATCGAACCATAGATTTACCGGAGCGAACTTCGGAAACTCTCTGAGCGTGCCGTCAATACGCCATGCTGTACGTTGTTGCACCGCCTTGCTTGCCTTGTCAATCTCATCGTTCAGAACTTTGAATTCAAGTGATTTCATCGTCTTTCCGCAATACTGTACCATCGCAACACCGCTGCACAAATCATCTTGAGATAAGTCTTCATTCATCTTATCCTCATATCCGTATCGCTTTAATAAAGCTTCACAAACTCTGCAGGACGCTTTATTTTCCTCTTGTTTCAGCAACGCATCTGTTGTTTCCAATTCTATTAAGTCCAGAAGCGCATCCGGATCTCTTGCGAATACTCCAGAGCCAGACGCACGATCCATTGCCTTTTTTCCGCCCTGACTTCCTTTGCTATGATGATGACAATAAATAACTGCACATCCAAGCTCCGTACAGACCTTATCAAACTGATTACAGAAATTTGCCATCTGATCAGCACTATTCTCATCACCAGTAATTACTTTATATATCGGGTCGATAATGATTGCTTCATACTCTTTTTTTGCTGCTCTTCTGATCAGTTTCGGTGCCAGTTTGTCCATAGGAACAGATTTTCCACGGAGATTCCAGATATCAATATTTTTTAGGTTATCCGGGCTCCATCCCAGCGCTTCGTACACATCCTTGAATCGATGCAGACAACTCGGTCTGTCCAGTTCCAGATTTACATACATTACTTTTCCTTTGCAGCACTTCCATCCCATCCATTTTTTGCCTTCTGCGATTGCGATACAGAGCTCTATCTGCAGAAATGATTTTCCAGCTTTTGACGGACCGGCTATCAGCATCTTATGTCCCTTACGCAGCACACCTTCTATTAGGCATGGTGCCAGTTCTGGAAGATTGCCCCATACATCATCAAGACTTTCAGGATCCGGAAGATCATCGTTTACACTTTCAATCCATTCATACCATTCTGTCCACGATTCTTTTCCGATGTTCGTATCGACAAGGAACTGCTTATGGCCATTCCGCTCTACTCCCGGCATACGGGACAATCTGGATGGATTCTTATTTTGCGTATCTACCTTCAATCCATTCTTCTGGCAGACATTATATAAATAATCCACTCGTTTTCGATATTCACTGTAGTTTTCAGCATCTACCTTTACAATTGCGTGTAGACTTTTCCCGCCGGAATGTACCAAGCACGAGACTGGCAGCTCCAGCTCCTGAATGATTGCGTTTTGTTTTTCAATCTCCATTCCATCCGATTCGACCAGCGCATACCGAAATTCTGTTACATTCTCATTTCGTACGCCCTTTCCGTCCAACGGATTAAAACGAATCCATGCCCCTGCAGATGCATCATAATCTCCCAGCACGCTTCCAATGTCACCTTCACATTTTGCAAGTTTCTCGATGAGCTGTCCTGCAGTTCTGGTGTAGTCTCCTTTGTCAGCAGGGAGATATTTTCCTTCTTTCTCCCAGCTCTTTACTACATATCCAACGATTTCAGATGGATCATACAGTGTTTCAAGATATCGGATAATCTGAGAAACCGGATTCCAGTTCTTCGGCTCTCTTACTTCTCTGCCTTCAACCCATCCTTTATCCACAACAACCAGATCATCCTTCTCACCACTGATTTCATCATTCCAGTCTAATTCATGTCCGGACTCTCCATGAGATGGATTCCATCCATGGTCAAGTGCCATCTGTACAAGTGTTCCTGCTGTAATTGGCATGGAAGATCCGTGGAAGCTTCCCCACTTCTTAAAGCACTCTCCGGAGTGATACCGACCAATGTCTCTGCGACTCCAATTGTCCCAATCTGCAGCTGTATATCCTTCATGTTTTAATCCCATTCCGACATTTACCCATTCCTGATAATCCAGATCAGATGGGTCAATATGCTCAATGATTTCAAGCAGATCTGTTTGTTGCTCCATGCCTATACTCCTCTGTATTCAGCCGGGTTGATATCCGATGGAATTCTCCACCCATTACCGGCGATTCTGTCAATTAATTTTTTTGCGTTATCAAACTGCCATGTTCCAACATGCTGGAATCCTCTGCTTTCGAGAAAACGAATCTGTTTTGGAGTTGTAAGTCCTTCTGTTCTACGCTTATCAAGTCTGTCCAAGATTTTCGCCGCTTTTCCAGCGTTATCAATCTGATCTGGAAGAATTCCGAGTTTTTCCAGCGTCTTTACTTGCTTTTCAGATGGTGGTGCCATCTCCCAACCAAATGCAGGAACATATCCAGATAAATCTTCTGCCTGGATACTCATCTCGAATTGCAGCGGATCCACAAGCTTTCGTTTCCTTCGCTTCATCTCTGCCAACTGCTTTGCAAGAGCTTCTTCTCGCTGTGCAACAACATCCTCTGCTGCAGCCCTCTCCGCTTCTTCTATGTCAATAGGACATCCGGCATCCTTTTCCATATTGGATGTCATTTGCTTTGCTACTTCTTCATTCTCACAAATCAAAGAAGCTGGGTGACAAAGCTCATGCCGTTCTGTATGCCATAGAAAATCCAATAATAATAGATGGTCTTTTCCGGTCTCAGGAGAAAGTCTGGTTCCGCGTCCAACCATCTGACAATATAAACTCCGGACTTTTGTAGGTCGCAATACAACGATGCAGTTAACACTTGGACAGTCCCATCCTTCTGTAAGAAGCATGGAATTACAAAGCACGTTATATTTGTCATTATCAAAATCTTCTAATATTTGTGCTCTGTCCTTACTGTCTCCATTTACCTCTGCAGCACGGAATCCGTGATTATTCAAAATATCCCTGAATTTCTGACTTGTCTTAACCAACGGAAGAAATACAACTGTTTTCTTATTACTGCAGTATTTTTCCATCTCTTCCGCTATCCCTTCCAGATATGGATCCAAGGCAGTTCCAAGATCCCCGAGCTTAAAATCTCCAGACTGTACACTTACTCCGGTAAGATCAACCTGTAATGGAATAGTAACTGCCTTTATCGGTGACAGATATCCTTCTTTGATTGCTTTCGGAAGTGTGTATTCGTATGCAAGACTTTCAAACACAGTGCCAAGATTCTTCATATCTCCACGATCTGGTGTTGCTGTTACTCCCAACACTTTTGCATCAGTAAAATGCTGCAGAACTCTCTGATAGCCATCACTGATGCAGTGATGTGCCTCGTCAATGATAATGGTATCAAAGTAATCAGTTGGAAACCTTCCAAGTCTCTTTTCACGCATTAAGCTCTGAACAGATCCAACCGTGATACGAAACCAACTACCAAGACAGCTCTGCTCTGCTTTTTCTGTTGCGCACCCAAGACCAGTTGATTTTGCAATCTTGTCTGCCGCCTGATCAAGCAGCTCTCCACGATGTGCGAGGATTAGCACCCTGTCACCGTTTTGAACACATTGTTCTGTCACTTTTGCAAACACGATTGTCTTTCCGCATCCTGTTGGAAGTACGAGGAGAGTCTTGTGGACTCCATTCTCCCATTGCTGAAAGATGGAATCCTTTGCCTCTTGTTGATATGGTCTAAGCTGCATTAGAACTCACCTGCCTTGAACTGCTTCTCCTCTTTTTCGTAAAACTTTTTGATTTCATTGGACTGATGCTCTTCACCATCATTTCCTTTCCAGTTGCGAATAGACAGTTTGCATCGTCCCTTTGCACCAATAACAGCGTTCCAATTCATTTTTACTTTTTCACCTTTTTTCTTCTGACCAATAGCCGTGAAAAATGCTGAAATCATTCCCTCGGTTTTTGTATGAAGGAATAAGTTATGTGTTAGAATTGTGGATCCTTCATTGGAGTCAATCCTCAGTTTCAAAATCGCTTTGTTGCAAGCTGGAAGCTTATCACTTCCAGGATGTCTTCCTCTCTCAAAACTCTCTACGGTAAAATCGTAGTCTCCTTCCGGAAGCAGCGTAAAATCACTATCCTTTTCAATCTCATCGTTCCAATCTAATTCTCTTTCCATTTCGCTCATATATATGTCCTCCTACTTAATTAAATGGTACTTCGTATGTTTCCCGCAGTTTCTGAATCATGCCGTACACCTGCGGCCATGCACCGACAAGCACTCCAGATATGAAGTTTGGATCATAGTTCAGAATCGGAGTTGCTTCCGGATAATATCCTTTGTCCGCAACAACCTTCCGAATTTCCTCTTCAGACACCAGCTTCTCTTCCATCAGATCACGCAATGCTTTTGGAAGATTTTCATCCACATGGAATGCACTGGATCTTGGAATCGGTTTGTCCGGCTCTTGCTCAGACAGATTCCTATCAGCCTTAACATCTTGATTTTCTGGGTTTGTATCAAATTCCATCTGTTCCGGAACACCATCTGGAATATCCATGAAGTCCGGTTCTTTTGCCGATTCTTTTTCAGGCTCCGGAATAGATTCTTGCACCGGCACATTTTTCTGCGTTGCCTGCTGAGCATTACTTCCTGATACTGATTCTTCTATAATCTTGGAAATCTCGGCATAATCGAATGGAATCTCGTCTTCCAGTCCATACCTGTTCTTCGCATCCCAACATGGGTGATGATTCGTGTACATGACACGTCTTCCTCCCTGCGCTTTATGCTTTTTACCATCCTTATCTACAGCAACAGAATATGTTCTGTAATTCGCAAACAACAACATGTCCGCCCATTCTTTCACCAATGGAGAAGTTTGGGATGATGTCTTCTTGCCGAGCTTCAGCTCATATCGATCATATGCACCCATCTCATCCGGCTGTTCAAATTTACGCATTTGCGCATGAGCTGTAAGAACAACATTGACACCTCGTTCAACTACATCTTCCAGATCTGTCTCTTATACACATCTGACGCTGCCGACGAAGAGGATAG
>ENA-OUQG01001365-OUQG01001365.1-human-gut-metagenome-genome-assembly--contig:-NODE-1365-length-13276-cov-5.248620_pt1 | contig 13276 bp, 9 predicted proteins | sample MGYA00237943_ERZ548823 | MGnify/ENA primary metagenome ERZ548823 (study PRJEB26490, sample SAMN05194731) | human gut metagenome | biome: terrestrial biome; feature: human-associated habitat; material... | reverse complement strand
TGGGCTGCCGCAGCTTCCTGACCCCCTATGTGGACCCCGAGACCGGCAAGCCCAAATACTACGGCCGCTTCAACCAGGGTGTTGTCACCATCAATCTGGTGGATGTAGCCCTTTCCTCCGGCGGCAACTTCGAGAAGTTCTGGAAGATCTTTGACGAGCGTCTGGCTCTCTGCCACAAGGCACTGCAGGCCCGCCATCAGCGCCTGATGGGCACCCCCAGCGATGCCGCCCCCATTCTGTGGCAGTACGGCGCACTGGCCCGTCTGAAGAAGGGCGAGAAGATCGACAAGCTGCTCTTTGGCGGCTACTCCACCATCAGCCTGGGCTACGCTGGTCTGTATGAGTGCGTGAAGTATATGACTGGCAAGAGCCACACCGATGCCGGTGCCAAGCCCTTTGCCCTGAGCGTGATGCAGCACATGAACGACAAGTGCACCGAGTGGAAGAAGGCCGAGAACATGGATTACTCTCTCTACGGCACCCCGCTGGAATCCACCACCTACAAGTTTGCCAAGTGCCTGCAGAAGCGGTTCGGCATCGTGCCCGGTATCACCGATAAGAACTATATCACCAACAGCTACCACGTCCATGTTTCGGAGCCCATTGATGCCTTTACCAAGCTCAAGTTTGAGAGCGAGTTCCAGGAGCTGTCCCCGGGCGGTGCCATCAGCTATGTGGAAGTGCCCAACATGCAGGACAATCTGGAGGCCGTGATAAGCGTGCTGCAGTTCATCTATGATAACATCATGTACGCCGAGCTGAACACCAAGTCCGATTACTGCCAGTGCTGCGGCTACGACGGAGAGATCAAGATCGTTGAGGATGACGGCAAGTTGGTGTGGGAGTGCCCCAAGTGCGGCAACCGTGACCAGAACAAGCTGAACGTTGCCCGCCGCACCTGCGGTTATATCGGCACCCAGTTCTGGAACCAGGGCCGGACACAGGAGATCAAGGATCGGGTGCTGCATCTGTGATGAATTACGCAACAATTAAGTATTACGACATTGCCAACGGGCCGGGGGTGCGCACCAGCATCTTTGTTTCGGGCTGCAGGCACCACTGCCCGGGCTGCTTCAACGAGGTGGCATGGGATTTCGGGTACGGTCAGCCTTTCGACAAGACTGTGCGCAACGAGATCTTTGCATCCTGCCAGCCCGACTATATTGCAGGCATCTCCCTGCTGGGCGGTGAGCCTTTTGAGCCGGAGAACCAGCGGGAGCTGCTGCCCTTTGTCCGCAACTTCAGGGCGTTATACCCGAATAAGAGCGTCTGGTGCTATTCTGGTTACACCTGGGAGCAGCTGACCGGCAGTGTTCCCTGCCCGGCCCGCTGTGAGGTCACCGATGAGCTGCTGAGCCTGCTGGATGTTCTGGTGGATGGCCGCTTTGTGGAAGCCCAGCACGATATCTCCCTGCGCTTCCGGGGCAGCTCCAACCAGCGGCTTCTGGATGTGCCCAAGAGCCTTGCCGCAAAGGCCCCCGTCTGGTGGGAGGACGAACAGGTGTTTGCCACACACACGATGTAAACCTCTCAGTCGCGCTGACGCGCGCCAAGCCCCCTGGTAAGGGAGCCCTTGGCATAGCAATACACTTTCATGCAATAAAACAACGCCCGATTTTCCACACTCTACGCAGAGCGAGTGGAAAATCGGGCGTTTTGTCATTTAACGGGATGAAACCATATCCTCGATGGCACCCAGGAACTCCTGGCCATAGCGGGCGGCCTTTTTCTCACCCACACCGGGGATATTGAGCAGTTCCTCCACGCTCAGGGGCTTTTTCAGCACCATCTGGCGAAGGGTGGAATCATTGAACACCATATAGGCAGGGAGCTTCTGCTTTGCGGCCAGCCGCTTGCGCAGGGCATAGAGGGCAGCCAGCAGCTTCTCGTCCGCTTCGCTGAGGGCATCTTCGTCGGCACGGCGGCGGGAGGCCGAGGCCAGCCGCTTCGCACTGGCCGCAGCACGCTGGCGGGCCTGTGCCGCCTGCTCCTCCACCTGTTCGGCGGCCTGTGCTGCCAGCAGACAGTTGGAACAGTTCTCGCACTTCTGGGGCGCGGCCTCGCCGAAGTAGCTCAGCAGATACCCCCGCAGGCAGCGCGGCGTGGTGGAGTAGAAGGTCATGTACTTGAGCCGTTCCTCTGCCTTGCGTGCCGCTTCGGCCTTGACATCCGCAGGCAGGCCGTTGTCAGCCTCCATCTCCTTGTCGATGAAGAACCGGATGGTGCGCACATCGGTGCCGGAATAGAGCAGGGTGCAGCGGGCAGGTTCCCCGTCACGGCCCGCGCGGCCCGCCTCCTGATAATAGCTCTCCAGATCCTTGGGCATATTATAATGGATGACGAACCGGACGTTTGGCTTATCGATGCCCATGCCGAAGGCATTGGTCGCCACCATGATCTGCACCCGGTCATAGAGGAAATCGTCCTGATTCTGCCGCCGGGTATCCGCATCCAGTTTGGCGTGGTAGGCTGCCGCACGGATTCCCCGGCTCTGCAGCAGGCGGGTGGTCTCGTCCACCTGCCTGGTGGTACTGCAATAGATGATGCCCGCATTGTCCCGCTCCCTGAGCACAAGTTCGAGCAGAACTTTGGGCTTCTCGCTGGGCAGGGCCCTGCGGGTGGCAAAATAGAGGTTGGGCCGGTCGAAGCTGGTGGTCACCTCGTAGGGGGTGTGGAGTTCCAGATGGGTGCGGATGTCCTCCCGCACATGGGCCGTGGCGGTGGCCGTAAAGGCTCCCACCACCGGGCGCTTGGGCAGGCTGTCCACAAACGCCTTGATGCGCAGGTAGCTGGGGCGGAAGTCCTGCCCCCACTGACTGATGCAGTGGGCCTCGTCCACCGTCACCATGCTGATCTCCCGCTCCTGCGCAAACCGCTGGAAACCCGGCATCTCCAGCCGCTCCGGAGCCACATAGATGATCTTATACCACCCCTCCCGGGCGCGGCGGAGCATCAGGGCCTTCTGGTTGTCCGTCAGGCTGTTGTTCAGGAAAGCTGCCGCCACACCGGCCTGTACCAGCGCCCCCACCTGATCCTTCATCAGGCTCACCAGCGGAGAGACCACGATGGTGATGCCCGGCAGCAGCAGGGCCGGCACCTGATAGCAGATGGACTTGCCCGCACCTGTGGGCATCACGGCCAGCACATCCTGCCCGGCCAGCAGGCGGGAGACGATTTCCTCCTGACCCGGGCGGAAGCTGTCGTAGCCAAAGACTTTTTTCAGAATACTATGCGGACTTTCCATGGTTCCTCCTATCCATACAAAACCGCTCCGTCATTGCTTCGCAATGCCACCTCTCCTAGTAGGAGAGGCAAGTCTTGGCTCCCCTACCAGGGGAGCTGGACGCAAAGCGGCCTGAGAGGTTTATAACCCAATCAGTATACCACAACTCCCCGGATAATTGTAAAACATCTCTGACATTTCCCACGTTCGATAGCATTTCCTGCACAAAAATGCTATAATATGGGTACATATCTCCATCCCGGCTCCTGCCTTGCGCATCTGCCGGAAAAGAGCAAAGGAGTATTTTGTATGGCTCAGAAATTGATCACCTTCGCCGTCCCGTGCTACAACTCGGCGGCATATATGCGCCACTGCATCGAGACCCTGCTCTCCGCCGGGGAGCAGGCCGAGATCATCCTGGTGGACGATGGTTCCACCAAGGATGACACCCCCGCCATCTGCGACGAGTACGCCGCCAAATATCCCACCATCGTCAAGGCCATCCATCAGGAGAACGGCGGCCACGGCGAGGGCGTGAATCAGGGCATCCGCAACGCCACCGGCCTGTATTACAAGGTAGTGGACAGCGACGACTGGCTGGACGAAGCAGCCCTCAGGACCGTGCTGGCCAAGCTGAACACGCTGACTGCCCGGGGCACCGCGCCTGACCTGATGATCTGCAACTATGTCTACGAGCATGTGGAGGACAACACCAGCCACACCGTGCGCTACACCAACGTGTTCCCCCAGAACCGACTGTTCAACTGGACGCATGTCGGCCACTTCCGGCCCGACCAGAACCTGCTGATGCACTCGGTGATGTACCGCACGCAGGTGCTGCGGGACTGCGGCATGGTGCTGCCCAAGCACACCTTCTATGTGGACAACATCTTTGTCTACCAGCCCCTGCCCTTTGTCAAGAGCATGTATTATATGGATCTGGACCTGTACCGCTACTTCATCGGCCGGGCCGACCAGAGCGTGAACGAGAGTGTGATGGTCAAGCGGGTGGATCAGCAGCTGCGGGTGACCCGCCACATGATCGACTGCCAGGACCTGGATGCCCTCAAGGCCCAGAAGAAGCTGCGCAGCTATATGCTGCACTACCTCTCCATGATGATGGCCATCAGCGACATCTTCCTGCTGCTGGACGGCAGTGCCGCCGCCAAGCAGAAGGAGAACGAACTGTGGGCCTACCTCAAGGCACACACCAGTGCCGGAGTCTACCGCTCCATCCGCTACGGCTTTGGCGGCGTGACCAACCTGAAGATCCCCAAGGGCGACAAGCTCGTGCTGGGCGGTTACCGCATTGCACAGAGGATTTTTAAATTCAATTAACAAATGTTGCTTTTCCTCCTCAGATAAGATATACTTTTTAACGTATCTTAATTCCTGAGGAGGATCTTATTTTATGGAGCAATTGCTCATTTGCATGTCTCTTTCGCTCATTGCAGGCCTGTTGGCATCCCGTGCAGCGAAAGCGGTCCGTCTGCCGGCCGTCACCTCTTATCTGGTGGCGGGGCTTCTGCTGGGCCCCTTCTTTCTGGGTCGGCTGGGCCTGAGCGGCTGGGGCTTTGGCTTCGGGAGCCTTGCACAGGTCGAGAGCTACGGCATCATCACACAGGTGGCACTGGGCTTCATCGCCTTTGTCATCGGCAACGAGTTCCGGCTCAGCGCGTTGGAGAGCATGGGCAGGCAGGCGGTCACTGTGGGCATCCTGCAGGCCGTTATCACCACCGTGCTGGTGGATATCGCTCTGGTGGCCCTGCACTTTGCCCGGCCGGATGTCATCTCAATGGCATCGGCCATCACGCTGGGTTCCATCGCCTCTGCCACAGCCCCTGCCGCCACCCTGATGGTGGTCAAGCAGTACAAGGCAAGCGGCCCCCTGACCCGCCTGCTGCTGATGGTGGTCGCCATTGATGATGCCGTGGGTCTGGTGCTCTTCTCGGCCTCTTTCGGCATCGCAAACGCGCTGGAACAGGGCCGCATCGACCCCATCAGCATCCTTCTGGAGCCTCTGGTGGAGATCGTACTCAGCCTGGGTCTGGGCGCGCTGGCCGGTCTGCTGCTCAACCAGCTGGAGATTTACTTTCACTCCCGCTCCAAGCGCATGAGCCTTTCGGTGGCCTTTGTGCTGCTGGCGGTGGGCCTTTCCATGGTCAGCTTTGAGGTCGGCCCAATCCACTGCAGCTTCTCGCTGCTGCTGGTCTGCATGATGACCGGCACCGTGTTCTGCAACATCTGCCCCACTTCCGATGAGCTGATGGACCGCCTGGACCGCTGGGTAAGCCCGGTGAACATCCTGTTCTTCGTGCTGTCCGGCGCGGAGCTGGATCTGAACATCCTCGCAAACCCCATGGTCCTGCTCATTGGTGCCGTCTATATCGCTTCCCGCTCTCTGGGCAAGATCTCCGGCTCCTATGTCAGCTGCAAGGCCACCCGCTGCAGCGAGAAGATCCAGAAGTACCTGGGCATCACCCTGCTGCCGCAGGCCGGTGTGGCGCTGGGCATGGCCGCCGAGGCTGCCGAGCTTTCCGACGGCCACATGGTGCGCAACGTGGTGCTCTTCTCGGTGCTGGTGTACGAGCTGGTGGGCCCGACCCTGGCCAAGCTCAGCCTGACCGCCGCAGGCGAGATCATTCCCGAGGGCCGCACGAGCGCCCGTACCGCCAACAAGCCGGAGGAGCCAGTGTCTGTTAAGTAGTCATCGGCTTCTCTATCTAAGAAATTAACGACAAAAGCCTCCCCTGCAGCGCTATTCTTCTGCACAGGGAGGTTTTGTTCTGTCCGGAAATGTGTTTTCTTTTACCAGATGGGAAAATGCCGTTTCCTCAGGCTGATCTTCCGCGTTGCGTCATCATATTCCGCCTGCCACACCTCCAGTTCCTTCGGGTCCCGCCCTGCTTCCTCCATAGATTTTCGCAAGGTTCGGAAAATCTGCATCTTATCAGCTTCCGATGTCTTGATACCAAAGATCACGCCCTCCAGGATTGCTGGGTCGTATCCCACATAGCGCTCTGCCTCCGTGTGCTGATGAAAACTGTCATTCATAAGCAGTCGATATTCCTGTTCATGGCTCCAGGCAGGAAGCTTCGTCAAATATTTCTCCTGCTGGTCTTTCCAATACTGCACCCGCCACGCATCCTTGTCGTAAAGTTCTAGAATCCGGCTTCGTTCACCTTTGGACGAAACCATCCAGGATTCAATCTGCGAAAAAGTCAGCCGTCCCAATGATTCAAAAAAGTTGCGCTTTACCTGCTCGTCCGTATAACGAACTGGGTAGACCGGGTCATCCCGAAAACCGCAGGAATATCCGCTACTTGAACTCCAGCTTTCGGCTGTTTTTACACGAAGAGTCTGCTTTCCATTTTCTTCGTTGGCACGGTAGACTAGACAGACACCGCAGTGATTTTGCGCATAATTTCCCCACATGGCCGAGTTTGTTCCGTCGGTGGAAAAGCACATCATAAACATTCTGGGGTAGGGCAGTTCCTGCAGACCAGCAATATAAAGGGCCGGAAATCCCAGCCTCACCTTCAGCCAGAGCCTCCGCTTCCGGGCATTTGGTTCGTTTGCCTCGATCTCCTGTTCCAGTTTCAGAAAACTGCTTTCCAGTGTTTCTTCATAAACCTCAAAAGCTGCCTTCATCATTTTTATCAGCGGACTTTCAAGATTTCCAAAGCCTCCCGTCTTTTCCAAGTCGACCTTTTCGCTGATTGACACCACCGGCCCGCCCTGCTCCCCTGGCAACGTTTTCCGTTTGTGCATGTCGTCCAGACAAATTTTGATTGCATCCTCATGGCAGAGCCGCAAAATTTGCCTCAAGCGGTGGGCATTCATTTCGGTCTCCGTATTTCCTAGATCTACTATCAGCTTCTGCACCAATGCTGTCTGTACAAAACGATCCGATAATTCTTTCCAGACCTGCCCCAGCGGAACATCATCAAAGCAGTGAATATCCGGAATAACTGCCCTCTCTGCCAAAAGTTCCTCGCTTGCATTCAATTGAATGCCAACTACAGCATAGTATACACTGCAGATATAGTTCCGGAACAGTCCCTCCCACGCCGGACAATCGCCTTTCCAGTAAATCTGAGCATAGCCCTCCAAGGGATCATTCAATTCGTTCCGGTCCGCATAGCGGAATGTACGGCACTCGATCTCCTTTCGTGCGCTTTCCACTGATCGGTAGTGATACAAGTTCATTCTTCTCTCCTCCTTCAAAGAACAAAGATCCCGGAGGGCGTTTCTGCCCTCCGGGATCTTTACTTATTTCAGCACGATCTCATCGTTCTCAGCATCCACGGTCAGGGTGGAGCCGGAAACAAGGGTGCCGTCGATGATCTTTTCAGCGGCGGGGTCCTCCACAGCCTTGCGGATGGTGCGGCGCAGGTCGCGGGCACCAAACTTGCCGCCCTGGCTCTTGTGCACCAGCGCTGCCAGTGCCGCCGGGGTATAGCTGTAGGCAATGCCCTTGGCCTCCATGCTGGGCTTGTACTCGTCCAGCATCAGGGCGGCAATGCCCTGCAGGGTCTCCTCGCTCAGCGGCTTGAAGGTGATGACCTCATCCACGCGGCCCAAAAACTCAGGGCGGAGGAACTGGCTCAGTGCCTTGCGGCTCTTCTCCTCGTTCCGCTCCTCCTCGCTGCGGTTGAAGCCCAGACTTGCGGTGGTCTGGTCGCTGCTGCCCGCATTGGAGGTCATGCAGATGACGGTGTTGGAGAAATCCACGGTGCGGCCCTGGGCATCGTTGATCTTGCCCTCGTCCAGGATCTGCAGCAGGATATTCATCACATCGGGGTGGGCCTTTTCGATCTCATCGAACAGCACCACGCTGTACGGGCGGCGGCGGACCTTTTCGGTCAGCTGACCCGCCTCCTCGTAGCCCACATAGCCCGGAGGGGAACCGATCATGCGGGACACCGCGTACTTCTCCATATACTCGCTCATATCCAGCCGGATCAGCGGGTCGGGGCCGTCAAAGAGCTGGTTTGCCAGCTGCTTCACCAGCTCCGTCTTGCCCACGCCGGTGGGGCCCACAAAGATGAAGCTGGCCGGACGACGGCGGCCCGAAAGGTCGGCGCGGCTGCGCTTGACCGCCTGGGCCACCAGATGCACGGCATCGTCCTGACCGATGATCTTCTTTTTCAGCTCGGTCTCAAGGCTTGCGAGCTTTGCATACTCGGTCTCCCGGATCTTCACCGCTGGGATGCCCGTCCACAGCTCAATGACCTTGGCCACATCGTCCATGGTCACCTGGATCTCCCCGGCCGCGGCCTGCTTGGCGGGCAATTCCCGCTCCAGCTGCGCCATCCGGGTCTTGCGCTCTGCCACACGCTCGTAATCGATGGGCTCGTTCACATCGGCGTTTTCCATGTCGGCCTCTTCCTGCTTGAGGGCCTCCAGTTCCTTCTGCATGGTCAGGTACTCGGAGATGACCGGGTGGGCCAGATTGCAGCAGGCACAGGCCTCGTCCAGCAGGTCGATGGCTTTATCGGGCAGGTAGCGGTCGGTGATATACCGCTCGCTCAGGGTCACGGTGGCGTTCAGCACATCGGCGGGCACCTGCACATGGTGGTGCTCCTCGTAGTAATGCTTGATGCCGCCCATCACGGCCAGCGTATCAGCAACGCTGGGTTCCTCCACCCGCACGGGCTGGAACCGGCGCTCCAGCGCCTGGTCCTTCTCGATATACTTGCGGTACTCGTTGAAGGTGGTAGCACCGATGACCTGGATCTCGCCGCGGGAGAGAGCGGGCTTCAGAATGTTGCCCGCATTCATGGCACCCTCGCTCTCACCGGCAGAGGTAATGGTGTGGATCTCGTCAATGAACAGGATGACGTTGCCCGCCGCCTTGACCTCGCTCAACAGGCCCTTGACCCGCTGCTCGAACTGGCCGCGGAACTGGGTGCCTGCCACAAGGCTGGTCAGGTCGAGCAGGAAGATCTCCTTATCCTGCAGCCCTGCCGGCACCTGCCCCTTGGCAATGCGCTCGGCAATGCCCTCGGCAATGGCGGTCTTGCCAACGCCCGCCTCACCAATGAGGCAGGGGTTATTCTTCTGGCGGCGGCTCAGGATCTGGATGGTGCGGTAGATCTCCCGGTCGCGGCCGATGATATCATCCAGCTTCCCCTCCCGGGCTTTGCGGGTCAGGTTCTCGCAGTAGGTATCCAAAAACTTGCGGCGGGGCGGCTTTTTGTCGTTTTTGCCCGCCTTCTTTTCGTTTTTGCCGTTCTGGGCACCGCCGTTCACCCCCAGCGGGAAGGTGGCGCTGGAGCCGGGCACAAGGTCGCCGTCCTCTTCGCTCTGGTCCGGCTGGCCCATGCCCATCATCATGGAGAAGGGGTTCATGTTGCTCATGTCCCCCATCTCCTGCATCATGTTTTCCATCCGGTCTTCCATGGCATCCATGTCCTCATCAGACATGCCAAACTGCTTCATCAGATCATCGACCGGTTTGATGTGCATCTCCCGGGCACAGTGCAGGCAGTACCCCTCGTTTTTCATCTGGCCATTTTCCATCCGCTGGACAAAAATAATGGCAGGCCGCTTCTGGCATCGAATGCAGACCATTGTTCCTCCTTTTCCCTTCCCGCTCAGACAAACGGGTTGAACACATTGAATACTTTATAGTAAAGGCTGCCGCTCATCACCGTGTCGTTGAGCATGGTGAGGTTGCCGCCGGTGATCACAATGAGCGCCCAGACCACGCAGAGCACCAGATAGATGTCCACAAGGCTGGCAATGCCGCCCACGCCCCAGCCCAGCCAGTGGTTCACTGCACCGATCACGGGCAGCTTGTTCACCAGCCCCAGCACCGTGACCAGCAGGCTGACCAGCATCCGCAGCAGGGCAAACGCCACAAAGAACAGCACCAGCGAGATCACCGGAGTCAGCAGCGGAGCCAGCACCTTCTGGACGATGGTATCCGCCAGCACAACGGCGTTGTCATTGAGGACGGCAGAGATGGAGCGCTCGCAGGCATCCACGATGGATGCCCGGAACGCCTCGGGCAGAAAGCCCGCGTACCGCTGGGCTATGCCATCCAGACTGACAGCTCCCCCGGCGGCGATATTGGCAGCGATCTGGTCCCGGAAGCTTCCGGCGAGGAAGCGCTCGAACACCTGCCCGGCTGCCCAGCCTGAAAAGGCTCTGGCACCGAACAGGCTGATGAGGCTGCCCGTCAGCTGCACCACCGAGGCCAGAAAGCCTTTGCGGGCATACCGGACGGCCAGCACCAGCCAGACCACCGTACATAGGATATCAAAAATAAATGACGGATTCTTGAACATACGTTTAACCTTATTCCGAACTGGCTCACCCTCTCAGTCACGACTGCCGTCGTGCCAGCTCCCCCAAAGGGGGAGCCAACGCTTCTGACAGGGGAAGCCACAAAATAAATTGCACTCTTTTTCCTCAAAGCCGCAATTGCCTCTCCCTTTGGGAGAGGTGGCAATGCGAAGCATTGACGGAGAGGGCTATTCAGCGGGTGCTTCCAACTTCTGCACCGTGTTGCCGCTGAACAGCAGCAGATCCTTGCTGTTGGCCAGCAATGCCTGCGGGCTGGTGTCAAGGTTCTGGCTCCACTGCTGGGTGCCAGATGCATCAAAGCACTCCACGGCGTTATCGGCCAGCAGATAGAACAGGTTCCCCGCCCGGACAATGGAATTTGCCGCCGAGACAGCAGCGCTGAACTGGACGTTCAGGTTTTTGTCCAGCGTCACAGTCTGAGAGACCTGCCCCGATGCCAGCAGCAGGGCCACATTGCCTGCCGCGTCCACAGAAACATCCTTCAGCTCCGTGCCCGCAAAATCATAGACCGCACGCTCGCCGCCGCCCGCATTGTAGAGCACGGCCCTGGTATCGTAGACAGCCAGGATCGTGGAAGCGGAGGTCCACCCCAGCCACTGGGGCACACCGCCCTGATTCACCAGACTGACGGGATCGCCCGATGCCAGATTGATGAGGTAGAGGTTGGTCATCACCTGTCCCCCGCTGACGGTGACAGCTGCCGCCGCCAGCTTCCGGCTGTCGGGGGAAAAGGCCATCCGCAGGGGGGTGCCGTCGTTGGAGGTCATGCTCCAGCTGAGCTGCTGCTCCATGGAGGGGCTGTATACCAGCAGCTTCGCCATGCTGGTCTGGTCCTCCGTGACCACGGCCAGCGTGCCGTTGTCCGACATGGCGCAGAGGAAAATGCTGTTTTCCAGCTGCTTGGTGTAAAGGTTCTGGGTGCGGCTCTCCACCCGCAGCTCGTTTCCGGAGCGGTTGTAGAGGACAAAGCGGGTCTTGCCCGCGGCCAGCGCCGGGCGGGCATAGCCGCTCTGGATGCTGTTCAGCTTTTTGCCGGTGCGCGACCAGACCACACAGCCCTCGTCCCCCAGCTCTACAAAGCTGCCGGTCAGGGGGGCCATCTGTTCCAGCTCGGCCACACCGGTCTGCTGGGGCCAGCCGGAGCCGGGCAGCAGGGCAATGCGGGCCGTATCGGTCAGGTCCTTCAGGGCCGCCACCGAGCTGCCCGCGATGCCGGTGGCAAACAGCACCACCGCCGTCAGCAGCACCAGCAGCACCGCCGTGCGGCGGATGCGCCGGTTCCGCACACGCTGGCGGGCAGCTTCCAGATATTCGACCCGCCCTTCCGAAAGCGGCTCGTCACTCTCCGGACGGTTGCGATTTTTTCTCATAGGTCGTAGTCCACCTTCTCCAAAAATAGCCCTTTCGCGGGCAGCGTCGGCCCGGCCTGGCTGCGGTCCCGGCTGGCAAGGATGCCGGGGATGGCATCGGGCTGCATCCGTCCCGCACCCACCTCACACAGGGTGCCTGCCAGAATGCGCACCATGTTATAGAGGTAGCCGTCCGCTGTCACCTCAATGTCCACCTCGTCGCCCTTCCGGGTCACATGGCAGTCGGTGATGGTGCGCACGGTATCTCCGTGGGCAGCAGCAGAGGAACCCGCCGCGCACAGGGCCAGAAAATCGTGCTTTCCCACAAACTGTTCCGCCGCCCTCTGCATGGCATCCACATCCAGCCGCCGGGCCAGCTCACAGATGATCTCGTCATCGGGGCGGGACTCACCCAACGGGGCGATGACCGGTTCGGTATACTGCCCGAAGCCGCCGCCGAATACCTTGAACTCACTGCGCTCAAAAGAGGAGCAGCAGGGGAGTACGATATCCGCCAGCTTGGCCGAGTCGGTCATAAAGAGGTCGATATCCACAAAGAAGTCCAGCTCCTTGATGGCCTTTTCCACCTGCTCCCGGTACTCCTCCCGGCTCACTAAATTCTGGCAGGGGGCGGAGCACTGCCCAATGTGGTAATTTAAGCAGGGACGTCCTTCCCCGATGTCCTTCGGAAGGCTCCTGTTGCAGGTCCGCAGCTTATACAGCTTATTCAAAAGCTCTATGGTGTCCTTTACCGCACCGGCACTGGTGTAAGGTCCGAAATATCTTGCCTTGTCCTTTTTCATTTCCCGTACAAACAAAATCCGGGGGTATGCTTCTCCCACCGTCACCTTGATATACGGATAGGTTTTGTCGTCCTTTAACAGCGTGTTGTACTTGGGCAGATGCTCTTTAATCAGATTGTTTTCTAAGATAAGAGCCTCTAACTCCGAGTCGGTGACAATATATTCAAACCGGGCAATCAGCGACACCATTTTGTCAATCTGAGGACCTCTGCCGATGTTTTCCCTGAAATAGGAGCGGACTCTGTTGCGCAGATTGACTGCTTTTCCTACATATAATAGAGTGTCCTGCTCATCATGCATGATATACACTCCCGGCTTGGCGGGAAGCTTTTTCAATTCCTCATCGATGCAAAAAGCCATGTCTGCTCCTTTCTTTTCTGTGCAATCATACACAAAAGCCGTACCTGTCTGATACGGCTTTCGAATTTTATAAATCCATGTTGGAGAAAATACCCTTATTTTCCGGCTCTTCCGGCTTCGGCTCTTCCTCGGATTCTTCCTTCTTCGGTTCTTCCTGCTTAGGTTCTTCCGTCATCTGAACTTCCTTGGGAAACTTGATTTCCGGTACTGTCTGCCCGGGCTCAGCA
>ENA-OUQG01001361-OUQG01001361.1-human-gut-metagenome-genome-assembly--contig:-NODE-1361-length-13303-cov-8.891908_pt1 | contig 13303 bp, 9 predicted proteins | sample MGYA00237943_ERZ548823 | MGnify/ENA primary metagenome ERZ548823 (study PRJEB26490, sample SAMN05194731) | human gut metagenome | biome: terrestrial biome; feature: human-associated habitat; material... | reverse complement strand
TTCCAACATTTTTTGGTATGACCGCTCCTTAAAAAAATACAGCTGAAAACGGAAAAGTATTTTTATTTGCAGATACATGATTTAACAATGAAAATCCGCATGTTTCATGTCGAAAATGCAACATTTCTGTAAGTTATGTTGCAAAAAAAATCATGGATGTGATTACAAAAAACGTAAGTGTGCAGGGAGGTAACAGATTGCTCAAACTTTCATTAAAACAGGGTGAATATTTAAACATTGGCGATAATATCCGCGTGGTATACGCAGGAGGCGCCGGAAATCATATACGACTTCTGGTGGATGCACCGAGAGATGTCAATATTGCCCGGAATAAAACAGAAACAAACCCGGAGCGCAGGAAAGATACCTATTATGCTGAGCCGGGAATTTCCAGAGAAGCACAGGCAGAGATTAAAAAGATTTTATGGAATGAACGCATGAAAGCAGAGGCAAAAAGAGATGCAGAAAAGATGAAAGAGTAGTTTTTGCATCACACGATCATCTGGTAATAGGCAGGGCAAAACCCGGGACGCCCTGTTTGTTATAAATAAGCCCGGGGAACGGATTCCCCGGAGAAAAACATAATAGCTCATCAAAAAGATGAGACAAGGAGGATTATATTATGGTAGTACAACACAACATGCAGGCAATGAATGCCAACAGAATGCTTAACGTAACAACAAGCGCACAGTCAAAGAGCACAGAGAAGCTTTCATCTGGTTATAAGATTAACCGTGCAGCAGATGATGCAGCCGGACTTACAATTTCTGAGAAGATGAGAAAACAGATTAAAGGTCTTGACAGAGCTTCAACAAATGCTCAGGATGGTGTATCTGCAGTACAGACAGCCGAGGGTGCACTCACAGAGGTTCACTCAATGCTTCAGCGTATGAATGAGCTTGCAGTACAGTCAGCCAATGGTACAAATTCTGAGACAGACAGAAAAGCTATTCAGGACGAGGTTGACCAGCTTGCAACAGAAATAGATCGTGTTTCTGAGACAACAAAGTTCAATGAGACATATCTTCTTAAAGGTAGTGATGGTTCTAATGGAAATACAAAAACATATGCAAATACTAATGCAATTGGAAGCTACAATGGATTGACTTTGACAGCAAGTGCAGCAAAAACAATTACTGATGGTGATAAAATCACATTGGGTACAGTTGGAGCAAAATCTAGTAACACAGCTGTTGCGACAATTGCAAATAATAAAGATTCGGACGCCTTAAAAGCTATGTCCGTAACAATAACAAAGGCAGGAACAGCTGATGCTACCGACCAAGAATACGAAGTTATTGATGCAGATGGAAATAAACATACTGGAGTTACAAATATCCAGTTGGGTACGGATTATGGTCTAACAGGAGTAAAAGGAAATGTTGGAGCTACAACATCTATTAGTAAAACCCTAAAAAATGGTACTATAACAGGAGTTACATTGGCTGGGGATTATACCGGAAGTTTAAATGGTCTCAATGCTGATGATAGCGTTGATGTATATGCAAATGTAGGCTCTGATGGAAGTTTAACATTTACTCAAGGTGCAAAGGCTCTGAATTTCAGTTTACATGTAGGAGCTGATTCTTCAGCTGAAAACAAAATTTCTGTTACAATTGAATCTATGAGTGCTAAAGGTATTGGTGTAAAGGGATTAGATGTTAAGACAGAAAAATCTGCAACAAAAGCAATTGACACAATTTCTGATGCTATAGCAAAGGTATCATCTCAGCGTTCATCTCTCGGTGCTGTCCAGAACAGACTTGAGCATACAATCAACAACCTTGATAACGTAAGTGAGAACACCACATCAGCTGAGTCTCGTATCCGTGATACAGACATGGCTAAAGAGATGGTTAACTACAGCAAGAACAATATTCTTGCTCAGGCAGGTCAGTCTATGCTTGCACAGGCTAATCAGTCTAACCAGGGTGTTCTCTCACTCTTACAGTAATCATCTACAATTACATGTTGTACAATATAAAAGAGCTCGCAAAGAGCTCTTTTATATTGCCTTATAACACTTCAATTATTGAATAACTCCATATCCCTTTTGTGCTTTCACAAAGCTCCTGTCCTTCACCGCCAGTATAATCACAAAAATTACATCAAGAGTAAAAAAGAACTGGAATATGCCTGCAAATACAGACAGCACCTTTCCTTGTACTCCCTCGCTGCATGCCCTTATAATATAGGCAATTGAAAAAGGTGCTGCTCCTAACAGCCCAAGCCAGCCAATAACTGATAGCACAATCGCAACGGTCGGGCCTACAAATATCATGATAACAACCGGTGTTAGCATTAAGAGAAGTGCTACTATGATGCAAAACCCACCTACTACATAAAACGGTATTAACGCATATTTTATAATCCTTGTGCAAATGAGAAGCTGTACTCTGCTTATTCTTTTTCCAAGGATAAGCACCACAGCCAGATTAACCAGTCCCAAAACAATCGGCATGACCATTATCCAGCCTGCATCAAAGCTGTCTGTTACTTCCTGCATATTGCATATTATCCAAAATAAAACCGGCATCATGTACATGCCCAGCACATATATCACAGGAACTACGTAAATAGCTCGTGATACTTTACCTGATTCATTCATAATAAATATCCTCCCTTTTATAAACATTCATATACTAATTATTTAAAGCCTACAGCTTCTCTCCCACTACCCTGCATCTCTTCCTGCAAAAAGCGATGCCGTAAGCTAAAATATCGCACCTGCCCTCATCTCGGAGAGTCTCATCATACCTCTTCTGCTTTATCTGAACCATCGCAGCATCGCAAGCTGCGTCAAGCCCCTTAAACTCCTTAGCATACTTTACCTCGATAACAATGCCCAAATCAGGATTCTCTGGCTTTATAAGTATGTCACTAAAGCCATCTCCCGACTCACGATTGGACTTGATGAGCCAGTCCGGATTGCTACCACGCAGCAAACCAAGGAGCAGACCATGATAAAAGTTTTCCTTCATATCATCAGGTGCCTTTGTATCGAGTATGCTTATCATGCGCCCCATCACGATATTGAGCTGCCTTGCAAGAATCGCCTCGTCTTTATCTAAAATCGCCTTTGATAAAAGCCTCATAGTATCATTGTCATTTGCAACAACCGCCTTGAACCATTCCTGAATCTGAAGTACAAACACCTCACGCACTTCTTTGTTGGGTATGACAAGCATGTAAGCGTAGCTTTCGCTATCAGGAAGCTTTGCTTCCCCGATTTTGGTAAGGTAGCCTGTAGTAAAAAGCACACTCCATATATTGTCAATGCTGTTCTCAATCTCATCATAGGTCAGATCCTGACGAATCACCTTTTCAATCGCCTCACCTACAATCAGGCGCTCAATCTCATCCTTTGTCGATGAATCAGCCCTGTTGATAAGACGCCTCACCAAGCTGTTTCCACTGCTGTTTATCCAATATGTCTGAGGCTTTGCATCACTGTCGTCACGCAGATGATCCGCATGATTAATCACATCCCACGGACAGTAGACATCTGCCCTGCCGAAGTGATATCCGTCATACCATTCCTTCACCTCGTCAAAGTGCGAATCCATTCCATAATCAGACAAAAGCTTCTTTACCTCACTATCGGTAAATCCAAACTGTTCATCAAAACGCGAATCTGTAATCGACATTACCTTGAAATTGTTGAGCCCCGTAAATATGCTTTCCTTTGATATGCGAAGGCACCCTGTCAGCACCGCGAACTGTAAAAATTCATTAGTTTTTAGTGCCTGCCCGAAAAGACCTCTGATAAGCGAAACCATTTCATTATAATAACCATTCTGAAAGGCCTTATCGAGCGGTACATCATACTCATCTATGAGAATAACTACCTTTTTTCCATAGTGCTTATACAATAGCTGCGAAAGAAGCTGTAATGAAGATATGAGCTTTTCCTTGTCAAAAGCAAGCCTGCCATTTTTCATAATTGTAAGCCCCTTATATTGTTCCCGCTCAATCTGTGTTAGCTTATCACTGTCAGCCAGAAACGAAACTCTGTTTACCTCTTTTCCCATAATCCTGACAAATGCTTCAAAGGCTTCTTCATACGTTAATCCCTCCACACCCTTGAGTGAAAGAAAAATGACCGGATACTTTCCCATGTACTCATCACACAGCTCTTTATTACCTGAAATATATAAGCCATCAAATAAAGCTTTATCTGTGCCAATGTCAAAAAAGCTCTTAAGCATGCTCATATTAAGAGTTTTTCCAAAGCGGCGCGGACGTGTAAAAAGTGTCACTTCACTCCAGTTTAATAAAAGCTGCTCAATAAGTCTTGTTTTATCCACATAATAAAAATGCGATTCCCGCAATTTTCTAAAATCATCAATTCCAACCGGTAACTTCAAAGTATTTGCCATAAAAGCCTCCACAAAAATAATCCGCTATACTTAGCTATAGTATAGCGGATTAACATTCAAAATACAATCTAAGATTGTGGCAGTTTATTCTGCCTTCTCAACAGATATTATCTTTCCCTCAAACGGATCTACCTCTGAAATAGTACCTGTATACTTAACAGTCACCTTATCTCCGATTGCAACACCATCAAGTCCGTCAGGCTTCTCATCGAAGGTAAAGCTGTATGGTGTATCCTTATCATCAGTCACTACAAACATGAAGTCCTTTATGTCATCGATTGTTCCTGTAAGCTCCTTCTCTTCCTGTGAGCCCTTATCATCTTCATCCTTGGTATCAGCCTGCTTTGCACTTTCGGTGCCTGCTGCCTTATCCTGCTTTGTATCGCTCTGTCCGCAGCCTGCAAACAAGCCGGCGCAAAGCATAGCTCCTATTACAATCGTAATCAGTTTTTTCTTCATTATGATATACCTCTTTCTTTATTTATAAGCACTACTATGAGTACGTTTTCTAAAGAGTACTCTCCTACCAGCTTAAAGTAAATAGAATACATAAAATATTAAAAAAATCTTACGAATTACTGCTTTTTTGAGCCTCTTGCGAGTCTTGCAGGATACCATTTTTCAAACCATCCGGTAAATATGCCCATCAATAAAGGCATCAGATTGTTTACGACAATAAGTGCAGCTCCAACACCTGCCTTTTTCAATAGAAATGTCCACACTGCTGTCAACACGTATAATACTCCCCATGCCGCCGCAAGTATATAATTCGTCTTCATAAAGAGAGGATTTTTATGTGCGGCTTCACCGCCATAATTGTATTTCACATATGTTGCGCATAAAGGCTCCTTTGTCAGGCATGAAACCAGCCAGAACAGCCCAAACACCAGATATCCGATATCTGTTGATATGTCACCTGCTCCTGTCAGGCTTGCAATCGCAGAAAGTATGGCAACAGCCACAATTGAGAGTTGATCCCATATTACAAATTTATGTTTTCTCATAATAAAAGGTATAGCGGATGCCACCAAAAGAGCAATCACAGAACCCTTTTCAGTATTGACAGAAACTGCTATCCAAAATGTAATCCATGGTATGAGCATTGTCACCATGGATGGATTTTTCTGTACCTCCACACCTTGTGATGTTTTTTCTGCCTCTTTGACTGCCGATGTACTTCCAAAAAATTTATCCCAGTTTACCATCAAGGAAAAATCACCTGTCACCGTATACATCTGCTTTCCCAATGCCTCTGCGCCACCTATCTCACCTCGGGAAATGGCTGACCATACTGTAAAAGGCGTATCTATGCGGGTAGTCGGAGTAAGGCTTTGATCTGTAAGCACCTCACTGCCTTTACCATCAAGCTTTATCTGATATGTATGCTTCAAATCGGTATAGCATATCTCAAGCACACGTTCCTTTCCATCATAGGCATCCTTATTGTATAATGCTGCCATCTGTCTGGTGAAAACAAGGTCATCAGCTTCCTTTTCTCCTGTTGTCCTGCTGATCCCCCAGCTTGCATCAGCCATCCTTTCAAACACGTCCCTCGTATATAAAAGAGTATGTAGCGCTGCTTCTGTTTTTTCAGATATTTTTCCTGTCATGGCATATTCTGCCCCGGCATTTTTTACCGTGTCCAGATATTCGTCTGTCCTTTCTGACAGCTCCTTAACACGAAACAGCTCTCCCTGTCCGCAAAAAACAGTTGTATAATGCCCTTTTCCCAGGAAATGGTCAAACATCCGAAGTACACTGTCATAATTTCCCTCTGCAGAATAAAAACCGCAGGTAGAGATCAGCACATGCCTTTTGCCTTCCATGTCATATCTGCAATCATGGCTGCCGCTTCCGTATCCGTCATCCTTTGTACTCATAAACGGCAGACTCATAGGAAGTTGCCTGTCAATCACGTTCTTTAATATTCCCGGCACATTAAAATAGTACAGAGGAAACGACCACACAACAATATCCGCTTCAAGAATTTTCCCAATAACAGTCTGCATATCGTCATTTATGCAACACACCCCCGGTGTCTTCTGCCAGCATGCAAAGCAGCCCTTACACGCTCCTACATTCATTGAGGCTACATGCATTTCATCAATGGATATAGCTTCATTTTTGCGCTTATATCCTTCTTTGAAGCCTTCTATAAAGCTGTTTGCAAGCCTTAACGAATTGCTTCGTTTGCCTTTTGGACTTCCGTTAATCAGAAGTATGTTCATGCTTTATGCCCTCCTGTAAGTATATAGTTAATTTTAGTATAGCGGATTGACAGGCAAAAAACAATTAAAGTTTAGACTTAGAAACAATACCATAATTATACATTCAAAATACATTCAAATTCTTAAGTATGCCTTGTAATTATAATACTATGATAGTAAAATAGAGCTATATTATTTCAAATCAGGAGAATTCATATGGGTTACGATGAAAAAATTTTTAAAGCAAAGGCGAATATCAAGGCTCGCAGATTATGGCTTGTTTTTGCTATTCTGCTGACCGCAAATTATGGTACCGACACAGCAAATGGCGCTTATTCTGTCAGCAATTATATCATTTTTGTTATTTTATGCTGGCTGCCTTTCGTGTGTGGTGACATACTTCTAAAAAGGAAGGGGAAGGATAATGATCATTACAGGCTTGCATTTGTCATCGGATATGGTATTTTTTACGTATTTCTTTTGTGTACGACAACCTCACCGATTGCATTCACCTACATACTTCCGATAATCAGCCTTATTGTAATATTTAAGGATGAAAAATTCATGATTTACTGCGCTGTTGCAAATATGCTAAGCCTTATAGCAAGTATTGCATTTCACATATTTGTGCTGGGTCAGAACACTGCTGTAGACCACAAAAACTATCAGCTTCAGATAGCATGTCTTTTACTTTGCTACATAGGCTATATCATGTCGGTGCGTCACCTGACCGAGTCCGATGCTGCACTCACCGAGAGCATAAAGTCTGATTTGAATCGCGTTGTCACGACAGTTGAGCAGGTTAAAACCGCTAGCAACACTATAATGGACGGTATAACAGTGGTCCGTGAGCTTGCTTCTGAAAACAAGCACGGCTCAGATGTTGTCGTTGAAAGAATGAATGAGCTTACCGGAAATAATGAGCAGCTTCAGTCCCACACTGCTTCTTCCCAGGAAATGACTACCGATATAAGCTCACAGGTTGAAAATGTTGCAGCCATGATAAACGATATGGTTTCCCTGACAGCCGAATCAGGCAAGCATGCCAAGGTCAGCTCTGAGGACCTTGAAGGTCTTGCCCAGACAGCAAAAACTATGTCGGAGCTTTCTACAGAGGTTGAAAACATCCTGACTACATTCAGAGATGAATTTGAGATGGTTAAAAATGAAACCGGAACAATTGATAATATTTCAAACCAGACAAACCTCCTCGCTCTTAACGCTTCTATCGAGGCTGCACGTGCAGGTGAAGCAGGTAAGGGATTTGCTGTTGTTGCTGAACAGATCCGTACTTTAAGCACTGAGACGAGAAATTCATCCGGTCAGATCAGTGAGGCTCTCTCACGGCTTGACGAGATTTCCGGAAAGATGACCTCATCCATTGAAGAAACGCTCCGCCTCATCCAGCTCACTCTTGAAAAGGTAATGCAGACCGGTGAAAATGTAGAGAAGATCACAAAGGATTCCAATAAGCTCGGAAGCCATATCCATGAAATCGATGCCGCAATGCAGGAGGTTGAAGCATCTAACCAGCAGCTTGTCGACAATATGGAAAAGGTATCTGAAATCGTAGAAACCATGACCTCATGTATCGATGCATCTGACGCGATAAGCCGCAAGATGCTCAGTAAATATGATGAAAGCGCAACAAATATCAATAATATCGAGACTGTTATCCAATCTCTCATGCACGAGCTCGGAGTTGGTGGATTTATGGGACTTGATGATATCCGCCCGGGTATGAAGGCCAAAGTGATCCTGACAGATGTACAGACCGGCAACGAATTCCATTGCGAAGTAAAGGCGGTTGACGAAAACGGTCTTAAGCTTGTATCAGGCGGCTTATCTGTAGACTCATCCAGACCTTGCAATCTTTATGTTACAGTTGGCAATGTAATGTACTGCTGGAAGGATCTCACAATCACAGATGACCTTGTGATAACAGTCAATACGCAGCCTGAAATCTTGAACCGTAGGAAATACCCTCGCATGGATTTATCAAACAATTGCACTATCAAGCTTAAAGGAACCGACACTACATTCAAAGGAACTCTTGACAATATAAGTGCAAACGGCTTTGCATTTTTGACAAAGGATCCTTATTTCGTGGATCATAAAGGAGCGAAGGTTACTATCTCGATAGAGGACTTTGCGCTTGCTGACCACTCAGTATTGAATGGATATGTAATCCGCTGCTCAAATAATGAGGGAACATATATCGTTGGCTGCCAGATGCCTGAGGATAATTATTATATCCAGACATATGTCGATGAGCAGCTTCGTGCTCACTCATAAAAATAAAAGCTATGAAAGCCTTTAACCTGGCTCTCATAGCTTTTTTGATTGATAATCTTCTATCCTATTATCTTCTATCTATTATCTTTATCTTCTATCTGCATGATGTTTTTCCTTCTCTGCATACATCCGGCTGTCTGCTATCTTTAGCAGGCTCTCAACCGTGTCAGCATCGGACGGATAAAGTGCATATCCACAGCTTACTCCGATTTTTATTTTATGACCATGTATGTTATATGGGTTGCATATAACTCTTTGAAGCCTCTCTATGCCCTCTAAGCAATTTTTTTCATCTGCATTTCCATCTATTATACATGCAAACTCATCGCCTCCAATACGGAATGCATAATCGGCTGTTCGTATGCTGTTTATAATGCGCTTTCCTACATTACAAAGGACCTCATCTCCGACCGGATGGCCATATATATCATTGACCGGCTTGAAAAAATCAAGATCCATAAAAATCATTGCAAATGATTTTCCTCTCTGGACTCTCATATTCATGATGGTATCAAAATATCTCTTATTATATAGCTCTGTAAGCACATCCGTGTTTGCCAGATCTGCCATCTTATGCTTTTCGCCTATATTCTGCGAGACAAGCAGATACTGCGTCAGTCTGCCATCCTCCCATCTTGCCGGAATAACGGTCATTGAAAGAAATAGCTTGCTGTTGTTCTCTGCACATTCAAATTTGAAAAAATCATGCTCATTTTTAATTTTTCCGTAAATATTTTCAAGAGAAAGAAGCTCCGAGATATCTTTACTCTCCTCCTCTGAAATCAGCGTGTACCTGTTTGATATTGACTCCACCAGGTCACTGTAGCTGCCACGCTCAGGATAAATCTTTTGATCCAGTCTCTCATGATATTCGTACGTATCATTTTCAATATCACACAGTGCGTATCTGTCCACAATTCTTGCCAAACAGTTTAATAGCATATCGGAGATTTCCTTTTCATGAGATACTGCCATGACAGTGAGCTTCTCCTTCTGAAGCTTGAGCCTGGTATTCTTCATTACATACATAAAAATAAGCAGTATTACACAGATGAACATTATGCCTATAAGTAAAATTGTGCTATACTGCACCTGAAACATGAATGAGCTGACAGCCTTTGCTTCAACGATACCTACTATAGACCAGTCCTTTATTCCGGTAGGCTGATATGTCATATAATAATCTTTTTTATTGTATGAAAATGCAAAACAGCCATCACTGCCATCAGCTATATTGGTCTTTACATCGTAAAAATCATCTGTATCGTAATCTGTTGCATTATCACCTATGAAATTAATCAGATTATCAACCATATCATCAATCTCTGTCTTTGGTTCGATTGAGAGTATGACATTTCCTGCAGAATCAACAATATAACAATCACTTTGGTCTTTATAGGCCTTGTCTCCGAGCATCCTTTCCACGTCCGTATTATCATAACTCACAGCAAGCCCCGTATATGAAATTCCATCCACAGTAATCCCATCAGACGGATATGCAAAAAGCACCTTTCTCACGCCCTTTGTAGATATATAGCTGGATATCACAGGCTCATTTGCCTTAAAAAGCTCATTGAATGCATCTTTTGCATTATCAGCCACTCCGCTTCTGCCTTCTATGGTGATAAACTGATTCTGCTTATTAAACAGGTAAAAATCACTGTAATGCCACGTTTCCTTTTCCCTGACAAAATCATTCCACTGCAGACCACTGTCGTTATTAAGTATTTTGGTCAAATAAACATTCCAGTCAGAAAGAACGTTCCAGTTGCGTTGCGCAAACATATTAAAGGTCTGGTTCACCTGACTGTATGAGGCTTTGACATTTGATGTACCCTCATTATATATCTGGCGGCTCATATATACATTGTAGCTATGAATGCTGAATATTATGATACCTAGCAATGCACAGGTTATCACAATTGTACGGATGTTCTTCTTTTTTATAATCATAAATGTATTCTCCATACCTTAGTACCTACATCGTATCTGTGCTTCGTTCTCTATTCATATCACATATACTTGTATTTCTAGTACTAATTATACAACATATAGTGCCTACAATCTATACTCTTGGCGCGAAATGTCGTTTTCAGGGTGTGAAATGCAGATTGGCAATAAAAAACAAGGGAAAGTACTAAATACTTTCCCTTGCATAAATTATATATAGACTTTTAAATTAGAACCTTTAATTAAAGGCAAATTAAAATATCAATAATGGGGCAAAAAATATATCATATATGTATCCGCCGGAAAATATATATAATTATAAAAAAATAAGTCCCTAACTAAATTGAATATAATAATTTCAAGATAGTTAAGGACCTATATTCTAATATTATTTTTGCCTCATATTTTAATATTTGGCTTTACCCTGCATCACCTTCGTCTATTTTGCCTGCTCTGCGATAGCAGCCTGTGCTGCAGCAAGACGAGCGATTGGTACACGGAATGGTGAACATGAAACATAGTCAAGTCCAATCTTGTGGCAGAACTCAACTGATGAAGGATCTCCACCGTGCTCTCCACAGATACCAACGTGAAGGTTAGGATTAACTGGCTTTCCAAGCTTAATAGCTGTCTCCATTAATTTACCAACACCTGTCTGGTCAAGCTTAGCAAATGGATCGTTCTCGAAAATCTTGTTGTCATAGTAAGCGTTAAGGAACTTACCTGCATCATCACGAGAGAATCCGAATGTCATCTGTGTAAGGTCGTTTGTACCGAAGCAGAAGAAATCAGCCTCTGTAGCGATCTCATCAGCTGTAAGAGCAGCTCTTGGGATCTCGATCATTGTACCTACATGGTACTTGATGTCAGCATTTGCAGCAGCGATCTCAGCGTCAGCTGTCTCAACTACAATCTTCTTAACGAACTTAAGCTCTTTGATCTCACATACTAATGGGATCATGATCTCAGGCTCGATATCCCAGTCTGGATGAGCTTTCTTTACATTGATAGCTGCACGGATAACAGCCTTTGTCTGCATCTTAGCAATCTCAGGATATGTAACTGCAAGACGGCATCCTCTATGACCCATCATTGGGTTGAACTCATGGAGTGACTCACAGATAGCTTTGATTTCCTCTACTGACTTATTCTTAGCCTTTGCAAGCTTCTCGATGTCAGCATCCTCTGTAGGAACGAACTCATGAAGAGGTGGATCAAGGAAACGGATTGTTACTGGGCATCCCTCAAGAGCCTCGTATAATTTCTCGAAATCTCCCTGCTGATATGGAAGAATCTTGTTAAGAGCGGTCTCTCTCTCCTCTACTGTATCAGAGCAGATCATCTCACGGAATGCAGCGATTCTCTCTGGATCGAAGAACATATGCTCTGTACGGCAAAGTCCGATTCCCTCTGCACCAAGCTCACGAGCCTTCTTAGCATCTGCAGGAGTATCTGCATTTGTACGAACCTTAAGTCTTCTGAACTCATCAGCCCATGCCATAACACGTCCGAACTCACCAGCGATTGAAGCATCAACTGTTGGGATGATTCCAGCGTAGATGTTACCTGTTGTACCATCGATAGAAATCTCAGATCCCTCTGTGAATGTCTGTCCTGCAAGTGTGAACTTCTTGTTCTCCTCGTCCATATTGATATCACCACAACCAGATACACAGCATGTTCCCATACCACGTGCAACTACGGCTGCGTGAGATGTCATACCACCACGAACTGTAAGGATACCCTGAGCAGCCTTCATTCCTGTGATGTCCTCTGGAGATGTCTCAAGACGTACAAGTACGACTTTCTCTCCTCTTTCAGCCCATGCCTCAGCATCGTCAGCTGTGAATACAACCTTACCACAAGCAGCTCCTGGAGATGCTCCAAGACCCTTTCCAAGTGGAGTTGCAGCTTTTAATGCAGCAGCATCAAACTGTGGATGTAATAATGTATCTAAGTTACGAGGATCGATCATTAATACTGCTTCTTCCTCTGTCTTATGTCCTTCATCAACAAGGTCGCAAGCGATCTTTAATGCAGCTGGAGCTGTTCTCTTACCGTTACGGCACTGTAACATGTAAAGTTTCTTGTTCTCTACAGTGAACTCCATATCCTGCATATCATGGTAGTGATTCTCAAGAGTCTCACATACTTTTAAGAATTCAGCGTAAGCTTCTGGAAATTCCTGCTCCATCTGTGCGATTGGCATTGGAGTACGAACACCGGCAACTACGTCTTCACCCTGTGCATTGATTAAGAACTCACCCATAAGTTTGTTCTCACCTGTAGCTGGATCACGTGTAAATGCAACGCCTGTACCGGACTCGTTATTTAAGTTACCGAATACCATTGGCATTACGTTAACAGCAGTTCCCCAGGAATATGGGATATCGTTGTCACGACGGTAAACGTTTGCACGTGGGTTGTCCCAAGAACGGAATACAGCTTCAATAGCAAGTTTTAACTGCTCTA
>ENA-OUQG01001360-OUQG01001360.1-human-gut-metagenome-genome-assembly--contig:-NODE-1360-length-13319-cov-3.192702_pt1 | contig 13319 bp, 9 predicted proteins | sample MGYA00237943_ERZ548823 | MGnify/ENA primary metagenome ERZ548823 (study PRJEB26490, sample SAMN05194731) | human gut metagenome | biome: terrestrial biome; feature: human-associated habitat; material... | reverse complement strand
TATCCTCTTCGTCGGCAGCGTCAGATGTGTATAAGAGACAGGTCTTTGCGTTCAGGATTATCTTTCGCGCCATAGCGAAATCAGCCGATTCGTGCACATAAACATGGCAGTTGCCGACACCCGTTTCGATAACCGGCACTATTGCATGCTCCACACAATGTTGAATAAGACCAGCACCGCCGCGAGGAATGAGCACGTCGACCAAGCCGCGAAGACGCAGCAGGGTATCGGTCTCCGCGCGGTCGGTTGATTCAATGGCAACTACCGCATCTGCGGGCAATCCAACGCTTTCAATGGCAACGCGCAGAACCTGCGCAATTGCCAGATTTGAGTGAACCGCCATAGAGCCGCCACGCAGCACGCAAGCGTTGCCCGATTTCACGCAGATGCCCGCAGCATCAGCGGTTACATTGGGGCGCGCCTCGTACACCATAGCCACCACGCCCAACGGCACGGAAACCTTTCGGATAAGCAAGCCGTTTTCGAGTGTTCGCTGCTCAAGGACCTTGCCCGCAGGGTCGTCAAGCGAAGCAAGGCTTTCAAGGGCAGATGCCATGCCCTCGATGCGGCCCTCGTCCAAAAACAGGCGATCGATCAACGATTCCTTCGTTCCTGCCTTTCGGGCCTCAGCGCAATCGACTGCGTTTTCCGCACAGATAAGCGCTGCGTCTTTGCGAAGGGCAGCCGCCATTGCAAACAGCGCCTTGTTCTTCAGCTCGGTAGAGGCTTTCGCCATAGCAGCGCTGGCAGCCTTAGCCCTCTGCGCCGCAACTTGTGCTTCACTCATTCGAACACCACCAATTCATCGCGATGGACTGCGGGCTTATCGCCCAAATTTACGAGCAATTCGTTGCCGCGAATTTCCTTCTGGGAACGGCCTCGGGCAAGACTTACTTCAGAAGAGGGAGCGTTTACCCTACCACGGGCAAACAAGTGCCCCTCCTGATCCTTGATATCGACAATATCCCCGCGGAAGAACGAGCCCTCCACGCTGGTAATGCCCACAGACAAGAGCGACGAGCCGGTATCTACCAAGGCGCGCTTAGCTCCATCGTCTACCACCAAAACACCCTTGGCGGTGTCGCCGAGGGCGATCCATAGCTTACGCGGGGAAATGTCATGTGCTTTGTTGCGGGCAACGAAATAGGTGCCCACCGATTCGCCATGAGCAAGCTGGATCAAACTGCCCTGACGGCGTCCATGGCAGATAACCATCGGAATGCCCGCAAGCATAAGCACGCGAGCAGCGCGGATCTTGGTGATCATGCCGCCGCTGCCCACCTTCGATGTGACGCCCCCCGCCGAAGCCATCAGTTCAGGGGTGATGCGCTCCACAAGAGGAATAAGCGTAGCCGTTGGATCGATAGTGGGGTTGGCGGTGTACAAACCTTCGATATCGGAGAAGATAACGCACATATCGGCCTGCACCAGACATGAAACGAGGGCGGCAAGCGTGTCGTTGTCGCCAAAGCGAATCTGCTCAACCGACACCGTGTCGTTTTCGTTGATGATAGGCACAACATCAAAATCGATCAAGCGCTCCAAGGTATCACGTGCATGCAAGTAGGCGTTGCGTTGCGCCGTGGAGTGTCGCGTGATAAGCACGCACGAGGTGAGCACATCGTAGCGCGAAAAGGCTTCTGCATACGTTGCCATAAGCGCGTTCTGCCCCACCGATGCCGCCGCCTGAAGCGAGGGCATATCGGTCGGACGCTCTTCGATGCCCAATGCCTCCAAGCCGCATGCAATTGCGGCGCTGGAAACAATAAGGGGGCTCCATCCCATCTGACGCAAAGCATAGACCTGAGCGGCAAGACCGTCGAAGTATGCACGATCGAGCTTGCCTTGCTCGTTTACCAAGGTTGACGAACCGATCTTGATTACTATGACCTTCTTGCCGTTTCTCATGCTTTAGATGTCCATTCCCTCGAAATCATCTTCGCGCATACGTGCCGACTCAAACTCGAATGCACATTCCAAAATGCGAATCTCATCGCCATCGCACGCTCCCGCAGCCTCAAGGGCCTCATCGAGCTTCAAGCGCTTGAAGCGATGCTGCAAGAACGTAACAGCTTCATCGTTTTCCCAGTCGGTCTGGATAACCATGCGCTCAATCTGCTTTCCGGTAACGCGGAACACGCCCTCGGAAAGCTTGGTAACCTTGAACTTCTTATCTTTCGCATCGCGACGATGCTGCCAGATCTGGTCGAAATGCTCTTGACCCTCCATGGCCTTGCGCTGAGCTTCGCGGAGCTCAGCGACACGAGCACCGGTAGCCTTCATCAGGGCATCTACGCCTTTGCCTGTAACGGCACTGGTGAAGAACACCTTAGGGTTCAACGGGCTTTCAGCATATTCATTGCCGCCGGCGCGCTCAATGGAATCGCGGCGTACCTCTTCTTCAAGACGGCGAGCGGCGTCTTCCACACCAGGTGCATCTACCTTATTGCCAACCACGATGCAAGGACGCTCCGCCAGCTCAGGCAGATAAGCCTTCAGCTCATTGTTGATAATGCGGTAATCCTCTACCGGGTCGCGGCCCTCATACCCACCGGTAAGGTCGATAACGTGAAGGATGATTGCACAGCGTTCCACATGACGAAGGAATTCGTGGCCCAGGCCCTTCCCCTCGTGTGCGCCTTCAATAAGACCAGGAACGTCTGCCACAACATAGTTGTACTCGTCGGCTTTCACCACGCCCAAATTAGGCACAAGCGTAGTGAAGGGATAATCGGCGATTTTCGGCTTGGCGGCAGACATGCGTGCGATGAGCGAAGATTTGCCAGCGGAAGGAACGCCCACCAAGGCAGCATCCGCCATGAGTTTCATTTCAAGCTCGACCCAGCATTCTTCCGCAGGAACACCAAGCTCTGCAAAAGCAGGGGCGCGACGCGTTGACGTGACGAAATGGGTATTGCCGCGACCGCCAATGCCACCGCGAGCAGCAATAATGCGCTCGCCATCATGGGTAAGGTCGGCAATAACCTCACCGGTTTCCTTGGTTTCATCGTTGTATTCACGCACGATAGTGCCAACGGGAACCTTGAGAACAAGGTCTTCGCCATTGGCGCCGTTCATTTTGGAACCCTTACCATGGGTACCGCGCGTTGCTTTGAAATGATGTTTGAAGCGATAGTCGATCAGCGAAGAAACGCGGGAATCGGCTTCAAGCACGATATCGCCGCCCTTGCCGCCGTCGCCGCCGTCGGGGCCGCCCTTCGGGACGTGCGCCTCACGACGGAACGACATGCAGCCCGCGCCGCCGTCGCCTGCTTTAAGAAATATGCGAACCTTGTCTGTAAACATTATCCTTCAATTCTAAACGAAAAGACCCCCTGCGATGCAGAGGGCCTTTGTTAAGTCCAGTTTTAGGCGGTATTTATGCCTGAGGACGGACATGCACCTTGCGGCGTGCGCCCTTGGTATATTCTACCGTACCTTCGCACAGAGCGAACAGGGTGTCGTCCTTGCCGCGACCCACGTTCTCACCGGGATGGAAGTGAGTGCCACGCTGACGAACCAGGATGTTGCCCGCACCGACGAATTCGCCAGCAAAGCGCTTGCAACCAAGGCGCTTAGCCTTCGAATCGCGACCGTTGCGGATGGAACCTTGACCTTTCTTATGTGCCATTAGTATTCCTCCTCTACTTAAGCGATGCTGGTGATCTGAATACGAGTGAGCTGCTGGCGATGACCGCGCAGCTTCTTGTAGTTCTTGCGCTTCTTGAACTTGAAGACGAGCTGCTTGTCGCCCTTAAACTGCTCAACGATGGTAGCCTCAACCTTGGTCTTGGCAGCCTCTGCAGGATCAGCGATAACCTTAGCGCCGTCAACAACCGTGATAGCGGTAAGAGCAACCTTGTCGCCTGCTTCACCTTCGAGCTTTTCGACGTTCAGGCAGTCACCGGTGGATACCTTGTACTGCTTGCCGCCAGTCTTAACAATAGCGTACATAATTCTCCTTATTTGAAATAAACGCAAGGCGATAGCTTATCAGCGTGACCGTAGCAAGTCAACGAAAGCACCTTTCGTTGCAACGTATGCACCGTCTCCGCGTATCATCGCACTTATTCCCGATTGCGCCGTCCTTAGCGCAACCTGTTGAATGATACCAGAAACCGCCCGATATGGAAGAACAAACCTAGGTTTCGTGAAGGCGCTCCACAATTGGCCAACGAGAGAAAGACCCTTCCCGTCGCATTTTTCCTCTAGCCCCGCCCGCCCCTTGCTGCACCAATGGTCTCAACCGCCTACAGATAATTGTTAGTATTTTTATACCATTTACTCTCACCTGCACCTCTATAGGTGATATGATGGTTTTGTGTAGAAGAACAGCCTCTAAATGGGCTGCGGAAAAGGAGGTGGTGTGCGAATGGAATTCCTCACCGACCCGGTACTGCTTGCACGCATTCAGTTTGCGCTCACGGCTATGTACCACTATGTGTTTGTGCCACTCTCTATTGGCTTAGGCCTTATTGTGGCGATTTTCGAGACCAAGTACTATCGATCCCGAAGCGCTGAAGATGCCGCCGCATCCCGTTTCTGGATCAAGGTATTCACGGCAACCTTCGCCCTAGGTGTTGCAACCGGCATCACCATGGAATTCTCGTTCGGTACCAACTGGGCCGATTACGCGCGTTTCGTGGGTGACATCTTCGGTGCGCCATTGGCGGCAGAAGCACTGCTCGCCTTTTTCCTGGAATCGGTATTCCTTGGCGTGCTCCTGTTCGGGCGCAAGAAGGTAAGCGGCAAATTCTACCTTGTTTCCGCCTGGCTTGTTTGGCTGGGTTCGTGCCTCTCTGCGCTGTGGATCATCATCGCCAACTCATGGATGCAAACCCCAGCAGGCGCCGAGCTTTCTGCAGACGGCACCCAGGCACTCCTGACCAACTTCCTTGATGCCGCATTCAACGCAACCACGGCTCCCCGCTACTTCCACACGGTAGACGCCCTGCTCATCATGGGCGCATTCACAGCGCTTGCCATTGCCGCGTGGTATCTGAAGAGGGGCCTTCACACCGAATTCGCCATGAAGACGGTGCGTGTTGCCTCCGTTGTTGCCCTGTGCACAACCTGCCTTATGGTGGTATTCGCCCACCAATCCGCCGTGGCAGTGGCTGAAGAGCAGCCTACAAAGTTCGCCATGATGGAAGGCGCCTACAACGGAGAAGCCATGCCGCTATATGCAGTAGGCTGGGTTGATGAAGCGTCCCAAAAGGTGATTACTCCCATCGCCATACCGGGTGGCACTTCTTTCTTGGCTTCTGGATCGTTCGATACGGAATATCCTGGCCTCAACGACCTGGCAAAGAGCGGCGTTTACGGATCTGATTTCACCGAAGAAACCATCTCGGAGCTCCCCGTGAATACCGTGTTCCAAAGCTATCACCTGATGGTGGCAATGTTCGGGCTTATTGCACTTACCACCCTGTTGGCCTTCATCTTCACGTTCCGCAAGGGGCGCATCGCCTCGATGCGCTGGCTGCAGAACCTGGCCATCGTTTCGCCTCTGTTCCCCTTCTTGGCCATCGAAGCAGGTTGGTTCACTGCGGAAATCGGCCGTCAACCATGGGTGGTGTACCCTGCCACCAGCAGCCCCGAGGGCGTAAGCCTGCTCACGCAAGCCTCTTCTTCCGCATCGGTAACCTCTCCCGAGCTTGCCATCACGCTGGCGCTGTTCCTGCTTATTTACCTGTTCCTGATCATCGGATGGGCACGCATCGTTATCCACCTTATCAAGGTCGGCCCGCGCATCGATGAGAGCGGCGAGGCAAACAGTGAAGCCGCTCGCAAAACGGACAATAGCAGCAATAGCAACGTTGAAGCTTCTATCGGAAAGGCGGGTGAGTAGTCATGACCGCATTGGGAATTCTCTGGTTTGCCCTGATAGCTGTGCTTATCGCGGGCTATTTCATCCTCGATGGATTTGATTTGGGCGCCGGCATCCTTTCGCCCTTTATCGCAAAAGACGAAAATGAAAAGGCTGTAGTGCGTCGGGCCATCGGCCCAACCTGGGACGGCAACGAAGTGTGGCTCCTCACTGCTGGTGGCGCGCTGTTTGCCGCATTTGCCCCCGCGTACGCTACTACGTTTTCGGGCTTTTACCTGGCTATCATGCTCGTGCTGTTCGGGCTGATCGTCCGAGCTGTATCGCTCGAATATCGCGCCCATGACCCCAAATGGGGCAAGGTTTGGGATGCCCTGTTCTTTATCGGGTCGCTCCTGCCTGCCCTGTTGTTCGGCGTGGCCATCGGCAACGTATACGCCGGCATCCCCCTTGACGCCAATGGCGATTATGCGGGCGTTCCGCTTCTGGGGCTCATCACCCCCTTCACGCTTCTGTGCGGGCTTCTGGGCCTTTCGGTGTTCATCACCCAAGGGGCAACCTGGATTGCACTCAAGGCCGAAAAGCCGTCTGACCTACAGGCACGCGCCGCCAAGCTGCGCTGCCCTTTGGCCTGCATAACCATGGCACTATTCGTTGCCGTAAGCGCATACGCCCTGATGGGCATTGCGCCCACCCTCGACCCTGCCCTTGGAACGCTGCGCTCGGTTGCCTGCGCGGGCGTGGTTGCCGCACTGATGGCGCTCTTCTTGGCCTCCAGGGAAACGGACAATGACCTTCTTCCGTTCCTGGCAAGCAGCGCATCGGCCCTGCTCCTGGTGGCACTGTTCGCAGCCTCGATGTTCCCCACCCTGGTAGTTGCCACAACGGGCACGAGCATCACCATCGCGAATGCCGCTTCTTCCGATTTGGCCCTCGCATGGATGACGGGCATCACCTGCATTGGCCTTCCCTTGGTGCTGGTATATCACGTACTGGTGTATCGCACCTTCCGTGGACGCATCAGCGCTGATGAGGCCAACGAATACTAACCTATGCGGCGGCGAAATACCCTAAGCGGGGCAGCCGCCGCTTTCGTTTTCGTTGAAGATGCCAGAGGGGGCGCCGTATCCAGCGCCCCCATAACACGCTGCCTTTGCAGATGAAAGGAGGAGGCATGTTCGATAAGAGGCTCTTTACCCTTCCCGGCGCAAAGAGCGCTATCGCCTGGTGCATTGTCACCTCCCTTCTTCTGGCGGCATTCATGGTGGGTCAAGCCGCAACCCTGGCATGGGCCTTGACCCTTCTTTGGGAAGGAAACACCCTCTCCGACGTCGCAGCTCAGCTTGGCGCCTTTGCGCTCTGCTTCATCGGGAAACAGGCAGTCAGCACCATTCAGGCCAAGCAGCTCGAGCTCTTTGCGGCGGCGCGCGCTGAAGAGTTTCGCCAGCAGCTGGCAAAGCGCCTCTATGAAGGAGGCTCGCCCTTAACCCAAAAGCTAGGAACGGGCGCAGCTTCGACACTCTGCCTTGATGGCATCGACAACATTGAGCAATATTTGAGCACCGCTTTGCCTCGTACGGTGGCACTAGTCACGGTGCCTTTTGTTCTTCTTGCCGTGATCGTCTTCCAAGACTGGGTTTCCGCCCTTATTGCGCTTCTGGTGTTTCCTGCCATCATCCTTCAGATGGTTCTTATCGGAAGCACTGCGCAAGCGGAAGCCGGCAAACAGCATCGCGAATACCAGCGCCTCGCAAACCATTTCATCGATTCGCTGCGCGGCATCGATACCCTGAAGTACTTCGGCAGAAGCAACGAGCAAGCCGATCGCGTATATGAGACAAGCGAACAATTCCGCATAGCAACAATGAAGACGCTGCGTACCGCAACGCTTTCGGGTGCTGTGCTTGACGCATTTTCCACCATTTCCCTCGCAGCAGTTGCCGTTATGCTCGGCTTTCGCCTGGTAGATGGATCCATTGCCCTGCTGCCCGCGCTGTTCGTCTTGGTTATCATGCCCGATTATTTTCGCCCAATCCGCGAATTCGCCTCCGATTACCACGCTACGTTAAACGGGAAAAACACCCTTACCCAAGTACTGGAAGTACTGGGGGGCTCCGCTGGAACCGAAGCGAAGAAAGAAGACCGCACGCCTGAATTGCAGGTTGACGCCCCCAAATTAGAGCCTTGGCAAGAGCGCAGTGTGCTCACCTTCGAACATATAGGGCTCTCCTACGAGGGGGAAGCAGCTCTGGAAGACGTTTCCTGCTCTTTCGGGGGCTTCCGCAAATACGGCATCGTGGGACCATCCGGCTGTGGGAAAACTACCCTTGCCCAGCTCCTTGCCGGCGTCTTGCAGCCCACCCAAGGGTCCATCGTCGTCAACGACCACGCAATCGAGACACTCTCGATGACCAGCTGGAGAAAACAAGTAGCTTATCTGCCCCAATCTCCTCATATTTTCAGCACCACCCTCCGAAACAATCTGACGTTTTACCAGCCCGATGCAACCGAAGCCGAAATCGCCCACGCGCTTGAACTGGTTGGACTCACCAGCCTGGTTGCCGAACTGCCCGAGGGGTTGGATACCGTTGTTGGCGAAGGTGGGCGGTCGTTGAGCGGCGGGCAGTCGCAACGTGTCGCCCTTGCACGTGCAGTGCTGCATCGAACCTGTCGAGTCTTGGTGTTCGACGAGCCAACGGCGCACCTCGACATTGAAACGGAATGGGAGCTCAAACAGCGCATGCTTCCTCTGATGGAAGACAAACTGGTTTTCTTTGCAACCCATCGTCTTCATTGGCTAAGCGAAATGGATGAAGTCCTCCTGCTTGAAGACGGACAGGTTAGAGGCTTTGGCTTCTTCGAGTCGTTGAGCAAAGAAGACTCTTTTGCCTATCTGTCAAGCCGCGGGAAGGAGGGTGGCGATGAATAGCAGTTTGAAAGAAACGATCGCCCTGCTTAAGCGCGATGCATGGGTTAAACCCTATCTGGGCCGCTATCGCAAAATCCTCGCACTGGCTCTTGTTCTGGGCTGTTGCACAGTTCTTTTCGCCGCCGGACTTATGTTCACTTCAGGATGGCTCATTGCCGGCTCTGCCGAAATGCCGTATTCGGTTTTGATGCTGGGCACACCTTTGCTTTGCGTGCGGGTATTCGGCGTGGGAAAACCTATTCTGCGCTACTGCGAACGCTTGGCGAGTCACGATTGGGTGCTGCGATTCACTTCGAATCTTCGCAAGCAGCTCTATCGATCCTTTGATGCAGAAGGTGTTTTCTTCCGTGCCAGCCACCGCCTTGGCGATGCCCTAGGGCTTCTGGCGGAAGACGTTGAGCATATCCAGAACCTCTATCTCCGCTGCGTTTTCCCAACCGCAATAGCCCTAGCCGCTGGCGTGGGGCTATGCGTTCTGTTCGGTTGCTTTTCGCCCCTCGCATGCTTGGCGTGCTTTGTCTTCGTATCGCTTGAACTCTTTGTTGTGCCCGCAGTTTCAGTGAGCATCAACGGCAAGCGTCAATCGATGGCAAAAGAGCTTGCCGCAAAACGCTACGCTGCCTATGCCGACAACATCCTTGGAATCACCGACTGGACGCTTTCGGGCAGAAAAGCTGATTTCTTAACACAATGCGAAAACGGACAGGAAGACCTCAACCGCTTAAAAGCTCAAGCGCACGCCTTCGATCGCAAGCGCGACCTGGCCCAACAAGCAATATTCGCATGCGCCATCATTGCCCTCATATGCTGGGCGACAATCACCTTTGGTGGGATGCGGGGAGGACAGGCAAATTGGATTCTGGCTTTTGCGCTGGGGGCATTCCCCCTTATTGATGCCTTCACAGTGATGCCCGTTGCCGCAACGCAGGCTCAGGGGCACTTCGATTCCATAGCACGGCTCAACGATCTTTCCCTACCCGTTGAAGGGGAAACAGGAACCAGCCCGGAATCCGAGCATGCACAAAATATTAATCTTGACCTGAAGCATCCAGTTGTCGAGTTAAAAGACGTTGAATTCGCCTACCCTGGCCAGTCCCCCACGATTTGCGGAATCAGCCTCTCCCTTTCGCCAGGGCAGCATCTTGCACTCCTCGGCAAAAGCGGATCGGGGAAAACCACCCTCGCACATCTGCTGCGCGGAGACCTCACCCCGACCTCAGGCCGCATCACCGCTGGAGGGCTTCCCTGCTCGGAGCTTGGGGGCGATGCACCTCGGATGTTCGGCGTCTGCCAGCAGGCTACGTACCTGTTCAACGACACCCTGCGCAACAATCTGCTTATAGCCAAACCCCAAGCAAGCGACGAGGAGCTTGAACGCGCTTTTGAACGCGTCGGCTTGAAAAAAATGCTTGCGCGACTGCCGAAAGGTCTCGACACCGTACTCGATGAAGCAGGATTGCGCTTCTCGGGCGGCGAGCGTCATCGCGTTGCCCTGGCACGCATCCTTTTGCAGGATGCGCCTATTGTCATCCTCGACGAACCAACGGTAAGCCTCGACCCCCGCACCGAACACGAGGTGCTGGACACCATGTTCGAAGTGCTTGCAGGCAAAACGGTGGTCCTAATCACCCATCACCTCCAAGGGGTATCGAACATGGATCGCGTGCTGTTCCTGGAAAACGGCCGCATAGTTCTTGACGGGGCACCGGAGGAACTCGAGCGCAGCAACCAGCACTACCGAGCCCTCCTCGAACTCGAACAGAGGTTTTAGGCGAATCAATAGGAACGCGATCGCGGACGCTGTAAAAGCGATACCCCTAATGAGCCTCAGCCCAGTTGGCGCCAGCCGACACATCAACCAACAATGGAACCGATAACTCAACGACCGATTCCATCACGCTTGCCAGAAGATCTGAAACCTCTTCCACTTCCGACTCGGGCACCGAAAGGTCAAGTTCGTCATGCACCTGAAGCATGAGCCTCGTGCCAAGATCTCGCGTTACAAGCTCATCTTGCACCTGACGCATGGCAAGCTTGATAATGTCGGCGGCGGTACCCTGCATAGGATGGTTCATCGCCGTACGCTCGCCAAAACTACGCTGGGCGGCATTCTTGGCTTTCAGTTCGGGGATATAACGGCGACGACCGAACAAGGTGGTGGCATAGCCATCTTTGTGGGCCTGCGCCACCACATCATCGAGATACGTACGCACGCCAGGATGAACCTCAAAATAGCGATCGATCATTTCCTTCGCTTCATAGAACGGGATACGAAGTGACTGCGAAAGGCCATAGGCCTGCTGACCGTACACAATGCCGAAGTTTACAGCCTTTGCACGGCTGCGTATCTGTGGCGTAACCATGCTTGTGGGTATGCCCATAACCTGTGCCGCCGTTCTTGTGTGTATATCCTCGCCCTTTAAAAAGGCAGTCTGCATAACTTTATCGCCGCTTATGTGTGCCAAAATACGCAACTCTATCTGCGAATAGTCTGCGTCAAGCAAAACATATCCGGGTTTTGCAACAAAAAATTTTCTCATCTCACTGCCCAACTTTGTCCTAACCGGAATGTTCTGCAAATTCGGCTCAGTGGAGCTGATGCGTCCCGTGCGGGCTTCGGTCTGGATAAAGGTGGAATGGATGCGTCCGTCCGGCCCCAGGGCTTTCAGCAGGCCCTCCACATAGGTGGAAAGCAGCTTGGAATAGGTGCGGTACTTCAAAATATCATCCACCGCCGGGCTGTAGGCGCGCAGGCTTTCCAGCGTTTCGGCGTCGGTGGAATAGCCGCGGGCCGTTTTTTTGCGGGGCGGCAGGCCTAGCTTGTCAAACAGGGCTTCACCCAGCTGCTTGGGGCTGTTCAGATTGAACTCGTACCCGACCTCAGCATAAATGTTCTGCAAAATGCCGTTCAGCTCGGCGCGCAGGCTATCGCCGAACTGGCGGATGCCCTCGGCGTCCACCGCAAAGCCGATGCGCTCCATGTCGGCCAGCACGCGGGCCAGAGGCAGCTCCATCGTGGCCAGCAGGTCGTGGCCGCCCTGCTCGTCCAGCTTAGTGGAAAGCACATCCAGCAAGGCGGAAAGCGCCCCGGCATCCGGCGCGGCGGCGCAGGCAAAGGCGGGGGCAGCAGCGTATTCTGCCGCCAGCTGCCCGGCCTGGTAATCACTGGCCGAAGGGTTCAGCAGGTAGGCGGCCAGCTTGCCGTCAAACACAATGGCCGCGCCAACGCCGCCATGCTCCAGCGCAATGTGATACAACGGCTTTGCATCAAACACACGCAGCTGTACCCCGGCGGCATCCAGCAGAGAGGGCAGGCGGTCGTTATCCAGCAGGTAAACGGAATCCCCCTGCACGGCGTACCAGCTGCCGTCCTTGTTCTGGGCCAGGTCATATCGGCCTTCCGGCGCAAGGGGCAGCAGGTCGGGCTGCACTTCCGGCAGAGTCTCTGCGCTGGCGGCAACCGCTGCCGGGGATTCATCCAGCCCCCAGCGGGCGGTCAGCTTGTGCATTTCCAGCTCAGCCAGCAGCTGGGCTGCGGCAGCCGGATCCCCGGCAGTGCGGCAGTAGTGCTCCGGCGCAGTTTCGATGGGAGCGTCCTTGCGGATGGTGCCCAGCATGTGGGAAAGCTCGGCCAGCTCCTTGTTGGCTTCCAGCTTTTCCCGCTGTTTGGGTTTGATGGCTTTGTCGTCCAGGTGCTCATACACGCCCTGCAAACTGCCGAACTTCTGCACCAGGGCAAGGGCGGTCTTTTCGCCAATGCCGGGCACGCCGGGAATATTATCGGAAGCATCGCCCATCAGGCTTTTTACTTCGATCAGCTGCGGCGGGGCCACGCCGTATTTTTCCTGGATGGCGGCGGGGTCCATGGGCAGCGTTTCGCGGTTGGTGGCAAGCAGCACCGTGGTGGCATCGTCTACCAGCTGCAGGCTGTCCCGGTCACCGGTCGCCAGCAGGGTGGTGCCCCCGGCGGCCTCGTTGGCGGCGGCCAGCGTGCCCAGGATATCGTCCGCTTCCCAGCCGGGCTTGCTGACCTGCACAAAGCCAAGGTCGGTCAGCAGCTGCTTTAATACCGGCATCTGCTCCGCCAGCTCCTGCGGCATACCGTGGCGGGTGGCCTTGTAGCCGTCATAGGCGGTATGGCGGAAGGTGGGGGCTTTTTCGTCCCAGGCAATGGCCACAGCGTCCGGGTGGTGGGCGGAAAGCAGGTTGAGCAGGATATTCTGGAAGCCGAAAATGGCGTTGGTGTAGCGCCCATCCTTGGTTGTCAGCAGCTTGATGCCGAAGTAAGCCCGGTTCACCAGACTGTTGCCATCCAAAACCAGCAGTTTCATACAGGAACCTCCGAAAAAAGTAAACACATCGATCGCAATAATAAAAATAGTATATCACAAATTGCACTGGTGTGGGGAGTGTGGTAAAATAATATTTCAGCTGAAGCAAAAACAAAAGTTGGGAGAGAGTTAGGAGGTAGGAAGTAGGAGTTAGGAGTTATTGGTGTGCGCTGGCGCGCACGATTTTGAATATTAGGGCAACACCGCACAATTCCCGCCTGACGGCTTAAGC